>Ga0114994_10002147_pt1 | contig 14324 bp, 11 predicted proteins | sample ArcticOcean_MG_C_9_FD_87043 | JGI IMG/M metagenome (GOLD analysis project Ga0114994, IMG submission 87043) | Marine microbial communities from western Arctic Ocean - ArcticOcean_MG_CB2_152 | ecosystem: Environmental > Aquatic > Marine > Oceanic | place: Arctic Ocean: Canada Basin | collected... | reverse complement strand
GGGCGACAAGACGCTCAAGGTGTGGGACGTGGCGACCGGTACATGCCTGGCGACGCTGCAAGGGCACTCGGATATGGTGCGGCGCGAGGCGTCCGCTTTGTGTACTACTTTTGTGATCTGTGTTCGTTGTAGGTCTATGGCGTTGCGGTGTTTCCGGACGGGCGGCGCGTCGTGTCTACGTCGGGCGACAAGACGCTCAAGGTGTGGGACGTGGCGACCGGTACATGCCTGGCGACGCTGCAAGGGCACTCGGATATGGTGCGGCGCGAGGCGTCCGCTTTGTGTACTACTTTTGTGATCCGTCGTCGTTGTATCCTTGAGTTTGCCACCGTCCTTGACGGTGATCGTGACGCACGAGACAGGTTCCATGCCCACGTCCTTCAGTTTGCCCGCCTCGGGGAATTCTAATCCCCTAAATTGACCAGCGTCGCCGATGACATCAATGCAGTAGTTGCTCTTTACCCCAAGTGCATTGTCGCCAAGTGCAGTAGTTACCCACAAAGGCCCTGTTGTATAGATGTAGCGACCAAAATAAGGCTTTCGCCACGGGTCCAGCGAAGTGCCGTGGTCCCCGATAATGAGCGGCTTCTCGCAAATGTTGCTGCACCCGTTCGTCGGTCCAGTGACGGCGAACTCGTCCATGGCGAACTCACCCATGCCACTTACTATTACTAGCTTCGAGGTCAGCGCGAGGGAGACGACGAGGCGGGCCATGATGGTGCTTCACTATCTGTGTGACAGGCAGGTGAAGACGGCGCAGAGCTATCGCCCGCGCGCTGAATGACGCGCTGAGGCACGGCGCGGTTGGCGCGGTGAAACCCCTTCTAACCAGGCGTCCGTCAAGCACAGCTGGTTTTCAAGCGAAAAGCCGAGCCAATGTCAGACCCGTGAGTTAGACCCGTGCCCACGGAGTTGTGGCGAACAAGCAGCGGAGCGGCTTGCGGACGGCGGATGCCGTTTGGCGGGCGGCTGCGCGGCCGCGGGGCGGACTATCGGTCAGGTCGCGGGCGGGACAAACCGGTCGCGGACGGACGGGCCTGGCCGTGAACCTGGCGGACCCGGTCTCGCGGACAAGACACGGACCCGGCGCGGGGAAGTAGACAGTATCCATTCTTATGCGACGCCGTCCGGGTAGGGCACGGGGTGCACCCAGCGCGTCGCGATGTTCTTGGCCCCTCGTAATACGGGTGCACCGGCATGCGCCGACTTTTCGTGCGTCTCGAGGCCGAAGGGCTCGGAGCACGGCTCGACGACGTTGCGGAAGTAGAGAGCCGTGCCCTTCTCCGGCGCGACCGACAGGCCGAGGCCGGGGAAGTCCGTAGTGCCCCCCATTTCGGGCTCGTCGAGGTACAGGAGGAGCGTCGAGAAGCGCCCGCCGGGCGCCAGGTCGTTAAACGCCGGGACGGTGTCGACGTGCAGCTTGTACTCGCAGGCCTCGCCGTAGGACGCGAGCTGCCAGCGCTCCGCGTTACTAAGCGGCAGCTCCGCGACGGCGGTCGCCCGCGATGAAAGAGAAGGCGGCACGGCGTCGTCGTCCAGCCACTTCGTCCGGGACGTCCGGTGTTCCGCGGTACTTTTCTGGTCGCCGCCGTCGACGATGGTGCTGCGTTTCATGCTCGCGCCCAGTGAGAGAATAGCGTCGCATTCTGCGGTTGAAGCGAAGCGCGGGAGCCGCACGATCAATGGCGAGGCGGAGAGGACCTGGGCCCCCGGGAAGAGTGCTCCATAAAAGCGCCGGGCCTCTTCTGTAGTTCGGACGGGCGCGACGTACCGTTGTCGTTGAAGGCCCGCCGTTTGTAGTTCGGCCCGGGCCTCTGTACTTGTAGTCTTCTGCAGCGCGCGCCAGACGCTCGTGGACGACAACCCGTCCCAGGCTTCACAAAGGTCGGCCCGCACTAATAACGGCGTCGAGACGCGTTTCGTGGGCCCACCGCGCACGCGGTGCACCGCGGCACAAAACTTTGAATGAGAAGCCACCTCCAAAAATTCGCCGGCCATCACCAGGACCAGGTGGCCTGCTCCACTTGGCGCGTCCTCCTCGGGGCAGACCCAGGCCTTCAGTGTAGGGTCCAGGACCTCGAGGCCCGGGGCTTTTGCGAAGGGCACCAGGGTAAAGAAGGACGAGTCCGTGTGGGCGCCGAAGACCGTGGCATTGGTGGCCTCGTACCCGCAGAGGCGGTGGGCCGTGGTCGAGGCCTCGTGTCGAGCGCCGCCGGCGTCGCAGGCGACGTCGTCCGCGCGAGCGGCCAGGTCCAACCCGAGCGTCGCGACGCATAATAAGCGGCCCAAGCTGCCCACCGCGCGCCGCGCTTCCCCCAACTCGGGCAGCTCACTTCGTACGGTGCTCGGTAGCGCGGCGTTGTTTTGACCGTACCGCACCTCCAGAAACGTGCCGGACCCCTCGCCGCCGAAGACGCCGACGAACTCCGTCGGTCGCGCCTCCGACACGGGCGCCGCGCCGCCAACGGCCTGGAGGCGTTCCGGGTCGTCCAGAAGTTTAAGCGCGGCCTCCTGCAGTTTTCGACACGCGCCGCCGTCGTCTAGGCGCACGACGGCGTGGTGGCGCTTTTGTAACTCATCCACCAAGCGGTCCCGGCCCTTGTCCGTCGCGAGGTCGGCGCAATCTATGGGGTCGGTGCGTTTTGAAGACTGCGGCGCGTCCGCGGCGGCGTCGAGCGCACGCTGCACGCGCTCGACGCACCCGAGGACGTGCTGCTCGGTGGCCGTGACGCGCGGCGGTGTCAAGGTCGTGGTCGAGAGCGCCTGGGTGACGCCGACGAGGGCTGCGAGCGCTATGCAGCGGAGCATGCTTGGAGTGCGTTATGCGCTGCACAGGTGTGCAGTCTGCCAGAGCTGTTCGCCACGCGTGCACTCCAGCGCTGGGCCACTCCTCCCTCTGTACGTGTGTCCTCCTCTATACGTGTGCTGTTCACTCCGCGACCGCTGTTCACTTGCACGCGTCTCACGGGTTTTGAGTGTAGAGCTACCGGGCGTCGGTGGCACCGGAGCTCAGTGTCCGCAACGATCAACTCTAAAACCCGTGTAAATTTTGTGATAAACCCGTACCCTCTCATCCTTCCTTCCACACGTGCTGGTGACAGATAAGCGTACTACGCCAAATCATCTCGGCGCACGCCCACGGGTCAGACGCGCACGCATACGCGTCAAGGCAATGCGAAGCGCGGTGCGAGCCAGGCAAGGGAAGAAAAATGCCAAGCCTGCAGAAGAGGCGGTCGTCCGCGCCCGTGTCGATCGTTGTCGCGGCGACGGCGTCGCGGTGGCGCCGGGACGCGCCACCGAGAAAGGTTGCGCTCACGCCGGCGAGACGCGCCGCCGAGATTCCCGAGACGTCCGCGTCGCGCTCACGCCAGCGTCGACCGCGCAGGCCCGACCGCCGGCGCGCCCGCGGCCGAAGATCGGCAAGGCGGAGACGGCGGTCCTCGTCGTCGTCCCGATTTGTATCGGGCTGGGCCTCGGGTACTTGATGCATCGCTTTAAGAAATGGGCGTTCGCCAGCGACAACTTTAAACGCCTCCTGCCCATCCAGAGCGAACGGGGCCTCGCGGTGGGCATGGCGTTTGTGGTCGTCGGGCGCCTGGGCTACTTCGGCCTCGGCCTGATGAAGGCCAAGCTCAAGGCCGTCGAGGCATGGGCGCGCGCGGACGAGGCCGCGGCCGCGCCGGCCGCGCCCGCGGCGTCGAAGAAGGACGAGTGACCCGCCCTGCTGCTACGCCATGCACCCTGTTCCTTCGGACTCGGCGTCAGTAATAATCGTAACATGCGGGCCGCGGAACTGCTTGGTGCGGGTTTCGCGCATCCCACAAACTTTTGGGCGTCGGATTTATTTCAGAGGGAGCACAAGGGAAGGTGAGGCAATTCTCGCAGCGATCCGTTGACTTTGTCCTTTCGAAGTGCGCCCGTCTCCGCAGCGCAAGCGCTGCAAAGTACGCCCGTCCCCGCAAACTCAAAGGCAGCCGAAACAGGACTGTCGAGACATTTGCTGCGCCGAGGTCCCTCGTGACGCTTTTCTAGCAGCTCGCCAGCGTCCGACCAGGACCGCCGCAACCATGGCCGCCAAGGCCGCCGCGAGCGGCCCGAACTACTTCAGCGCCGAGTCCATGGGTTTTATCCTCGCCGCGTTGTTCTTCAACACCTTAACGGCCCCGGTAGTCAAGATGACGCAGAACGACGAAGGCGGCTACGACTATAATAAGTGGTGCATCTACTTCTTCGCGGAGCTCATGAAGCTGGGCGTGGCCCTCGCGTGGTGCGTAAACGCAAAGAAGGAGAACGACCCCCAGGTCACCAAACACTTGATTTTCGACCGGGCGGACTTTTTTCAGTACGCGGTGCCCGGCTTCGTGTTCTTCGCCCAAAACAACTTGAGCTTCTTGGCCTTGCAGCACATGAACTCGTCCGCGTTCCAACTACTCATGAACACCAGGATCGTCAGCGTCGCGATACTCGCGGTGGTCATGCTCGGCAAAAGGATGCACGCTTTAGAATGGACCTCTATTGTACTACTCATGGTGGGGGCGATGCAGTACCAACTTTCAGGATGTGGTGACGATGGCGGCTATAAAATAGACGTGTTTGGCATGAGCGTCATGGCCGTCATTGTTTTATGTGCCGCCGGTGGCAACGTGTACACCCAAAAAGTGATGCAGCGGAAGATGGACCAGCCGCTCATGGTCCAGAACGCGATGCTATATGTCTGGGGCGTCATCTTCAACGGGGCGAACTGGCTCTTGAGCGCCGTGCCGTCGTCCGAGTCCCACGGGCCGCCGCCATCACTATTTGGGGCCATTGGGGGCGTCCAGGTTTTTTCCATGGCGTTCTACGCTATTTACGGGCTTTCTATATCTATAATCCTCAAGCGGTTCGGGGCCATCACGCGGACCTTCATCAACACGGCGGCCATTTGTTTTACGGCTTTAATTGACGTGCTCTTCTTCGGCGCGACGATCACGCCGTTGGAGCTCACAGCCTTTGGGGTCATCATGCTGGCCGTCTATTTGCACACGGTCCTCGGCAAGAACTACGTCGTGCCATCACCGCCCCCCGCGTCGTCCGAGGTCTAAAAAACTACTTAGGGGCCTCGGCCTCGTCCACTTCAATACCCTTGTCGCCGTCGAACTTCATGTAGACCTGCGCGGTCGCGATGCTCCACGTATGCTCTCGACGCGCAACCATGCAGCGGTGGGCGAGTGCGCTCTCGACGCCATCGACGCGCCGCGCTTCCAGAAACACGGACGCCGCCCCGCACCACGACGTCGCTCTCGCAGAAGTTGTCGACGAAGGCCGTGTCGACGGTCTCCGTGCTCTCGTCGCGGCTCGTGAACAAATGGATCTTCTCGGCGTTCGCGCCCAGCATCTCGGCGAGCTTCGCCTTGATGCCGCGGAAGGAGTCGCTCTTCTCCACGTTGAGGAAGACCGTCGTCGCCTTCCGCTTCACGCGGATGTACCTGCGGGTCCCCGGCGGTCGGTGCGGTCGGTGCGTCGTTGTTCCGTGTATGTGCCGCGGCGGCGATGGCGTCGATGGCAGCGTTCTGAAGCGCCCAGCTCTCGCGTCCGCCGCCGAGCAACGCGTGCAGGTCGTGTGCTGGACTCGGCGTAGCACATCTGAGGCGACGCCATTGCTGCTGATTGTTGGCCACGTATTCGAACGACCAAATGAACGGTTCGCAGGCGTTATGTGGCTTCCTGTCGGCGTGACCACACCCTTTTAAGGACGCACGCGAGCGCTAAAAAAGCTGAGCACAAAACGGGTTTTAGACGAGTCTGCGCAGAGGTACCGTGGGACTTGTGCCCACCACCGAACAATGCCTGGCGACGCGTGGTCGATCCTTCCTAGTGTGCCCTCCCAACACTGGAACGCTGTGCTCGGCAGAGGGGAACGTACATCTGCGCACGGAGAGGCTGCCCGAAAACCAAACAGCCCGCACGCAGAGACGTCGCGAGGGACCAGCGCATAACGCGGCTGGCCGACGGGCGCGGAGCTAGACCGAGCCCTGCCTAGCGCCCAGCACAGCGCCCCAGTGAGCTCGGACAGCCGTCGGCGGGACGATGCGCCGCCTCCTTGTCCTCATCGCTGGACTCGTCGCCACCCAGGCGCAGATGCATAAGTCGCGCGAGGTGAAGAGCCACGAGGCCTACCACGCGGCCCGGCGCGACAAATTGGCCCGCAAGTCCCAAGCGAAGAAGACCGTGCTCCGCAAGGGCGGGTCGCCGTCGAAGACCCTCCACGAATTGCGTATGAAGAAGCAGGTCAACAAGAACGCGAAGAAGAAGAAGCGGCGGCCCGGGCTGTAAATAATGGCCGCGCCTCGGGCCGGGGCTAGGGAGCTCCAAGCAACGGCAAATAACAAAAACGTTTAGACCCAGTGCCCCCGTATGAACGCAGTGTGCACCTCGTGGGGCTTGGGCGTCAGCGGGAAGCATACCACGGACGCGCCGGGGGGCGGCCGCTCCTCGGCCATGGACGCGTACTCCACGACAGCGCCCGTCTCGTCTTGCACGATCGTGGCGTCCGCCACGAGCATCTCGAGCCAGTGGTCGAACTTGTAGACCGCGCGCGCGACGCTCTCGTAGGCGCCGGCCTCGTCCAGCAGATCCCAGACCTCCCCGAACCGCGGCGCGGTCCAGGCGAGCACGGACGAGTTGTAGCCGCCCGCCCTATTTTCATTGCGGAGGGCCGCGGTGCCGAGCGTCGCCTGTGCTTCAGCGTGAGAATGGCGCGCAGGGACGCGACGACGCCATCGCCGCGAAGTAGGACGCCGCGTCTTCACCAGATTGCTCGAGGCGGCGAGCGCGGCCAGGGGCCCCAGGTCCCCGCAGACGACCGTGTCGAGGTCGAGGTATAAAATGGGCCCCGCGAGGCGCGCGGCCTTGGAGAACAAGTAGGCCTTGAGCCACCAGGCCTGCATAGACGTCGACGGCAGCGGCCGCGCCTCGACGATGTCCCCAAGTCCTTTGGCGTCGTCCGTGAAGCAAACCAATTTGCCGCACCCTTGCAGGTGCCGCCGGCACGCCCTTCCTAGTTTATTGACGTATTCCGCATCGTACTTCGCGCCCCACTTGACGCAGACCACGGTAATACTAGTGGAGGCGGGCGCCATCGTTGTCCGAGCTGGTTTGGGACTGTCGATGTACACGCGGAGCCGCGGCGGCGCGGACTCGCGGATCTTCGCCCACGTGATCTGGATCGCCTCTGTTTGCCGCCCGAGCTGCCTCAGCGCAGTATTCAGGTTGTACATGACCGTGGGCGAGTCCGTATCCTGGCAGTAGTCCAGCGCGCGCTCGGGCCGTTTCGCTTTTATACAGGCGCACGACGCGTTCGCGCGGCAGGCCTGTTGTAATGAAGCGTCCGTTGTTGCTTCGATCGCCGCGTCGTAGCTCGCTAGCGCGGCGTCGACGGCGCCGAGGCTGCTCTCCGCGTTGGCGAGGTTAAAGTGGGCTGCGGCGTCCGTGCCATCGGCCTCCACCAGCCGTTGCCAGAGCTCCCGCGCCTTGGCGTGCATCTTGGCCCGGGTCGCCAGGATGGCGAACTTCCGGAGGCTGTCGGTCTGCGCAGACATCTCGTAGCGGTGCTGCTTGAGAGCTGGACTATTATTGCTTGTCAGGAGTTCGGTGAGTTGTAAGCGATGCTGAATCGGTTCGTGGCGTTGAGTAGTGATCCCCTCCTGCTTGCTCGCAACCTCGAATGATCACTATGCTGGCGCTCTATTTTCTTTTGGCAGCTCATCGAATCGAAAAAAAACCGGGCCAAAATTCAAAGTTCCAACGTCCCTGTCCGAGGGGTCTCGGCTTAGCAGCGACGGATCTAAGCCGGCGGAGACAGACATGCCCCAACGCATGAAAACCCGTGCAGTAATCAAACGCGACTGATCCCGCCAGCCAAAAACGGACTCACGTTGCTGCCTGCGCTAGTGATTCAAATTCCAGACCTGCTGCAGTATTCCTAACGTTTACGCTAGCGCGTGTGCGCCGGCGCTGCGTTGGCGCCCCGCTGTGGCGAGAGAACGAGAAGGCGCGAGAGCCTGACTCGCAGCACGAGGCAGCCGAAGGGGCGCCCGCGACCGCGGTGACTGCTCTGTGGCCGACGCGGACAGCCAGCGGCGACGGCAGAGATGCGGACCGCCCGCTGAAAAAACAACGCGCGTCCGCGGGACCACCGTTGACCCCGACGCCCCACGCAGACATACCGCCAGGAACGCGCAGACAACACACCGCGCGACGCGATGGCCGACTCGGAGGACAAGAAGCCGGACAAGAAGGAGGGCAGCGAGGGCAGCCTCAACATCCGCATCCGCGACCAGACGGGCGAGGAGACGTTTTTCAAGGTCAAGAAGACGACCAAGCTCGACAAGGTCTTCAACGCGTACTCGACGCGCAAGGGCGTGGCCGCCACGTCGCTGCGCTTCCTCTTCGATGGGTCCCGCGTCCGCGGCGACCAGACGCCCGCCGACATCGACATGGAGGACGGCGACCAGCTCGACTGCATGCTCGAGCAGCAGGGCGGGCTCTGAGGCGTAAGTGTAAGATAAAAAACTTAGGCGATCTTCGCGTCCCGGGGCGCGTAGAGCTGCCGCACGTCCGCCTTGATCGCGCGCGGCACGAGGCCGTCGAGGGCCTCGTGGGCCGCCACGCGCCGGCGCACCTTTGACGAGGAGATATCGCGGTGGGCCGCGTCGGCCGCGAGGTAGCGCGTCGCCACGGGGCGCAGGCCCGGGCCGAGGAGGAGCGGCCCTACCAGGTTCAGCGTGTGTAGCACGTTCTCGCCCATCCCGTCCGCGCGCCAGCTCCGGATGCCCCGGTACAGCGCGACGCAATTTAATCTCTTGGCATTCCGCCACACGTACCCCGTGGACGTGATGACCTTGACCCTGCCTCGCAGGACGGGGTCCGCGTCCACCACGGCGCGCACTAAAGCGGCCCGCTGCTCCGCCGACACGGTATACGCCTTTTTGGCGTTGTGCCCGACGCACGCGTAGACGAGGCCGTGGCGCTTCGCGAGTGCTCGTAAAATAGCAACGTGGCCCGCGTGCGGCGGGTTCCAGGAGCCCGCGAAGAGCACTTTGTGCTGATCCGCCTGTTTCACGAATTCGTCGATGTTTTCTAGTTCCCACACCGGCGCGCTGTCCAAGCGATAGGCGATCCAGATCAAGAGGAGTACGATACACGTGAAGAGGAGCAGTGCGACAAGTTCCTCGGGCGTGTCGACCTGGGCCAGGTCCTCGGCCTCCTTTAGTACGGCAGAGGCTTCCCGCTCGATGGCGGCGCCCATCTTGGCTTTGGTGAGCGATGCGCTCGCTGCTGGCGGGCAGTAGACCTCAGAGCAGCACAGAGGTGTGTGGTGAATATTGGCAGCGATCGATGCGGTTGGAAACGCAGGGGCGGATCGTCCGCACTAGAAAGGGATGTTCCCGAGGCTCGAGGTTCGCTGTGGCGCGCGCAATGTGGATGTTGCTTGATTTTTTTGCTGGCAAAACCCGGCAAATAAAACCCGTACGGAATCACGTCCGTGCTCAATTTTGCTCCCCGCGAGCGTACGCTCCACCCAGACCAGCCCAGAAGCATAACACATCGTCCAGGGTTGGGGATCCAATCCAGTCTGACTCCTTCTGCATCGGAAAGCGTCGATAACGATGCATGCGAGGATGGCAGCCATGCTCGCATTACTGCTGCCAATAACGAGCGCAAACATCCTCTCAAGCCTCGACGTGGCCAGAGAGCAGCGGTTCGATGCCATCTTAGTTTTAGGCGGCGGCGCACCCCCCGCCCACGACGTCCAGCTGCCGTTCGTCGCGGAGCGGTGCAAAGCCGCCGCGGCGATCTGGCGCGCGGCCGAGGGCCCGAAGCCGAAGATCCTGACGCTGTCGGCGGGCACGGCGCACGTGCCGCAGCTTTTGGACGCGCGCGGGTCCGTCGTGTTCGAGGCGACGGCGTCGGCGGCGGTGATCATCGGCGCCGGCGTTGATGAGAAGGACGTGTTCGTGGAGACGACGTCGTTCGACACGATCGGCAACGCGTACTTCTCGCGCACGGACCACTGCTCGCTGGCGGGGTGGCGACGCTTGCTCGTGATCACGAGCGACTTCCACCTCGCGCGGACGCGGGCCATCTTCGAGTGGGTCTACAGCGCCGCCGGCGCGGAGCCGACGGGGGCCTTCGAGCTCTCCTTCCTCGGGACGAAGGACGCGGGCCTGACGGAGCCGGAGGTCGCGGCGCGCACGGCGCGCGAAGAGGCATCGGCGCGCAATATTCGCCTGAGCCTCGCGCCGGGCCACCGGACGCTCGCCTCGGTCCGAGCCTTTCTCACGAGCCGGCACGACTTGTATTCCGCGAAGGGCCTGGTCGCACGGGCGGCGCGGCCCGCCGGCGGCGAGGACGCCGCGTGGGCAAAGTCGTATGGATCCGTCTCGCCCGGCGCGGCGGCCCCGGCGGTGCTCGCGGTGTCGGGTGAGACAGCGGCACCCGCCGGCGGGTACGAGGCGGCACCACCTGACACGGTGACACGGCCCTGCGGTTACAGCCTCGCGTTTGTGCTATTCGCTTTTGCGGTGGGCGCTTTCCTCGGGAATCGGGGCCAGAAGAGCAGGTATAGAACATACTAACATTTTTCTTAAAGATTACTCGCCAGCAGGAACTCCACCGCGGCGAGCACGCGCGCCCGCGCGTCCGCGTCCCGATGCGGCAGGAACGCGTCGCGCGCGACCGAGGCGAGATGATGAGTGGTCGATTTTCCGCTTGGGTTGATGATCAAACGATGGGCTGTTCGAAGCGAACACTCTGGGGCGTGTCTTGTCCTAAATACGACGCCTCCTGGTCAGCACAAGCGGTCGGCAGGTCCACTCATGAAAGCAAATTGCTTGCACAGGTTTTATAGACGGGTTTTGCCCATATGGGAGAAGCTTGAAGACGCGTGTAACGCTGCAACCGGGCTCACAGCGTTGCCATCAAAAGGCCGTGCTCGCCGGAATAGCTTGCCAGTGCCCGCGGCGTGCTTGCCAAGTCCTTGCCAGCAGCCTGTCGGTGTGCTTGCCTTGACGCCAGGTCCACTGGGAACACTTAACGTAATCGACAACGATGGCGCGCGTCCTGGCCCTCCTGCTCGCCGCGGCGGCGAGCGTCGACGCGGCCCGCCCGCAAAGGGTGCGAGCCCTCGCAGTAAGGGGCGGCTCGTGACCCCCGCCCGCGGCGCCCCGAGCCAGGGCGTCGCGGAAGAAGAAGGTGGCGCTCGCCGACGAGCCCCTCGCGCCGAAGAAGAAGAGCAAGGTGAAGCTCTCCAAAACCGCGAAGAAGACCGGTAAGCGCGGCGTGGTCGGGACGGGCGTTTTAATGACGAAGGCCTATTGGGGCTCGCTCTTCGACCCGGCCTACTCGCCGTTCCCCAAGAAGAAGAAGTCGAACATCCACGGCGTCTACGACGACGACGTCTCGAACGCGCCCTCGCGGCCGCACATCGCGTCGGCCGGCGCCGGCGTGCCCACGTCCTTCGGCTCGGCGGGCGGCGGGGGCGGCTGAGGCTAATGCGCGCGCGGTTTCGGACCGCGCGATAGAACGCTGGCCACGCGCGACGCTCATGACGGCGCCGCCCCCTACGTTTGGGGCGGCGCCCGACCGCGCCGCGCGCCTCGAGCGTTCGCTGCCACTAAGAGTGTACTCAACTAGACTCGTCGATCGTCTTGTTATGCGACGTCGATCGTGTTATGCGACGCCATAATACTAGCCCCCCCCAGATATGTACACAGGATGCGCTTAGAACCGCATGAACCCCCCCGGCGTCGGCGTCTTCCACAGCCGCGCGGCGCGCCCGGCCTCGCGCGACCCGGGCGGGTGCGGGTCGAACTCGCGCTTCAGGGGCGCGAGCTGCCCCGCGAGGGACGCCTTCCAGACGGCGAAGGGCGTGTCGTCGCCTACGCCGACGGACCCGACCGCGTCGACCGAATGCTCGATGTGTGGAGGACCGCCCGCCTCGCGCCGTCTTCGCCGCTCGGCCCGCTTGGCCTCCTTGTCCCTGAGTACATTGAGCTCCTCGATCAACAGTTTGGTCGCATCATCTCTAGTAACAAGTTCCTGCTTGAAGTCCTTGTACTCGGCACTCAAGACACCTAGTAACGTCTTCGTCTCATCTTCCTTCTTCTTGCAGAGGTGGACTTCTCTATCTTTACTACTCAAATCGTTTCGCAATGATTTTATCGTTCGATTATCCAAATCGACTTGGGCGAGGGCCGCCCGCAACTGCGTGCACTTCCCCACCAGCGAATCTTTGAGCCGTCGGATGTCCTTCAACAAAGCCGCCTCGCCCTGCAGCCGCACTTTAATGGTCTGCACCGCCCGCTCGTGCCTCTCCACGAACAGGTCCCACGTCATCCGTTTTCGCCGATTGGGTCCTTCCCCCACAAAATCGTCCTCACACACTTCGTACTGGTCTTCTTCTCCTTCCTGTAATCGGTTCGGGTCCAAGCCTTTCGCTCTTTGTTCGGCGTCGTCGAGGTTCCGCTTGAGCTCGGCCACTTCTTCCCTTAGGTCCTTGTTCTCGCTTTTCAATAGTTCCACCTCGTCCGTCGTGTCGACAATGCCGTCCTCGTCGGCCATCGTGCTCTTCGTGCGTGCTTTGTAGGCGTGTCTTGTCCTGTCTCTATTGGGGCAGCCCCTACGGCTGGTCGGCGGCTGGCGTCTCGCCGGTCGCGTCGCGTGGTAGGTTGTTTACTGCGGCCCGCAGCGGTCCCGTGGTCCAGGTCGCTCGCTCGTCGTGGCTTGCTCTCCAAACGCAGCGCGCTGCAGAGCCTGGTGGAGATGGCCTCGTGAATGGGCTCCCCTACGGCCTTACGGACTCGTCCGAGCTGTCGCAAGTCTGGGCCACGGGGTTCGCAGGACTTTCGCAGCAGGTGTCCTTGGACGTAAAAACGGGTTTTAGGAAAGCCATCGACGTCGATTTGCCCACCACGCAGCGCTGCACACGAGCTGTTACACGCGCCAACACCAGCACTACACAACAGCACAGCCACACGCCATCGCTGCGCGCCAAAAATGGCCACTTTCGGCAACACGAGCGACCCTCTGCGACCAGACGGGCCATCGAAGTCCGGACTCACCATCGGCTACCACAGGATTAGAGGGCTGGCGGCACCCTTACGCATGATGCTGTACGCCAAGAAGCAGGCATTTAGACACGTGGCTTACGGCAGCGACTGCAACGAGCAGTGGTTCGGGCGCGACAAGGAGCGCCTCAAGGCGAAGAACGCGTGCGCGAACCTGCCATACATCGTGGATGGCGGGCTCGTGGTCACGCAGTCCAACACCTGTGCTCTATACCTGGGCAGAAGAACTGGCATTGATGATGGCATGAGCGGCACTTACCAGACCTACAACCACACCGTCCTCGACCAAACGATGGACTTAAGGAACGACTTGATGAAGATCGTGTACCCCTTCGGCGGCGTGACGAAAGAAAAATTCAAAGAAGCCGCAGCGAAGCACTTCGCGTCCAACGTCAAAACGCACTTCGCCAAGCTCGAGGGCTTCTGCGTGGGCCCCTTCATGACCGGGGTGAAAGCCCGGTCCGGCGATTATGCTTTGTGGGAGATGCTGGACCAGCACATGATCATGGCGCGGGCCTTGGACCTGGACGACCACCTGGGCGACTGCCCGAAGCTTACGACGCTGCATTCGACGATGCGCGCCATGCCCGAATTAGCCGCGTACTTCGAGACGCCGTGCTACAAGGAATGGTCCCACAACTCGCCCGCTTACACTTTCTTCACGGGCCACGGGGAGATGGACTCGGGCGGCACGGTCGAGGAGGACCTGGTCTTCCCGCGGGAGGAAAGGGCCGACTGAGCTCCGCACCTGGGTTGCAGCGGTGGCGTTCCCGGGCGCGCTGCGCTCGGCGCTCTGGGGGAGGGGTGCCGTGAGAAATATGTAGTAACTTGCTAAACTTAATACATCATACACGCTCGATCACGGACAGGATCCCGTCGTGCGCCCGGAGCTTCTTCGTGAACGCGTTCACGAACTCCGCGCTCGCCGGCGCGACGATGCCAGCCGGCACGAGGCACGGGTAGTCGCGGAAGTACGAGTAGATGCCGGGCGCGACGCACGCGTGCGTGCCGACGCCGGCGGCGAGGCGGTAGCCCGTGTAGCCCTTGTCACCGAACATGGTTTGGTTCACGTCGTACCTGTGTAGGAACTGACTGGTGAGTGATGCGAGACATTTGAAAGACACCCTTCGAGAGTAGGACGCGGTATCGTACGGCAGCTCGCACTGGTAGAAGTACGTGCGTCCCCGCTCGCCATTCCAGATGACTTGATCCTCGTCC
>Ga0114994_10002146_pt1 | contig 14325 bp, 14 predicted proteins | sample ArcticOcean_MG_C_9_FD_87043 | JGI IMG/M metagenome (GOLD analysis project Ga0114994, IMG submission 87043) | Marine microbial communities from western Arctic Ocean - ArcticOcean_MG_CB2_152 | ecosystem: Environmental > Aquatic > Marine > Oceanic | place: Arctic Ocean: Canada Basin | collected... | reverse complement strand
TGTGCTTAGGCCGCTGCACGTGAAATTCTGGTCTCGATGACCGAGTATGGTGCTAACTTAATTTGGAAGCGCGTTTATTTCACACCACCTACCCGGGAAGGGGCAGAAGTCCATTTTTGGGCCGTCGGGCGGCCGCGGGAATTTCAAAACAATGTTCGTTTCTGACGGGCACGTGGTGTTAGATATCCTATCAATACAACCTAATTACGCTGACCACCAAGCCGCAAGTATAGCCCATCGCGGAACTTAGCTGCGAAGTTATGTTCCTCGGCCGCTGTCCGCGAACATTGGTCTCGGCGACCGGCCGGGCAGCCGCGGAAATTTGGGAACAGTATGGCGGACACCTAGCGGCTGCCCGACGCCGTCGACGCGGCGTCCCACTGATCAATGATCTCAGACAACTAGTATATTAATCCCGGGGGCTCGCGCACATCTTGAACCCGAGCTGCCGCGCCTCCCGCTCCAGCCGCGCCCGGATCGCGTCGTCGGCCTGGCGCTGGTACTGGTGCGCCTCCTCATCGGCGGCCGCCTTGGCACGCGCCACGGCGGCCTGGAACGCCTCGCGCGCGCCGCAGGCCTCCGTCGCGCACGCCTCGTACGCCAGCACGAGCGCGTCCATCTCCTTCTTGATGTCGGCCCGCCGCCGCGCCAGCGCAGCCTCGCGGTCCCCGAGATCCCGTTTTATAACTTCCGCGTCGCGCCGGACGCGCGCGTCGAGCTGCGCCCGCCGCCGCTTCAGCGTCTGTGCCGTCTCGTCGCGCAGCTCGCGCTCGCGCCGCTGGAGCGTCAGCGCGGCGCGCTGGCGGCGCACCTGCGCCATCTGCCGCTCGAGGGCCTCGTGCTCGGCCGCGATCCTCTTTTCGCGCGCGTCGAGGTCGTCGGCGGACGGCGGCGGCGGCGGGGCCTTGGGCGGCGGCGGCGGCGGCGGGCTCGACGGCCGCCGGCGCGGCGGGTTCTGCGATTTACCGCCGTGCGTGGCGCGCACGCGGTCGATGAGCGCGCGCACGTCCTTGGTGGTCTGCGACTCCTTCAACGCGCCGGGCGGTGTTTTCCGTCGCGGCGGCTGCCGGGCCTTCAATGGCTTGCGGGCCGTGGGGGGGCGCATCATGATGGCGTCCGGAGGCTGCCTTTCTGGGCGACGGGCGTACCGCTGGGGCGACGGCGTCGCAGCTTACGTTCTTGCTGCGTACGAGGCGAGCACAGGGGCACGATGGAGTCGTCAGATCAAAAGTCGTCAAACCGGCGTGTCGGGTTTTCCCAGGTGAAGTTTTTGCGCGGCTGCTCCCAGGGTTGCTGGGGCTCGAAACAGACCGGTGGATGCATCGGCGGAGGGTTCGGGACGTGGCTCAACATGTGCCACGAGCTCAATAATCGAGCGAGGGCGGGCACCTCAGCTCGAGGCGAGATCTGCGCGCACACGGCGACGGCAACGTTTCGCGCTTCTTGTAAAGGCTGTTCTACTCGCGTCCACACGTAACAGCACAACGCACAGCGCGGTAGCGGGCCCTAACCAAATAAGCACCGACTGGCGCTTTTGAAGCTACATCGGCCCAGCACCTCCGCCATGGGCGTATTGATCGACATGTTCACGCGCGGCGGGCCCGTGCGCCCCAAGGAGGTCCTCGACGCCATCGCGCGGGACCCCGCCTGCTGCGCCGACGTCGACGCGGCCACCGGCAATACGCCGCTCCACTTCACGTGCTGCAACGGTGCGCCCGCGGCGCTCGTCAAAGCGATGCTGCGCGCGTATCCCGAGGCCGCCTCCATCGAGGACACGGACGGCAACTTGGCGCTCCACGGCGCGGCGAGCTGCAACGCGAGTCCCGAGGTCGTGGAGCTGCTTTTGGAGGCGAACGCTCAAAGTGCGCGCCACCTGGTCGAGGGGCAGGCGCCCTTGTACTTCGCCTGCTGCCACCAGTGCGACCCGGCCGTGGCGAAATTACTGGTGGACCGGTGGCCCGGCGCGTGCGGCCAGCAGGACGGCGACGGGAACACTCCATTGCACTGGGCGCTGGTGCGGAGCGCGCACCCGGACGTGGTGCTCCTCCTGGTGAGGACGCACCCCCTGGCGTGCGCCATGCGCGGCTTCTTGGGCCGGCTGCCGCTCTCGCTAGCCTTATTATACGAGGCGCATCCAAGCGCTATAAAAGCCGTGCGGGACGCCTACCCCGACGCGCACCGGAACGAGGAGCTCGTGGCCGACTACCGGAACCACGGCAAGCTCCAGGACTACGCGCGGTGCGCCAAGTGCGAGCCGCGGCCGCCCGAGCCCTCGAACTTCGGCCCGCCGCGCCACTTCTGAGCGCCTAACGCGGCGGGCCCCAGGCCCGGCCGCCCGCAGACTCTCTCTCGCGTTCGGCACCGCACGCGACGAAGTACTCTAACACTTGTTGTCCACTAGTCCATATGACGCTATCGGGGAGTAAGACGACCGGCCGCCGCCCTGGGGCTGGGCGAGGCAAAACCCAAATTCAACATGATCCTTAGGCCCAGCTCCGCTGCGCCCGCCGCGGCTCCACCCCGGCCACCTTATCCGCCACCGCGCTCACGCCCGGCATGGCGAGCAGGTCCCCGAGCACGGGCATGGCCCGCATGGCGCTCAGCGCGATGGGGAAGAAGTTCGCGAACAAATTCACAAACCCAAAACCCTCCAGCAGGATCCCCATGATCGGCCGCTTGAAGAAGACCACCAGGACCACGCCGCCGAAGAAGCAGCCTACTCCTCTTATGCCGCTGTCCTTCGCCTTCTTCATGAAGAAGCGCTGCGACCGCGAGACTCCCATCGTCAGGAGGAGTCCGCCGAGGAACATGACGTTGCCTAACGAGAGGAACATCCGGTCGAAAAAGAAGATCACGCCGAGGACGATGAAGAGGCATCCCAACCCGAGGAGCGCCGTGCCGATCTTGGCGTTGTCGTTCATGGTTGGCTCGGCACAGTTCAGGCCCCTGCTGAGAGATTTCGTTACAGAAAGCTCGCAGCGCGCAGCGCAGTGGTGCTTTTGGACCAGTACGTGATGCTGTGTCACGCTCAGGACTTCTACCGTGGCAATAGGAGTCCACGCGGCAAAAGAGATGTCGACGCGGTTTCCTCTGCACGGGTTCTGTGTACGGGTTTTTGCTGAAAACTCATCGGCCACGTTTTGGTGTCCTCACCACCAGGACAGTAATATAACCAGATCGGTTTTCAGAAGGCACTGGGACTGTTGCGCCACTGCACAACGCGAAAGCCACATCGAGTGCATTGAGTGTGGCTGCGTCCAATACGCCACCTGGACGGTCCAGCATGCAATCGGTGCCATCAGAAGGTACTGGGACTGCTGCGCCAGCTGCAGCGGAGCAAGCCAGCACCACATCGATGGACAGCATCCGCAAGTTCGCGAAGGACGCGCGCTGGTTGGACGCGATCGACGCGTTGGAGGCGCTGAGCGAACAGGTCGACGACGCGGCGCTCGCGGCGGAAGTGCGCCACCACGGCGAGCGGTTCCGGCAGGCGCGCGCGGCACTCGACGCCACCGACGACGGCCACGCCTGGCAGGGCCGGACGGAGCGGTTCGGCGTGGAGACGGCCTTTCGGTACGACGACGAGGGCTTGCTGTGGTTAAAAACAGCGGGCAAGATGGACGACGTGGACCTCTTCCACACGGTGGCCGTGCTGCGCGAAGTCCAACTATTTAGAAAGTGGATCCCCTTCCTGCGGCAGTCCTGCGTGGTGGGGGCGCAGGACTTCGCGCGGCTCCTGGCACATTTCACTGTGGGAGTGAGAGGTGTTTTAAGCCGCGACTGCGTCTTTCGCGTCGCGGCCTGCAACAACGTTTCTTCCGGCGTCTAGTTTTACTGCGCGTGCGAGGGTCGGTCAATGACGACCAAAATGTGTCAGGATTACTGATACCTGTGATGATCAAAATATTACTTTTAGTCCGAGACCCCGCCCCCGGCGACGCCGACCACGCGCGCCGCACGGCTCGCATACAACGCGTCTCACTCGCAGGCGCTATCGGGCGAGAGTTTGTACTTCGAGGGGCGGAGCCTGGACGATGCTGAAACCGAGTGGCACGGCGCCGCCGTGCCGCCGCGGGACACGTCCTGGGGCATGGACCGCATGGTCGTCCGGGACTTCTACGCGCGGGTCCAGTTCCTCTCCCAGTTCTCGCAGCGGTGCGAGGTCGTGGTCTGCGTGGATCTGCGGACGATATTGCCGCAGGCGCTCTTAGATTTTTTCCTGAAGCGGCTCGTGGGGCTCTTCATCTGGCTCTGGCGGCGCCAGAGCCGCTACGTATCAGCCCACGAGCAGTGTCCTCACCGAGAGGCGATATCGAAGGACCCGGCCTTCTACGACGACTGGCTGCGGCCCAAGTTCGTCGAGTTCTGCGCGGCGCAGGGCTGGGACGAGGGCGACCTGGTCGTGTCGCCCGAGGACATCGAGCCCGACGTCACCCACGACGAGTCGCCGACGGGCCTCTTCCAGCGGCTCAACCCGTTCGGTTAGAGGCGTAAATGTGTGTATTATTCTTATACGCTGCCCTGGGGATCGCCCCCCCGCCGCGCGTCGATGCTGCCCGCGCGAAGCTTGCCGGGGGAATTGCTGCCCCGCCGCGTGTCGCCGCTGCCCCGCCGGTCGGAGCCCTGGGACGTCGTGGAGGACCGGTGCGACGCGTCCGTCTTCGAGGACGCGTCCGTTTTCGAGGAGACGCGCCGGCTGCCCCGCCGTAAAGCGCCCGCAAATGCAGACTCCCTCCGGTCCGGGTTGGGTTTGGAACCAGTTAGGAACCCAAACACGTTCCCGGGCGCCAGGAACGGCTTCTGGATGGAGTCGCGGATCGCGCCGCCCACGCGCTTGCTCCACCAGTGCGTGTCCACCGAGTCCTCCATGCCCTGGGTCCAGGCCGCCGGCACGTGCGATCGCCGCCGGGCGGGATGGGAAAAGAAGTCCGGCGACCGCTGATCCGGCGTCCGGTGTTCCCTCTCGAAGTAAATCCGCGTCGCCGCCGATGGCGTCGTAGATGTTGCGGTAGCCCCGCATGACGCTCAAATTCGTCGTGCGCACCTGCTGATGATGCAGCCGCTGCTTGTTTTTTTTCTCGATTGTGAAACCCGCACGAAGTTGCAAGCGGGGATTGGACGCGTCTACTACCTCTGCTCGTCATCGCAGCGCTGCCGAGACGCGTGCCGGGCCCGTGGGACCAGCCTTCTTCCCGGCCAAATCCATTCGCACCGAGACACGACAACCTTTTCGAGCCGCCTGCAGCCACATTAATCGTCAGACAACTCTCGAAGCTTCCGACAGCGCACCAGTAACCAATACGCTCGCGCCTGCCAGCCAGCCGCATCGCTAACTCTCTCTCTAAGCGCCAGACAGTGTCACAGAGCAAAGTTCTTCTTACCTCCTGCACGCGGTCGCGAGAAAGCTTTCGACGCCGACGCTCCGCCTCCGACCCCACGAGACCATCCCGAGCTAGCACGCGCCTCAGCATCGCACAAGTTCGCAGAACCGACGTGCCTGCCCTTTACGCCACGCGCCGCAGGTAAAATGATGACTCTAGACGCCCTCGCCCCCGAGTTCCGGCCCGAAGCGGACCAGGGCCTCACGCCTACCGACGTGTACGAGCTCGAAGAGGTCGACCTCTGCAACGAGACCCTCGCGAACCTCGACATGCTCGAGCACGAGGACTCCATCGTGCGCTGCTTGTACGAGCTCATGGCGCAGGACTACCTCGCGGCGACGGGCGAGCTCGCGGAGCCGCCGCGGCTCACGACGCTCTCGCTGGACCCCCCTTTGGACTACGACTCGCCGCCGCGGAGCCCGCGGTCGAATTTCCACCCCGGCGTGCCGTTGGGCGACTCAGGCTTCGCGAAACGCGACGCCAAGAGGAAGCAAATCATGCACAAGGAGTTCGGCCGCCGCCGCTGCTGAACAATCACATGTCGTCGTGTTATCCGCTATCCCTTCGTGCGTGCCCCCCCATATATAAAACTTGTAAAGCTTAGTCCCGGTTCGCGTACCGCCGTTCCGTCTCCCCAAAGTACTCGTGCGGCTTCAAGCGCGCCGGCGGCGGCCCCGGCAGGTCCATCCGCACGGGGAGCGCCTTGTCCCGCGGGTCGGACCGCCCGAACTGGTCCAGCGCGCCGAGCCGTCCGTGGTCGCCGCTCCCAAAGGCCCAGAAACTCCCGTCGTCGAGCGCGACGACGGTGTGGGCCGCGTGCGCTGATATCGCCACGGCCCGGGCGCCCAAGCTGACATGCGCCGGCGCCCAGGCATCGCGCGGCGAGCGTTGCCCCGCGCGGCCGCCGCGGCCCCAGGCGTGCACGTCGCCATTTTCCGTCAGGCACAGCGAGTGCTCGCCGCCCGCTTCCACCCTCACTATGTCCGGGGGCAGCCCCCGCACGCGGTCCGCGACGGCGCGCTCCACGGGCGGGTTGCCGCAGGGCACGCCGGCCCGCCCGTTCCGCGTCCGGCCGAGGGCGTGGACCGCGCCCCGCACAAGCACGAGCGAGTGCGCTGCGCCGGCACTGACGCCCGTGACAGCGCCCGGGACGAGCTCGACGCGCCGCGGCCGCCAACTATTTTCATCTAACCCCGTCGCGCCGTCATCGCCGGACCCCCAGGCGTAGAGGCGGCCGATCTTGGACGCGGCGAGGACGTGGCGCGGCCCCGCGCTGATCCGGGCGAAGCGCTCCCCGGTCTCGCAGGGCCCCGGGTCCCGCCTCACCCGCACGCCGGCCCCCAGCTCGCCGAAGTCGCCGCGGCCCCAGCTGAAGAGCTCGCCCCGCGTCGTGAGGCAAATTGTAAAATCGTCGCCCGCCGCGATTTGTAAGACGCGCCGCGCCAACACCACGGGCTCCGGCCGGAAGCGGCACGGCCGCCGGTCGCCGTCGGGGCCCTTGCTCCCCTCGCGCCCGCCCGCGCGGCCGCACTCGAGCACGCGGCCGTCCGCGTCCAGGAAACTTGTGTGCTCGGCGCCCGTCGCGACGGCGACGATCCCCTCGAGGTGCGCCACGTCCCTACATATGGGCCAGCCCTGGGGCCCCTGGCCGATCGAGGCGTCGCCCCGCTGCCCGCCGTCGTTCCGGCCGCACCCTAGAACGCGGCCCCGGCTGAGGACCACGGAGAGGTGCGCCGCGCTCCCTCTACTGATGCAGTCCTGCACGCTATTAATGTGGCGCGTCGCCCGGAGTGTTTCTATAGACAAACAAAAGGACGGCACCGTCTCGTGGGGGAGGGGCGCCCAGAAGCCGACGCGTTTTACGGCGTACGTTTCCAAGGCGGACGTCCAGCCTTTGCCAGTTGCAGAAACCGCGCAGACGTCCTGGGGCGAGCAGTACAGGAGCGCGAGCCCGACGCCCGACGGCGGCGTCGCGAAGGGCCACGTCTTCGGCTTCAGTTTCGCAGGCACTTCTACCACCGGCGCTTTCTTAACGTGTAGGGACGCGGTCCTTAAATGGGACGCGACGTCCCGCACGTCTGCATCGGACGGCGGTATTGGCTTGACGTACTCCTGGAGCCAGGCGCGCGAGCCGGGCCGCGGTTTGTGCGCGGGCGGCACGTGGGGCCCACAGGCGTTCAGCGCCACGTGACAAAGGCGCGCGCGGCGCTCGGACCTGGTGAACGCCTCGACGACGGCCAGCTCCGTGCCGCGGTGGGCCCATGGGTGCGCGCGCGGGTCGCGCAGGAAGCCGTGGGCGTCGCGGTGGCGGCCCGTGGGCGGTTGGGTGGCAATGGTCGTTTTGCGGGACATTGTGTTCGGTCCTTGGCCGCGTTCGGCTCTGGTGGCGGACTAACTCGCTGCCCCTCGGCGGCGGCGTGGTCCCGGCGCAGTGACGTGAGCGCTGCTTCTCCTCAGCCCTTCTTCGTTGCGCCCGTTTCGAGCCGCAAACAACGACAACCGACGGCTGGGCCAAAACCCGCGCGAGATCCCCACAGCACCTCCCCTCGTCGGTCTCTCCACTTCGCAGGTTAGATAGAACATATTAATTCCCCGACACAATATCAGTCGGTGGCCGCGCCTCGAAGCACGGCCGCACGAGCTTCTCGAGCACGCCGTCCAAAATATACGCCGTCAGGCCCCAGATCTCCGCCGGCCCGCCGTGGAACACCGGCAAGGTCCCGCGGTCCTCGTACTCGCGCGCCTCGCGGTTCGCGGGATCTAAGAGGTGCGCGACGGACAAGGAAAAAACCTCGGCCACCTCGTCCGCTTCATAGACCACGTCCTGCGCCAGCTCCAGCGGTGCCGCTCGACACGCTACGATCGGTGTCACCACCGTGCCCGTCACGGCCAGGACGTCGCGGCACTCCGCCACGACATCAAACCCCCGCTCGAAGTCCGGCCCGAACTCCTCGCGGGCCTCCCGCAGGGCGGCCTGCTCGCCGGTCTCGCCGAGCTCGATGTGGCCGCCGGGGAAGCTCACCTGGCTTTTATGGGTCGAGACCTTGTCGGACCGGACACTAAATACAACATGCGCCTCGCCGTCGATCGCGGCGATGGGCACTAGGACGGCGGCGGTGCGCGCGCCGTTTTTTCGCCGCGTCGCGATGGAATCCTGGACCCTCCGCGTCACCAATGGCACGGGGCCTATTTCCTGTGCGCGTTGAAGCATGCACTGCCGGATCGTCGCGACCGGCGGCCGGCGGGGCACCGCGCTGAGTTCCCGCGCGCATCGAATCACGGTGCACAATACCGCGCGCGTCGCTGGCGTGCTGCGGCGCATGCTTTGAATCGGCTTGCGCGACTTATTTTGAGCGCTACGTCCGAGTCAGGGTTTTGAACGAGGAGACCCTCTCGCTGTGTGCGTCCTGCACAGTCTTCTACGTTGCCCACGTTTAACTAGTATACGAGGAAAGTTCTGATGCGCTGCGTGCGATAGAGGGCAGGCACGTACCGGTCATATGAACAGCCAAAATAATAAAAGAGCAAACAAAACCCGCACTAATTGGTCGCGCACGCCAACGACATCCCCACGCCGCCGAGGCGAACTAGTCAGTTTGAAACAATCCCTACTTATCAGCATTCCCTCTTTTTCCGCTGGGCCCTCGGCGCGGCGGGCCACTCCCCCTCCTTGGCCCCGCCCTAGGCGGAGTAGTACTCGCGCACGCGCAGCGGGCGGCCGCCCAGCTCCGAAGCTTCCAAACCGGCGATGGCCGCCTTGGCCTCGGCCTCGGTGCCGTACTCGATGATGGCCGAGCCCGAGGGGCGGTTGTTCCGGCCGCGCGTTAATAACTCGGCCGTGGTCACGGCGCCGTACTGGGCGCAGTGGTCCGCGAGCTCGTCCTCGGTCGTGTCGAAATTTAAGTTCATCACGAACACCTTGAGCGGCTCCACGACCTTGTCCTCGTCGGGGATGCGCTCGCGGCGCGGCTTGGGCTCGCGGGGCTCGCGGGGCTCGCGCGCCTTGCGCTCCTTCTTCTCTTTGGGCGCCGTCGGGCCCCGGTCCACGCGCACGCGGATCTTGCGGCCGCCGAAGTCCAGCTCGTCGAGCTGCTCGATGGCGTAGCTCGCGTCGGCTTCAGACGCGTAGACCACGAGGCCGTAGCCCAGCGAGCGGCCGGACTTGGACGCCTCGACGTGCGCCGAGGAGACCGTGCCGTACTGGCTCACGAGCTCGAGGAGCTGCGCGTCGTCCGTCTCCCAGCTCAAGTTGCCGACGTAGACGTTCTTGCCGTCGGCGCCGTCCAGGCCCGCGTCGTCGATGATGATAGACATTTTTTTTGCTGCGGGGCGGGCTGTGAGTGATGTTTGTTGGTGGCGGGCGGGGTGGAGGTGGCGGGGCCGGAAAGGGAGGGTTTCGCCGCGGCGGCGCGAAGGGGTGCAAATGCAGCGGCTCAGCGGGCAGGCAGTGCCGCGGCGTGCTCCAGAGAGCACAGCGCGCGACTGCGACGCCCGCGGAGGTCCGCTGGAGTCCACTTTCGCTCCCTCGCTGACGAACAGATCCACGTGTATACGCAGCTGCGGCGTCGCCGAACCGAATCTGGCGCCATGGAGCAGCCAGAAGGCGATGGTAAGGTTCTCTGGCGGGGTAGGGTGCGTGAAATGGTACCTGTTAGCTCGCCTAGCTGATTAAAGCACGTGAGAGGACGATTTTGCTTCGGGTTGCGAAAGCCGCGGGTTTTGGCTTGATTTATTTTCATGGCCGCCGCAAGTGGTCGTTATGCACCGGCCGCCGCCCGCAGACCGGCTATTTAGCTGACGCCAAGAGTCCTTACACGCCGGGGAAGTGGTGGAGGTGGGGGTAGGATTCGACGCGCGCCGCAAACTTGATCGCGGGCGGCTTTGTGCCCGCGGGGCGCGCGTCGGCGGAGCGCGCTCACGCCCGCGCGGCCACGTACTTCAGGCCGAGCGCCGTGCCGAGCGTCCAGGCGATCGCCTCGGCCGAGGTCTTGTCGGCGCCGTTTCTCAGCAACGCGAGGAGGTCCGGCGTCGCCGCGAGGAACATGCAGGCGGCCGTCGCCGACGCCACCGTCGCGATGGTCGCCCTCGAGCGGGATGATCGTGCGGTGCTGGTAGTTCTTGACCGGGTCGACGATGTACTTCTGCACGAGGTCGATGGGCGTGTTCAGGACCGACACGACCTCGTCCTTGATCTCAACGCCGAGGAGCGGCACCATGGCCGGCACGCGCGGGATCGTCAACAAGCCGCACTTCGCGAGGTAGTCGCGGACGGCCTCGAGCGTGGCCAGGAAGAGGTTGATGGCCGTGAGCACGACGTAGATCACAAAGACGATGGAGCCGATGGTCAGGGCCAGGTCCGCGAGCGTGTCGAGCGTGTCGGCGTCGCCGGTCACGACGTCGCGCGCCGTCGCCGTCACGGACACGGCCGTGTCAGCGCCCCAGGTGATCACGTCGGCGACGACATGCGGGGCGCCGGTGGCCCAGCCGAGGGCCACGCCGACCGTCTCCAGGCCCTTGTCGAAGACTTGCAAGACGGGTCCGCCGAGCCAATCAGGGAGGATGCCCGGGGCCGCCACCTCCTCGACTTTGCCGTACGCGGCGGCGACGGTGGCCGTGGCGAGTAGCGTGGTGAGGGAGTTCATGCTCAGATCTATGCTCTGACCTGTGTTTTACGTACTGAGCGACTTGCCGTGCGCTCTTTCTCGCCTTGGTCGTGGCGCGTGAACGTTTGAAGGTACTGAGCGGGGTGGTAGATGCGTAGACTCACTTGTGAGTATGTACACAAGCTGTAAAGCTTAATGTTGGTAAACAGTTTCACTCAGTGCGCGGGTTCAGTGCGCATGCAACCCTCGAAACGCAAATGATTCAAGTGTAGACCCCCCGAGCAATGGGCTTTGAAACGCACGGGTAACTAGCCGCGTCGCGGCGTGCCCGCCGATCGCGGCGAGGAGAAATTGAGCTAGTGCTCCCTACCTAACTACCCTAGGCATCTTACTGTACCCAACAGCCCTCGCAAACTATGATTCCAGTGCTCTCTATTCCTAGCACCCCGGCTACAGTAAGTTTCGTGTGTTTTTGACATAATTATTACTGTATCACATCCCACGGCGCCGCGCCGCCGCCCGGGGAAAACTCGTCGTAGTCGGCGAAGACCGGCTCGGGGGGCGAGGCGTCCTCGAACACTGGGTTCGCCCAGGCGTCCTCGTACACGGGCGGCGGCGGCCTGGATGGCGGCCCGGCGGGCAGCGCCGTGGGCGCCACGCGCGTATAGTCCTGCCCGTCCTGGCCCGAAAATCGATTCATCATCTTCGCGAGCTCGTCGTCGCCCGAACTCACGTCGACAACGTCGTCGTGGCGGGGCGTCGCGGTGCAGGCGCGGACGGTACGTTCGCGGCCGCCGCGCGTGATCGAGACCTCACACACCGCGCAGGTCCCGGCCAAGCACGACCGCGCGATGTGGACCCCCGCCTCGTCGGCGATGTCCATCACGGTGGGCCGTTTCCGGCCCATGGCCACAGCCGCGATCGGTGCCACGACGTCGGCGCCGCTGGTGCCGGTGAAGCGTACGGTGGGAGCTGTGGTTGTCGTCGAGAGGGCGCTCGCCGCCGTCGCAAAGACCACTGCGCATGCCTTCATCGCTGGGATTTATAGAAGACAACAACTGCGAAGCTGTATGGCGGCAGCACTCCTCTGATCAGACTGGCATAAATGCGTATGCGCGGTCGAAAAGAACGTAGCGGCGGCAAGCCACGGCACGCCTGCGACTAGAGATGATGCGTAGAGTGACTGAGGTCACCGCTAACACGCTGTGTGTCTGCCACGCACAGTATCGACGACGTCGCTCTTCGATGTTAAACGGGTTTTTAACGACAACTCCAGACACATATTACCCGCCCCACCGGTCGTCGCCGCCCGAGTCATCGAACTCCGAGTCCGACGTGAACTCCGCGAAATAGTCGTTGTAGACGCCGTCGCCGCTGTGTCCCGGCGCCCGGTCGAGGACCTCGCCCCGCTCCTCGGCCTCGAGGCGGCGCGGCGACTTCCGGCCGACGTTGTTCAGCGCCATGCCGGCCACCAGCGAGCCAATACACGCCACGTAGGCCAGCGCCGTCGCGATCATGGGCCCCGTCGTCAGGCGGTAGTGCGCCGGCGGCGGAGGCGTGAAGCCGAAGAGCTGGCCGCCGACCTGGAAAGCCCCCGAGAGGAGCACGAGGTAGAAGATGGGGTTGGCGATCGCGCCCGACGCCGCGAGGCCCACGCCGCCGACCAGGCCCACTGCAGGAAGCGCGGGGTGCAGGGCGTCGGCCACGCGGCCGCCGTCTAACCCGCCGATGGGCAGCAGGTTAAACAGGTTGATCATGAAGCCTGTGTGAAGAGCATGATGAGGCGCGGAGGTTCTTCGATGGACGCAGACCCGCACCCCAATCGCCCAGGGCCATTAATAGCTGTGAGCCCGTCGCGTGGCCCGCGAAGGCCGTCGCTCCAGCGGCCACGCCGCCCAGCACCGGTCCGGCCAACGCGACGACGGCCGACTGCGCCGCCGTCGCTGGCAACTTCTGCATCTGAATCACCGCTCCCACGAAGGGGATAAAGACCATCGGAGAGAAGGGCAGCCCGTAGTAGCGCATCGCGATAGCATGTCCGCACTCGTGCACGAAAATGAGCCCGACCATCCCGCAGCCATACGCCGGACCGAAGATAGCACTATACGCGAGCGATGACGCAACCATAGAGAGGACGGGTGCCAGTTTGGTCAGTTTGAGCCCGACGAGCACGTACTTGAATTTTCCCAGGGCTAAGGCCGCAAGGCCGAACATAGCACCGATGCGGCCGCCGCCTCCTTTCTTACCGCTCGACATTTCGCGCGTCGCGTACGCGGTCACTACGGGCCGCGCCGCGCCGATCCACGTGACCTGAGCTCTAGCTGGCGCACCGGCGGTCGCGCGCGCGAGGCCAGCGATGCCGCGCGTCGCCGGCCGCGGCCGTGCTACTGTCAGTGCGAAATTGCATGTTTTCGCGGGTAGCGCAGTGATTGATCTTGAGGTTCGCGCGCCGAGGCGTGATGCCAATACGCCCTCACGGCGGCGCAGAGAGCGTGCGGCCGCATGCATGGTGCGAGAGCTATGCGCTCGCGCCGCCCGCTGGAACGCGTGCCGAAGCATATTTCTCTGATGCCTGTGGTCGTTTGGCCACTTATGCGGCCTGCCTATGGCCTGACAAGTTGTTCTCGAGCCGGACGGGTTTCTCGACTGTCGAGCCCACGCAAAAACGGGGCTATCCATGCATCTATTGGCCGTTAACGCCTGGTAGCGATCGCATGACTGCACAACACGACGCCACCGCGCAGCTGCACCTCAATTACTGGGCCGAGGAGCCATGCCTGCACCGCTGGGGCCACATTGCCATCCCACTGAGTAACAATCGCATAGCGGTGCACGGCGGCTACGGTCGCGAAGGCAAGAAGCTGCGACGGCTCGACGACGTCGTCATCGTGAGCAAGGGCACCGTCACGCCCGCGGACGCGTCGCCGCGACCGAAGGCACGCGAGCGCCACGGCGCCGCGCCGATGAAAGGCGGAACGGCCTTCCTCATGCACGGCGGTCGCGCCGGCGATGCGTTCGGCGATGTCTGGCGGTGGGACGACCCGGGCGCCTGGACGGAGCTGCACTGCGAGGGCGCGGCGCCGGCGCCGCGGTGGGCGCACGCGTTCGTCGCCCTCGCAGCGAATGCCTTCCTCGTGACGGGCGGCAGGGGCGACGCGGGCGACCTGCCGGACGACGCTCATGTGCTCGATACCGCGTCGATGGCCTGGAGCCGCGTCGCGCCGCCGGCGTTCCTTGTGGCGTTCGCCTGCGCCACGTCTGACGTTAGCATTGTTGCTTTCGGGGGCGGCCGCGCTTCGTGCTTCGCGGATAGAACGTGGCGCGAGCTCGCGCTGGACGAG
>Ga0114994_10002141_pt1 | contig 14341 bp, 8 predicted proteins | sample ArcticOcean_MG_C_9_FD_87043 | JGI IMG/M metagenome (GOLD analysis project Ga0114994, IMG submission 87043) | Marine microbial communities from western Arctic Ocean - ArcticOcean_MG_CB2_152 | ecosystem: Environmental > Aquatic > Marine > Oceanic | place: Arctic Ocean: Canada Basin | collected... | reverse complement strand
TGATAAACGGTGTCGAGAGCACTTGACATGCCCATGTTTGCGATTTTTTTGGGGACGCGTCCCATAATATCCACCTTCAGCCGCAGTGTGAACCTTGTCTGATTGTGGGGAAGGCGCTCGTACTCGTGGATCATCGAGATCTCGCCCCTGACAATTTTTGTCAAGGTCGTTTTGGTGAAGCTGGGAGGGGGATCAGGGTCGTCGTCGTGGATTGACGTGCAGAAATACTTGATGGTGTCTGCGGCGACTCGCTGTATGATGTTTCGGGTAAGCCAGTCCCTTGGTTTTAGGGGAGGAGGGAGTTTTCGGCAGGAGTAGTGGATCTTATGGTGGTCGTTGACAACGTGGATCGTTTTGTTAGGATACTTGGAGCTGTCTGGACCGTTGGTAGCTATGTGGGCCTCACGATCATGGTGTGTATCGGTCAAATACGTGAAGGCTGTGAGTTCTTCTGGGCTTGTTTGAACCACCCCGGTGCAGGTCCCAATTCCAATTCCATGCTGTATATTCACCCTCTTATTAAAGGAAAGGCTGTCGTCAAGTATCTCGTCATTTTTGGAAGAAGTAGAAAGGGATTTTTCTGCCTGGGTGATGATGGTTTTTTCATGGGTTGAGGTGAATTGGGTTGTTGAGAAAAATTCCTTGATATAGTCTGCTCGGGCTGCTTCGTCTGCCGCCGACTTAACCTTTTATGCTGGCACTCATTATATGAACTTGTTTTCTGTTTCTGGTTCCGAAGGAGGAGAAGAAGAGGGGGGGGGTCTCTTCGGGCGGCTGACTGGGTTTGTTTGACTTTTGTTATAGATCCAAATTTTTCTGTCAATTATTATTAGCTATTTTATTTTATTCATACGTATACTTGCTACATAGCAAAAGTACCATGCATAAGAAGTTCCCACAACCCACAACCCCACGTAAATAAGTTCCCACAACCCACAACCCCACGTATTCACCATGCTCCTTACCCCCGAATCCCTCCTCCACAACACAACAGCGACATCCATAGCGATCACTAAAAACTCGGAACATGCAGCAACATTAATAGCTTCATGTTCGACCACCCCCCACAAAACAAATATAAAAATAGACAACGTGAGTTTCCGTTGATTGTTGGTCAACATCACCACGTTTTGAGCAACATCTGACACGAAACCAATCTCGCTTCCCACACCCTATTCTCGATCAACGTTGCTGGTCTCGCATCGCAGTACTTCATGTCCCTTCCCCCTCAGACCACATTTGTGGGCCATCTCAACACCGACCTTGATTCAATAGCTTCTTCGGTCGGTGCTGCATTTTTATTCAATGGCGTTGCTGCATCTGCCTCCAGTATCAATTCCGAGGTGAGCCTTGTGAAATTCGAGGTTACAGTCGATTGGTGATTGCTCACTCACTCACCTGTGCTTGCGCAGACGCTATTCGCCTTATCCCACTGGAACATTGCTCCGCTTCCACTTTTTGAATCTCTTCCGCAATCATACAAATCCAAGGTTTGCCTCATGGATCACAACCAAACTACCCAATTTCCTCCCACGCTAACGTCCGACAGCATCGTGGGAGTGATCGATCATCACGCTCTCCAAGAAGCCACCCTCTGCAACGACAGGCCCATTTATGTTGACATTCGCCCGTGGGGCTCTTCTTGCACCATTGTGGCCCACACTTTCTTCCGGATCCGTAAAACTATTCCCAAGAATATTGCTGGCCTCCTCCTGTCCGGCATCCTCTCGGACACCCTAAATCTCCGCTCTCCGACCACCACCCCCACCGACAAGCTTGTGTTCGCAGTTTTGGCAAAAATTGCCAACGTTGACAATGCTGATGAGCTTGCCGACTCGCAGTTCAAAGCGAAGAGCTCTGCCTTTGCACACTTGAGGTGAGTGCAACGTGTTTACGATCCTAAGTGGCGAAATACGCAAAAAAAACAATATATAAATTCATTTGACTCACTTAACTTTCATCGCTGTTCGTTCGGCGTAGCCCTTACGAGATTGCTTGTGGTGACCAAAAGGTCTTCAACATAAAGGACAAGGACGGAAAATTGGTCACGATCGGCTTTGGCGTGTGCGAAACCACCGACCCAATAATTTTGATGAATCGAGCGGACGAAATTATGGTTGAGGTGGCTGTTTTGAAGGCAGAGCAGAAGGTGAGCGAGTGAAATGAAATGAAATGAAATGGCTACAGCCACCCACACTCGCTGCTCACTAAACCGGCCCGCTCGGCGCAGCTGGATTTTTCTTTCCTGGCCGTCGTCGACGTCATCAATCTGAGCAGCAAATTGCTCTTGATCGGACTGGCTGAGAGAGAATTGGCCGAGCTGGCGTTTGAGGTAGCCTCGTCGGAGAAGGGGGGCGACGAGTCCGGAATTGGGAGCGTCTACCTTGCCGACATGGTGTCCCGAAAGAAAGGTGACTAAGTTAAAACTGACGACTCGACTTGACTTGAGCACTACACACCCTAACTCCCCAACATCTCTCTCTTTATGATAGATTTCATCCCTGCGCTCACATCTCAGATTCTCAGCGGAGTGTTTTCGCTCAAGAAGCTCACCCCGATTGCAGCCTCTACAACGGAGCTGCAAAAGTCGGTAAATGTTCCAGTAGAGTTTGGAGAAATTGAGCAGACATATAACTTCGAAAAGTGCTGCACGGTTCCGGTGCGGAGGCTGAAGAAAGGAGGGGCGAATTCACCAAGCTTTCGAAAAATAAACGACACTTTCGCAAGCGTGTCAGTCCCGGGGGGCGGATGGTCGAATTTGAGCCAACTGAATAAAAATGAGCAAAAGAGTGACCCACCCATGCCCCTTTTCCCTACCCCTACCCCTACCCCTACCAGACGACAAAATGACTATTTTTTATCCGTAGCGCTGGCCTCTGCTATAATTCTGGGGTTTGTTCTTGGCCGTCACAATCGCCAAGCAATCAAGTAGCTTTGAATAAATTCACAATAAGAAGTTATTACACATTCATTTCAATCCATTTTTCCTCCCATATCCTATTCCACCCCTCCCTCCCCTCCCCTCTCCTTTATTTCATTTTTTAATACTTCAATGCACAGAACAGCGCCACGCCGCCCTTGATCCACTCGCTATTGTCGCAGAACTGGCGCTGTTCGTTGGTCTCACTGACCAAGCTATTCCTGTAAATCGTCGGCTTGTTACTGGGCACCTCGAGCCAGAAGACGAAGTTGGTGCTGTGCCCCGTGGTGCTCAAAACTCCCGTCCTGCTCAACACTTTGTACACTGGAGCCCTGTACAACCCCTCCTCGGGCACCTCCCTGTACTGCAGCGGCTTGAGTTGAATCACGCACATTGGGCTGAACAGCTCCTTGGGCCTTGGGTCAACCAAGCTCTCCTCGTCCTTGTCCCACCTCGCTCCCTCCAAAAACAGGCCGTCGATGAAGCAACCGTCTGCCGGCTTCTTGGTGAGCTTCTCCATCGGCTCGTGCCTCATGACGTGGCTGAAGGCCACAGTGTCGATGGGCATCTTGTATTTCCTGGCGTGATTCTGCAGCACGGCCGTCATGAAGCCCTGCGGGAAGAAGAAGCCACTGATCCAGAACACCGGCGGCGCCCCGGCTTCGATCCAGTCGTTCAGGAACTTGATTCTCTTGGCGTAGTCCTCGAACCACGGGCCCAGCCCCTTCAAGCTGGGGTAGCTCTGCTTGGTCCAGTTGTCGGGAACGAACTGGTTGAACAGGCTCGTGCCCATGCTCTCCAGCTCGGCGCTCAGCACGACCAGGCCACGTAGGGCCTTCTTCAAGGTCGGCAAGCTCTTCTGCAGCTCCACTGTGAGCTTGTTGAACCGCTCCCCCTCCTGCTGCAGCGTCGTGTTCAGGCACTCGTCGTACTTGACCGGGTACTGCATGGCTACTGCCTCGATGTCCCACGGCCTGTTGACCCTCGCCTCCATGTCCCCCGCAATGGAATAAATAATATCCTCCCTGCTCAACCCCGTCCCGCCCCCAACCCTCGGCTGCAAACTGACAATAATCTCGAAGTTGCTGTCGGCGTCGGTCATGTCGCACGTGATGCTGGCGTTTTGATGCATGCCGAAGCTATATATACATAAATGAATGGTAAGTTAAGTGTGTATATAAATGTTAGTTTGTTGTGACTCGCTTCGCTCTTTGCTCGCTTCGCTCGCCACTCACACTTCCGGCTCGGCCTCCAAGGGCAGCGAGTCAATATAGTCCAGATAACTCCCCAACGCATTATCCTTGTCACAATCAAAACTGTAATACAACCCGCTCGAACTGAACTTGTACTCGCTGCTCAGAATCTTGGGGCACATGAAGTCCGCAATGATGATGTCGGCAGTGCGCATGTCCTTGTCGTCGGTGATCCTGCCTCCGTAGTTCACAACACTCGACAACTGCTGCATTACCTGGTACGGCACTTCGTCGAAGTCGTTGACGTACGTGAACAGCTGCTCCTTGGTGATGTCCAAGTCGGTCTCGTTGAACGTGTAACCAATGTTCCACCCTAATGGCCCGAACTTCTTCCTCTCAACCACGACGGCGTGGAAGAAGCACAGCCCGAACAGCAGCTTGCTGAACTTCTCGGGCTTGTCGGTCGCCCAGATCATGCTATCGGTCAGTTTAACAAAGTTGCTTTTCAAATTTGCCCTCATGCCCTTGGGTGGCTCCTTGGTCATTTTCACTCCGTCTTGCAACACGGAAATCGGGAATGCTGCCGACGGCATACTCGTCAGCCACAGTCTGTACCCCTCGTCGCACTTGTGCGCATCGGTTTCCTCGCAACGACGCTCCAGCTCCGGCATCCAGCTGATGCTCAAGTGGCAGTTCTGCAGGCATACCCAGTCTCCGTTGGCCTGCCCCATCTCCATCATCTTCGTCGCCGCCGGCCCTTGCCCCTGCCCGAGCGCGATCGCCTGCCGTAAAAAAAATATGTTAGTTTAGTAAAAATTGTTGATGTTGATGTAGCTCGCGCTCTCACCTTCAGCTTCTCACTCATTCCCATGTTTTCGGCGAGCATTTGCAAATCCTTCATCGGATCGGATCCAGTACTCAGCACAAAGATCAGCGGACTGTCGCATGTGCTGTCGTCGTAGCAGCTTTTTAAATCGAACACAGGCGGCTCCACGAACTTGTGGCCCATCTCCTCCACCACAAACCGCTGCATCATGCTCATGATTTTGTCCCTGCGCAAGCACCTCAGCACGCACATCCTCTTCAGATTGTCCATGCCGTTGAACTTGCCGGCCGGGAACTCACAGTTGTGGGGCTCCTCGCTGTCGAAGATCCTTTTCCACTTCTGCAGCTTCTCGGTGAACTCCACCTCGAAGCCCTCGAAGAAGGGGAGGGAGCTCATGGACAGAATGGACGCCCACATGTTGCCGTCGATCCAGTCCGGATCGGGATTCACGGTGTTCATGTCCGGTCCAGCTCCAGTCACGCCCATCCCGCTGATCAGAAACCTGTACTCCGTCCCGTCCACTCTGCTCTCCCCCTGCATGATCTTGATCGTTAGCAGGAAGCTGTAGGTCATCTTGTGAGCCTCGAACAAGCTCCTGCACACGTTCTTGTACAGAGCGAACGTGAAGAACGCGTTGAGATTTTCGATTCGCTTCGGGATGTCGTTTGCGCTTGGTGTTTGGCCAACGCATGTCACGAAGAATCGCGTGAACCACTGCAAACTGTACTGGTACATCGGGTCAATGTCGCAGAAATCACTGATGCAAAAGTACAGCAGCGCCGCCCTGAAGGCCACGGGCCTGTACTCCTCGCTCCTCTGCTCAATTTCCGTCTCCGTTACCTTGGCCTCGGCCATTTTTTCCTTGACCTCGTCCCCGGTAACTTTGGCATCAGCCAGGGTCTCGATCAGCACAGTGTCGTCCAGTATGTTCCCCTTCGAGTTCTCGAGCAGCTCCAAAATTTTGCTCTCAATGTCGTACAGCTGCTTGTTCATGGCCGCGTTTTCGATCATCAGCTTCACGCTCGTCTCGCTCAGCTCGGGCATCTCCTCCTTCACCGTCACTCCGAGCAGCTGCTCCTCCAAGCCCATCTGGGTGATGGTGAAGTTTAGCAAGCTCACTTTCACCTGCACCTCAGGCGCGTAGTGCGGATTCGGTAGCTTGGTCGTCATGAAGAAGTTGAACATGTCAGAATACGGGATTGCGGTATCTCCGATCTTCATCATGATCGTTCCACCCTGCTTGAAAGTTTGCTGCAGCAAGATGGGCTCCAGGCTCGCGTCCAGGCTCTCCTTGATATTTTCGAGCAGCACCCACCGTCCGAATCTGACTCCGTTCTCCAAATTTCTCAAGAAGTTCTTCTCGCTCATTTTCACCACGTCCATTCCGTTCATGCACAATTCCTTGTCCTTCCCTAGATTCCTCACGAACTTGTTCGCCTGGCCCTGAGGGTCGATGAACAAAGGCCACCTCCTCGCCTTGTCCATAATCAATCCGTTCTCCGTCGACTGGTTGTCGGTCGGCAACCCAGCCAGCTGCCACGCCCTCAGCTCGACTGGCACCGCCAGCGTTGTGACGATGTTCGTCCCTTGCGTGTACGGAATCTGCAGCCTGGTCATCTCGTTGTGCCACATGCCCACTATCTCCTGCCTGAAGTTGTTCGTGAACGGGCCCAAGTAGCTCACTGTACCCGCGCAGACCAGCACGTCGCCAACCACATTCTCCAACCCGTGCTTCAGATCCTCAACCGTAATCTTCCACCTGGCCTCCTCTCCGCCGAGCCCACCGATGAGCTTCTCAGCATTACTAAGCTGCGTTTTACACTTGGTCGCCTGCTCGTCCAGCGCCTTGAGCTTCGTAATAGCCTGTTCGTAGTTCTTCTCCAGCTCTGCCAACCTATCAATAATCTTCTTCAAGCTACTTTGCTTCTCGGCGAGCTGCGCCATGACAACGTCGAGCTCCGCTTGCGCCTCCGCTAACTTGGCCTTCTTGGGCGCGACGCTCAGCGCCACGTTGTGGTACATGTGCATCGCCCTGGCCCACATGCAAATCGCAGTGCACGCCTTGCTGGCCTTCTCGATAGCTTTAGGCGTGAAGTTCTCGTCGGTCATGAACGGATCGACCTGCCTGATGACGCTCGCTGGGATGTGGTCCTTGTCGTACGTTTTCAGCCTGTCCATGAACGTTCCGGCGTTGGTCAGCAGTTTCTCCTTTGCGGCACTGAAGAAATCCTCGATCTTCTTTCCCGGTGTTTCGGGGTCGTTGATCTTGTTGGGTTTCACCTGCACAACGAGCGAGCCAAAGAATTATAAATAAAGTTAGTTTCGAAGTGGCTCGTATATATTTCTCGTCTTCCTCAAACCCCCTCCCGCTCCGCTCGCTCACCTCGAAGTAGTAGCACGCAACCTGAAGAGTCAGTTTCACCCCGCTTGGCGGCGTCCTCAAACTCTTGACCTCGTCAATGTCAGCCTTCTTCAGCGCGTCAAGACATTTCACGGCCGCATCTAAAGCCGGTAGCGCCTCGTCCAAGTCCCGCTGCGCATCATCCTTGATGGCGGTGGTAACGCTCGCCTTCTCGGTGGCGATCTTCTCCTCGACCTCCACCTTCGCCTTCACCTTGTCGGCCTCCTCCTTCTCGGCGCTGATGTGAACCATCATCTCCTCGACCTCCTTCGATGTCTGGACGAGCTGGGGCTGCAGAATCGTGAGCTCCTCTTGCATCCCAGCCACCAAACTCTTCGTCGAGCTAAGCTTGTCAAGACCGATCTGCAACCTTTTGTACTTCTGCTCGATTTCCTTCTTCTTGAAAGTTAGCAGCGCCTTGAAGCTGCCGAGGAGTTCAAGGTAGCTCGTTGGCGTTACGTAAACGTGCCTGCGAAGAATTTCGTAGTAGTCCTTCGATTTCGCCTCGACGGACTGATGGATGAACCTGCGCAGAGCAAAATGAGGCGAGGCGCATTTTTAATGAAGCAAGAGCAAAACGAATGAAGCGAGTGGAATAATGTTAGTTTAGTAGTGGATGTAGCCATTATTTCTGTAGCCATTTCGTGGCTCGCTCGCTTCGCTCGCTCACCTGAACACGGAAACAACGCCCTCGATGGAGTCGCCCAAATTCAAGTCCCCGTCCTTCATCTGGGTCATTCCCACGCCTTGCAGCGCCTCCGCCGGCCATTCGGTGAACCAGTCGATGGTGCAGCAGTTCACCAGACTTGGGAACATTCTAAGCCGGTCGCGGAAAATTTCCCCCAGTGGGCTCATCGCCAAGCAGATGTGGATGTTGCTCCTGACTCGGATCAAGTACTGGTTGAAAATGTTGATTTTCGTTGCTGGGATGCGCTTGCGCTGGCAGTCTGCCCTGCAAGTACTACTAATCGAGTCAATGTCCTCGGGTGCATAAAGATTCGGCACATCGCCAGAATTCAATATGTTGTTGATATCCTCGAGCATCGTCTGCGCCGAGCGAAGCGAGGCGCATTTTCAGCGAAACACGAGTGCAGCGATCGAGCAAAAATAGTTGAGTAGGTTAGTTTTAGTTGTTGCTGTGGCTCGCACTCTCGTCTTCCTCAAGGCTCGCTCGCTTCGCTCGCTCACCTCCACAACGATTTGCGTGTCGCTGAACAGAAACGTCGTCGGCTTCTTCTTCAGCCCAGCATTCAGCAGGCAGTTCTTCAAGTCCTCCCTCCACTCGGTCAACCCGTAGCCCTTGGAAATTTCCACCTGGAACAGCGTGAACTGGCTCACGTAGTTGGCGAGCTTCGTCATGGACTGCCGCCCAGAGCCGCCAACTCCGAGGAGCAAGCAGTTGCCCAGCGGCTGCCTCAAAACCCTCGCAATTTTGCTCACGTGCTCAATGGCGTCCATGAACATGACCAGCGGCATGGGCTGCTTGGACTCAGCGTTGTGGTCCATGAGGTACTCCTCGATGGTCGACTTGAGCTTGGCCATGTCGGTGACCTGCTCGTAGTACTTCGGGTCGGCCCCGGGCACCATGTAGTCGCCGTAGATGAGGCGCTCGGACTCAGACCCAACGACCTCGCCCCACTCCATCTGGAAGTTGTCCTTCATCAGCCCTTTCACCTTAACTTCGAACCAGTCGAGATCGCCCTTGTTGGTCAGCCGATCGGCGAACACGCGCTTGCACTCGTGCACCCAGAGGCGCACGTAGCTGTCGGAGCCGTTGACTTTCTTGGGGTCGATCATCAAGCAGCCCTGGAACACCTTGGCCAAGTCGCGGAGGTTGAAGGTGTAGTGAGATTTCGCGGGGGTGGGCAGGAGCTCCGCCACGATGCTGTTAAACAGCTCGATGGTGGACTTGACCATTGGCTTGCAGACGTCCTCGACGTCCCCGTCAATCCTGGACAGAAAGTTGGCAAGAATGGTCTGAAAAATCAGCGACTTACTCCCGTCGGACAGCTCGGTGTAGCCGATGATGTTAAAATGCCTCAAAAATCTAGCCGTGATTTCCTGCCTCCCTCCCCCGGGCGGGCCCATGCTGCAAATCATTGTGATGTCGATGATTTTCCTGATGTTGAGCTCCTTCCTGTCGTACCAGCCCGCCTGGTCGAACCACTGCCGCAAAATCTCAATGGGCGGCTGCGCCCCGTAGGTCTCGCGCTTGGGCATGTTGAGATCGTCGACGTAGACGATGTACTGCTTTCCAGCGCTCGGGCCGTAAATGCCCTTCCTCCTCTTCTCCATCTTGTTGTCGAGCATGTCCTGGGTCATGTTCGCCGAGGTCTGGGCGGAGAAGGTGATGTTTATGGGGAGGCAGTTCTCGTTGATGGGCCTGTCGTCCACTGTGGACTGCCCGAGCAAGTACTGGTTGATGTTGACGGTCTTTCCCGTGCCGGTCTCGCCAACCATCAGAACGTGCTTCTTGTTCATCAAGAGGAGGTCCATCAGGTAGGTGTTGCGAACGGAGTCGTTCGTGGGCACGACAATCTCGCTGAAGGACAGCTTGCTGTCGATCTCGAACACCTCTCCGGCCTTCATCCACGGCTTCCACTTGCCGGAATCGGGGTCGAACCGGAAGCTATAAACGTCTTCGCCATTGTTCCCAGTGGGAAGGCAGCAATTCGAGCCGTTCGCCATCATCTCGCTCCTCAAAAACTCGGAAAATCGAACCCTTCCGGCCTCGTCGGTGGTGCACCCGACGGACCAAATGAGCGCAAACACGAAGAAGTACTCGATTTGACTCTCGAACGTTTTGAGCTGTGTTGTAATGGAATGGAATGGATGGTGTTAGTGATGCGGTGACGTGAGTGAGTGATGTGATGTGATGTGATGTGATAAACATTAACTGAATAAACGACATTAAAACCCACCTCCTGCTCGGTCGGGTCCTCCCTCCCCTCTTTGACGTTGAAGCGCTCCATGTAGCAGTCCAAAACCTGCAAGCAGCTCTGCATGAGATTGTTGTTGCAACTCGGAGCGAGCTCCTTGCAGTTGGTCCTCATGAAGGACATTGCGGACTTGACGTACACGTCGAAGAGCTCCCTGAGCTTGGTCTTGGTGCTGTTGGTGACGAGGTCCGGGAGGATGTTCATCCAGCTCACCAACAGCACGTCAACGCCCAGCGAGTCGGGCTCCATGTAGATGATCCCGACGCGGCTGACCGTGGCGGGGGACGCCACAGTCAGGTCCTCCACCTCGAACATCATTGTCATCTCCGGGGACATTTTGATGATCTCCCCGCTGTTGAGGCAAAGCTTCTTGTTGTCGTCCAGGACGGTGTTCATGTTCTCGATCCAGATCGCGTCAACCGGGCCGTCGAAGACGATCCACTTCCTGTCCACCGTGGGGGAGCTGGCCGCGATTCGGTACATCGTGGACATGATCCCGTCCTGCCACTCGTGGGTGTTGGCGTCGAACTCTCCGTACATCTGCCCCATGGTGATTGATTTGGGGTTGAGCTGGGATATGATCACCTTCTCGTAGGCGAAACCCTCGATCTTGGCCTTCTTGAGTTGGCCCAGGGTTTCCTCCAGCGTGTGTAGGTTGCTGCTCTTCCCGCCACCCGTAGGACCCACCAACATGAGCCCGTGCCTCACCACAATCATCTCATACAGCTCGATGACCTTCCCCACGAACCACGGCGCGGCTTGCAGGTTCTTGGTGGCAATGACGTTCTTCATGATGGCAAAGAGCGCTCCGTAGTCGAGCTCCGGCCGCTTCTTTCCCGGAAACAGGTCATTGATGATCCCGCTGAAGAGCGGCAGATCGAACGCCAGGAACTTGGGAACGTTGACGTCCTGAAGCGCCCTTAGCAGCAGAACCATCTCGTCCGCGGTGGGCTCGGCGCGCTTCAAGTTGCCCGCGGCGGTGATGACGGTCTTGACGGCTCGCATCCCGTAGTCGTAGTGGGGCTGGGCGGACAGCTGCTCGGAGCACAGTTTGAAGGAAGGTGGTGACCATCTGCGAATACGAATTGAGTTATTAATATATATGATATGTGTTTGCGAGTGATGGATGGCGCTTCTTTCGCTCACCTTGGCGCCGCACTCCTTCGCCAGCTCGAAGCCAAACGCGAGGAACATGATCTCGCCGATGAGTGCGTAGTCGGGGACCATCATTGCCACCGGCCGGAACAGCGCCGACAGGGAGTCGGGCAGGGCGGTGCGGCCGGCGTAGCCGGGGTTCATTGTGATGAACACGCCGAAGCCGGCGTCGAGGGACAGCTGGGAACCCTCGAAGAAAAGCTCGGCGTCGCCGCGCTTCAGGGCGAGCTGGATGGTGGCGATCTGCTGGCCGATCACGGACAGGACTTCGATGTTGATTCGGTTGAATTCGTCGAAGCAGGCCCAGGCTCCGCATGATGCCAAACCCTTGAAAAACTTGCCCATGGCAATATAGTCTAAACCGTCCGAACAGTTGAACACGACGCACTGCATCGCGAGAGCCTTCCCCAAATCCTTGGTGGTCTCCGTTTTCCCTGTTCCGGCCGGCCCGGCAGGAGCGCCCCCGAGAATCATCGACAGCGCGCCCATCAACGTGAGGTAGCACTTGTCCGTCAAGGGCGTGATGACCAGCCTAAACGTGTTGCCCAAGTACTCGTAGCCGTAGGGCCGCCTGGCCGCGACCATCTCCGCCCACAGGTTGTCGTCCTCTCAGTAGTACCGCAGCTGGGAGCTGCGCCGAGCGAAACGAATTGAGTGGAATAATGTTAGTTTATTAGTTGATATTTGTACAGCCATTATGTAGCCATTTCGCGCAAGGCTCGCTCGCTTCGCTCACTCACCTCCACAGGAACTCGCTCTTGTTGGCGACCTTGAGCTTGACGAGCTTGGCGATGACGTCGCGGGCGTGAACGTCAATGACGGTGAGCGCCCCTACAACGTTCCTAGCCGCCTTGGACAGCTCGCCCCTCACCAAGAACACCATGTCGATGAGCTGGAGGCGGATCCTCTCGAGCATCTTCACCGGCCCCTGCTCGCCGTCGCTATTGAAGAGCTCCTCCTGCTCGGAGGTCCAGTGCTTCTGGCTGCCGTTGAGAACGAACATGCTCCCCCAGCTCTGCATCCACTCCGTGCGAGGAGTCACGGTGTAGTCTACGATGGCGTCCCTCATGACGTCGCGCACGCTGCTCTTCATCTTGAGCTGAACCTCCACGAGCCAGAACTCAACCCCTTGGCCGTTGGGGTCGATGGCCACGCTGAACGGAACCGTCTCCTTCTCGGGCGAGACCATGTGGGTGATGATGTTCTCTTCGGAGAGGCTCACCTCGTTGATGCCTTCGAAGCACTTCTTCAGGTGGGGTTGCACCCGGGAGATGTCCTTGCTCTCGCTCAGGATCGACAGGAGCTCGTCGTTACTGAGGAAGTAAAACCGGGTGAAAACGCTCCGCTTCGTCTCCAAGTAGTCGCTCAGCCCCTTCTGGACCTGATCCAGCAGCTTGCTCGACTCCTTGAACTTCTCCAGCAGCTTCTCGTTGTCGCAGAAATCGAGCACGTTAGGGTTCGACTTTGCGCTGCTCATCGTCTGTTTCCAGTTCTTGTCCACGTTTGCGAACTTCTTCCCCTCGGTCGGGAGCTGCTTGTTGATGTCCGGGGACTCGAAGATGGGTTGGAGGTAGAGCCAGTCGCGCTGGACTTTCAGCCAGGCTTCCAACACCTCTGACACCATGTAAAGCTTCGCATTCCAGGCGTCAATGCGCTCCTCGAACGGGCCCTTGAAAGCGGAGAATGCCATCGCCTGGGTCATGGTGATGTGCTCGTCGAGGATCGCGTTGACCTCGTCGACGCCCTTCAGGATCCCCGTCCCGGTGTCCTTGTAGGACAGAATCTGGAGCTCCATCTTCACCTCTCCGTCCCACGTCTCGAGCATCATGTCCAGAGCGCTCTCGATCTGAAACTCCTTCGCCGCCGACTCGGCAACCTTCTGGAGCATCTCGATGTGCTCTCCCATGTTGAGCTCGATGAACGAGCTGAGCGTAGTCGACTCGTCGGGAGCGACGTGGAAGGTCAGCTGGTTGGACAGGTCCTCCCAGTGCCGGTCGCGCATTCCAGGGTTGCGGAGGGCTGCGATCATCGGCACGTGGGGCCTGAACGCCACAACCTGCTTCTTGATCTGGTTAGCAATCTTGCCCTGGGATTCTAGGTTGTTGTTCTCGAAGAAGCGAACCGCCTGAAATGCGCCGAGTCAAAAGAATTGAGTGGAATATTGTTAGTTTGGGTTTTAGTAGTGGTTCGTATGCTCGTCTTCCCCCACCCTCCCCCCCCCCCGCTCCGCCTCGCTCACCTTGCTGATGGTGTTCAAATTGGTCTCAACCTGCGCCTCGCAAGCTTCAGGGTCAAGCTCAAGAAATTCCCCATTGAGCCACTCCCCACTAGACTTGAGCCAGGTGTTGGCAGTGTCCCAGAGATTAAAGTACGGTTCAAAGTTCTTCTTAATCCGGCTAAGCGCCTCATAGTCAGTCATCTCAACGTCGAAGAGCCCCTCGCGAGAATTGAATAGCTGCGCAGCCTTATCCGCCTCCTCGAGCTTACGGAGGACGGACTGGGAAAGCAAATTCACCTCGTCGACGTCATTGAGGTCGTCGAAGGCGGAGAAGGACTTCACCTCGGCCTCGAGGAGGGTCAAAGACTTCTCGAAGTCCTTCTGCTCGCTGAGCATGTCCGTCTTGTACCGGTCCTTGGACGCCTGGATGACGTTCTTCGTTTCCTCGGTTTGGGCCTCGATCTTCGCGGGCATGCCCACGACGGTCCACTTGGAGTTGCTCTGCTCGATGGCAATCTTGAAGTCAAAGTCCTCGAGGACCTCGAAGTAGAGCTTCATCTCGTCGATCGTTTCTCGGAGGGGGGCGACGGTCTGAAGAATGGTGTTGTTGTACTGTGTTAGGGAGCGAGTGAAGCGAAGCGAAGCGAAGCGAAGCGAAGCGAAGCGAAGCGAAGCGAAGCGAAGCGAAG
>Ga0114994_10002140_pt1 | contig 14343 bp, 17 predicted proteins | sample ArcticOcean_MG_C_9_FD_87043 | JGI IMG/M metagenome (GOLD analysis project Ga0114994, IMG submission 87043) | Marine microbial communities from western Arctic Ocean - ArcticOcean_MG_CB2_152 | ecosystem: Environmental > Aquatic > Marine > Oceanic | place: Arctic Ocean: Canada Basin | collected... | reverse complement strand
TTTATCGTGATCATGTCAATTGAAGCGGATTACACATTTATAACGCGTGGTATTTTCTTTGGGACAGGCACTTAAACAATGGCCTAAAATAAGATATGCGTTATAAACTGTTGTTAAGCACGGCACTACTGGGATGCATTGCCCCTCTATCCAAGGCCTTAGCGCATTTTGGGTTGGCGGATGGTGAAGAGATTGGCCATGGCATATTCTGGGTTTATGGCCTGGTATTTACTACTCTAATTGGCTTTGTTTTCTACCAACGGTGGGCCCGTGGCAAGGGCACAATCGAGCAACGCTCCCTAAGACTTCAACTGAAGGAGCTAGATCGCGCCCTACATTCTTGTTTAAAACAAATTCAAAATGCAGATGATTACCCAAACGAATGTGGCCTTTCTAAGGAGCAACGCAACGAGAACATGGCTTCAGTGTTACAACTTCAATCACAAATTGATCAAACCAAAGAAATGTTATCTGCAACCTAAGGATTAATATTAATGAAACCACGTGCAAAAGTTATCTTACTGGCAGTTCCAACAATAGGCTTAATACTATTTTACATTCTGTTCTTCACTTTCCCTCAGTGGTTCCCAAAGTAAGTATAAATACAGACAAAGACAGTTTTCTAGTTTGTGAGTTTTAAGAAAATACCCCTTGTCAGGAAGACCAATAGGCATTTAAGCTTTTTGGGATGTTGGCTGTTCTTAAGGAAGGGAGTTTGCCTATGGGCGGAAATAAGAACAAACACAAAGACCGATGGTTTGAATATATTTCATCTGAGCCTGACACCACAATCATCGTGTATATTTCACCATGAATGTCCACATCGATGACCAAGATCGAGCAGCTTATAATAAAATGAACAAACGTTTTGAGGCACGGGTGGAGGCGACTCCTACAATCACCCAATTAACCCATAAGATATTAGCAGGTGAAGCTCACCTTAACGACCACCCTCACCTTCTTTTGCTCGAAGATGCTATTACTCAAGCGGGGCAAGGGCAAATTGTTGACCGAAAAAATGGGATGTTGGGGCGGACGGACGTAGGTGTTTTAGAAATGCGGAAAGTCTTCGAGCGTGAAATGAAAGCTGTTGCAGAGAATAAACCCGTTAAAAATTGAGGCAGGATAAACGAAAATCCGACCATTGGTTTTTAGCCCAAATTATTGGCTCAATTAGAAATTATTGTCTCTTTAATCCTGCTGCTATACTGATTAGTCATGACTGATTTTTCCGGTAAAGATCTGACCTGTATCCGAGGCGAGCGCGTAGTGTTCGCTAGGCTTACCTTCTCAATTCGCGAAGGCGAGCTGCTTTATCTTCAAGGTCCCAACGGGAGCGGAAAATCGACACTACTACGCCTTATGGCAGGCCTCCTGCGCCCAGTCAGTGGTGAATTACTTTGGAACGGTCAAAACATTAAAGAAGATGGAGAGAAATTTCGAGGGCAACTGCATTATGTCGGACACCAAGATGCTGTTAAAACAGCACTCACAGTTGAAGAGAACTTAAACTTTTGGGCAGAGATGAGCGGCGTTAAAGCACGAGAACACACTGTCCGCGACGCTCTTAATACATTTTCACTCGGCCACCTTGCCACCTTACCAGCCAAGTTTTTATCCGCCGGACAACGTAAGCGATTAAACCTTGCCCGTGTCTGCGCAACTTCCGCACCGCTTTGGCTTCTGGATGAGCCATCAAATTCACTCGATACCGAGAGTTTAATCCAACTTAAAAGAGTAATTACTGCCCACCGAGAGAAAGGCGGCATGATTGCCGTTGCAACCCATGATGAGTTGATTTCAGATAGTAATACCCTAAATATTTCTGAATTCACCAATACCAAAGAAACGACTTTGGAATTCCAACTATGAGCCAATGTTTTCAAGTGTTCAAAAGTCTAATTCGACGAGAATTGCGCCTCGCGATCCGACACGGTTCGGATAGCTGGATGGTTGTGATGTTTTTCGTTCTGGTTGTTATACTATTTCCCCTTGGCGTCGGACCCGAGCCCGCAATTTTAACCCGCATAAGCTCTGGTGTCATCTGGGTAGCAGCCCTCTTGTCCGCAATGCTCTCAATGGACCGCTTGTTCCAGAGCGACTATGAAGATGGCAGCCTTGATCTATTAGTGCTGATACCGCAACCTCTAGAGCTCCTAGTCCTAGCCAAAACCATAGCCCACTGGCTCACAACCGGCTTGCCGCTCATCATTGTCTCACCCTTGTTGGCTCTCTTGCTAAACATGGAAGCCTCTGGTTATGGCGTCTTGCTGGCGGCCCTCGGCCTCGGCACTCCGACGCTGAGCTTGGTTGGCGCGATTGGTACTGCCCTTACATTAGGAGCTCGGCGGAGCGGCGTTTTGCTGCCGCTGTTGATCTTACCGTTGTTTATCCCAACTTTGATTTTTGGCGTTAGTGCCGTTGATGCGGAGCTGACGGGTCTGCCCAGCAAACCACAATTGCTTATACTAGGAGGATTGCTGCTCGCTGCATTAGCACTTTGTCCCTGGGCCAGTGCTGCGGCGCTTCGCCAGGCCTCTGAATAACAATTAATAAAGACATCACAAAGCCGCTTACTTAAGTAAGATCAATTTGCATACAGCCAAAATAGACTATATCCAATATATGATTAAAGATAACCGAGAGAAACTATTGGAATATGTTTAATTATTTTGCCAACCCGACCAGATATCTTCGCTTAGCCTCGAAGTTGCAACCGATGGCAGTGTTAGTAACACTGCTTACGACTGGATTGGGTCTTTACTATGCATTATTCCAATCACCACCTGATTATCAGCAAGGCGAAACCGTGCGTATGATGTACGTACATGTACCCGCGGCCTGGATGGCAATGTTTTGCTATGTTACCCTCGCTTGCTCGAGTGCGGCCGCACTCATCTGGCGTCATTTGGTCGCAAACATCATAGCAAAATCAACGGCTCCGATTGGTGCCTGTTTTACATTTTTAGCGCTTACCACCGGCTCGCTTTGGGGCAAGCCTATGTGGGGCTCTTGGTGGGTCTGGGATGCCCGGCTAACCTCAGTCTTGATTTTGTTTTTTCTCTATCTCGGCTATATGGTACTTTACAACGCCTTTGACGATACCAGCCGGGGTGCCCGCGCGGCAGCCATATTATCCCTTGTCGGCGTCATCAATATACCGATTATAAAATTTAGCGTTGATTGGTGGAACACCCTTCACCAGCCTGCCAGCATAGTCAAAATGGGGGGGCCAGTAGTACACCCCAGTATGCTCACACCTCTGATACTAATGTCCGCTGGCTACACCGCGCTTTATTTTTGGATACTATTCATCCGTACCCGGGCCGAGTTAAATACCCACAAAATACATGCGCTTCACATCCGTCAGGCAGGGGGTTAAGGCATGCCAGATCTTTTTGTTAATTTCCTCAGTATGGATGGTTATGGCTCCTTTATTTGGGGCGCCTTTGGGTTGTCAGCAATCGTTCTGATCAGCTTACTTATCCAAAGTCAGCGTTTTTTGAAATTCTCTGAGGCCGAGTTACGTTCTCTACAAGAGACAGAGGCCTTTGACGATGAAACGTAAACACAGACGCCTGTCCTTTGTGGCGCTTGGCATGTTGGTGCTAGCTTTAGCTGCGGCTCTCATCTTGATAGCGTTTGAAGACAATATCGTTTTCTTCCATAGCCCGACCGAAATTACTAATAAATTTGCCAACCATGAGCTTAAGCCTGAACAACGCCTGCGCGTTGGTGGACTAGTCGAAGAAGGAAGCCTCAGCAAAATAGGCGATGGTGCGACATCTCGCTTTAGAGTAACGGATCTTAACAAATCCATCGTGGTTGAGTTCCGAGGCCTATTACCGGACCTGTTTCGCGAAGGGCAAGGCATAGTTGCCGAAGGGCGCTATAACAATGGTGTTTTTACAGCAAGCGAAGTCCTTGCCAAACACGATGAAGCCTACATGCCCCCAGAAGTCGCTGAAGCTTTAAGAAAATCGGGGCAATGGAAACCTGAGGTAAAAGAGAAACAACATGACTGAAAAGGACATTAGCCTTACCCCGTCCCTCTCCCGTCAAAGGGGTAGTATTATAACGAAGTTCCATTCTCAGCTTTCGGAAATTTGTAAATTAAGGCTTAACAACAATAAAACTCCTCCCAAAATGGGGGCGGGCCAGGTGAGATTGCAATCGTGATTGTTGAGATAGCCCATTTTTCTCTTATTTTAGCGCTGTTTGTCGCAACCCTTCAAGGTACGCTTCCGATGATTGGAGCACATCAGCATAACCAGTCTTTGATGTCGATCGCCGCCCCCGCGGCCCTTATCCAATTTGCCCTAATTATAGGTGCATTTTCAGGCCTTACGTATGCCTTCGTAACCTCTGATTTTTCCGTCGTTAATGTTGCGTCCAATTCCCACACAGCAAAGCCATTACTTTATAAAATCAGCGGCGTGTGGGGAAATCATGAAGGCTCAATGTTGCTATGGGCTTTGATTTTGGCCGGCTACGGCGCAATGGTTGCGGCCTTTGGCAAAAACCTGAGACCCTCATTAAAGGTCCGGGTTCTCGGCGTTCAGGCGTTGATTGGCACCGGTGTTATCGCTTTTATTCTATTAACATCAAACCCATTCTTAAGGTTGTCTCCGGCCCCCATTAATGGCAACGGCTTGAACCCCTTGCTACAAGACCCGGGCTTGGCGTTCCATCCTCCTTTGCTCTATTTAGGATATGTTGGGCTCTCAATTACTTTTTCTTTTGCTGTCGCCGCCCTCATCGAAGGACGGGTTGACGCTGCTTGGGCGCGATGGGTGCGCCCTTGGACTTTAGCGGCCTGGGGGTTCCTAACCGGCGGGATCGTACTTGGTTCCTGGTGGGCATATTATGAGCTGGGCTGGGGCGGTTGGTGGTTCTGGGATCCCGTTGAGAACGCATCTTTCATGCCGTGGCTTGCTGCAACAGCGCTACTACATTCCGCCATCGTTTCTGAAAAACGCGATAGCCTCAAAGCTTGGACCATCTTCCTCGCTATCGTCGCATTCGGCTTGAGCCTACTCGGCACCTTTTTGGTGCGTTCAGGCGTTATCACTTCCGTACACGCCTTTGCGTCTGATCCAACCCGTGGCGTCTTCATTCTATTGTTTTTAGTCATAACCATCGGTAGCGCTTTCGGGCTATTTGCCTGGCGCGGTCCTAGTCTTAAAGGTAGCGGGTTATTCCAACCTGTCTCTAGAGAAGGCGGCCTTTTGTTAAATAACTTTCTGTTGACAGTTGCCGCCGCATCAATTCTCCTTGGTACACTTTACCCATTGTTCATTGACGTTTTAGGGCTCGGTAAAGTGTCAGTTGGGGCACCTTATTTTGAAAGTGTCTTTGTGCCGATGATGATCCCAATGATACTCGTCATGGGCGTAGCACCATATCTGAAATGGAAGCGCGGTGATTTTACCAGTGCCGCCGCCAAATTAAAAGTTTCTGCCATTGTTACCCTTGCTGGCGGGTTGCTCACATGGATTTTGATAGATCGTGCAAGCGCCTTTGCAGCGTTAGGTATGGCACTGGCCCTATGGCTTTTTATTGCAACACTGTCGGAGCTTGCAGTCCGCATTAAACTGTTCCGGGAACCTATTATTTACAGTTTAAAAAGTCTACTTCGACAACCCCGGGCAAGTTGGGGCATGACCTGTGCCCATGCCGGTATGGCAATCGCAATTGCAGGCATAACTGCGTCTAGCGCCTGGCGGGTTGAGAGCATTCAGGTAATGAAATTTGGGGATCAAGTAAATGTCGCCGGCTATACCTACACCCTAGAAAGGGTAAGAGAAGTTCAAGGACCTAATTACAAAGCTGTACGCGGCACCTTTAGCGTCACTAAAGGTGAGAGTTTCAAATTAATTCTTGAACCGGAAAAGCGAACCTACACAACCCCTGTTATGGTTACTACGGAAGCGGCTATTCACCCCACATTCTTAGGTGATCTCTATGCTGTCGTTGGTGACAAAGATGAAAAAAGTGGAGGATATATCACACGAATTTATTTTAACCCACTGGTTCCTTGGATGTGGGCCGGAGCTATAATAATGGTCCTAGGCGCGGGTATTAGCCTAACAGACCGTCGGCATAGAGTTGGTGCACCCGCTAAAAGTAAAGGCACAGTCGATGGAGTACCCGCTGAGTGAGAAGTCGTTGGACATATTTTATTCCACTTATTTTACTGGGATTTTTGGCCGTCTATTTTGCCGCGGGTCTCGGGCGTAACCCCAAGACGCTCGGATCTGTAATCATTAATCAAAAAGTGCCAGAGTTTTCGCTTGCCCCCATCGAGGGGTCAGCCAAAGGGTTTTCTAATTTAGATTTGGAAAACCAGATTTCCTTAGTTAATATTTTCGGCTCTTGGTGTGTTTCATGCCGCATAGAACACCCATTTTTGATGGACTTAAAAGAGAGAAACATCGTACCTATCTACGGCATTGATTGGCGGGAGCCCGACCGAAAATCCGGGCCCAGATGGTTAAAAAGATATGGTAATCCCTACACAATTATTGGCGATGATCCTAAAAGCAAAGGCGCTATTTCTTTCGGTGTTACTGGCGCGCCAGAAACCTTTATTGTGGATAAAAAAGGCGTCATCCGGTTCAAACATATGGGCCCTATCACAAAACTAAATTGGAATGATACGTTGAAGCCCATTTTGGAAAAGTTGCGAAAAGAATGAAATTCCTAATCATTATATTAGCTGTCTTTTTTATTCCCATGCCGGTGCATGCGGTTGATCCAGGCGAAATTTTGCAAGACCTAAGTCTTGAAAAACGCGCCCGCGCGATCAGCAAAGAATTACGCTGTGTAGTATGTCAAAATCAATCTATCGATGATTCAGATGCCCCGTTAGCACGTGATCTTCGTATACTGGTGCGTGATCGCATCACAAGCGGTGACAGTGATGAAGCTGTCATTAATTACGTTGTCTCACGCTATGGCGATTTTGTGCTCCTGCGCCCACCAGTTAAAGCCGTGACTATCGTACTGTGGTTTGGACCTATTGCCATCGCTTTACTGGGAGTGGCCGCATTGACTACTTTCTTTCGGAGGCAAAGAAAATACGCGAGAGAAACTGGTCGGGAGAATGAAATTTGAGCCTTTGGATAGCCTTTTCTAGCCTCCTTTTGGTAACACTGATTGTGATTGTCCTTCCAGTCATCCGAAACAAATATGCGAGCTCGGCGGACCATAATGCTCTTGTCTATCAAGATCAACTTATCGAAATCGATAAAGATGTAAAACTCGGCTTACTCCGGACCCCAGAAGCTGATGCGTTAAGAACGGAAATAAATCGACGGTTGGATAAGCCTGATTATTACCTAGCGGAAGGTATGGCAGATCAGCCCCCCGGCAAAAACCGTCAACTCGGCACAGCGATAGCTATTTTAATAATTATCCCGCTCGCGGCTCTTGGCTTATATAATCATATAGGATCCCCCAACGAACCAGACCTTCCCTTTGCCCAGCGCAAATTTGATAACCCTATTAAAAATTCTAATTCCGAAATGAGTCGATTAGTAAAAGCGCTTAAAGAACGCATAACAAAAAATATCGACAAGATTGACGGCTGGCTGTTACTCGGTAGCACACTCGCTACCCTTGAGCGCTATAGCGAAGCTTCGGATGCCTTTAAGAGCGCCTTCAAACTAGATTCTAGTCGAGCAGACATTGCCGCCTCAGCGGCCGAAACTGGATTTATGGCAATGAAAGGGAAGTTTACTCCGGAGGTGCGGAATTACTTCAAAAAGGCCTTAAATCTGAACCCAAAGGAACATAAAGCGCTTTATTATTTCGGCCTCGATTTAGCAAACCAAAAGAAATACGCAGACGCCGTTCAAAATTGGGTCGACCTCATTTCCATCTCCCCGGTTGGTGCTCCCTGGTTAGATACTGTGCGCCTCCGCCTTGTAGAAGCCGCCACAGCGGGAAATTTGACAATCACAAAGTTTAAACCGCGCATTAAAATTGAGAAGGTGCCGGGCCCGACTAAAGATGATATTAAAGCTGCCGAGAATATGTCTAACTCGGATCGCCAAGCCTTTATTCGCTCGATGGTATTACAACTGGCTGAACGACTAAAAACAGAACCGGATGATCTTGACGGTTGGCGGCGTTTAGCCCGCGCCTATACTGTACTTGGCGAGACAAAAAAAGCTGCCGAAGCTAATGCGCGTATTAAAGTATTGGAGCAATAAAATCGCATTCGGTCATTTTAACCTGGTCACCCGTTATAATAGTCGAGTTATCACCACATCAAAGTATTGATGTCTAAAAATGTTCAAGCTGCGCATATGTTGAAATAGGTTTACAATATATTTGTCAAACCCCTTCAAGAATCCGGAGCAAACTTGCTCTCAGCAGAAAAATTAATTTGATGTTGGTTGATTACTACAAGACACAGATTCAGTATATGACAGCTAGGGCTTCAAGGTCTTTAACACAACATCCTGAACATCCAATTTACCATCTCGGATATTAAAGCGCCAATTAAGACCAACGAAGACACCTTTCATCAGCGGTAATATGACAAGAGAAAGGAATAACACCCACGCAACCATGATTATTGTCAAAGGCACAGTTTCTATGTCAAATTTTATTGCAATTGGTATAATAGGTGCGGCTAAATGACCTACTAGTAAGATTGTTGCCCAAGGCGCAGCATCATCGGTTCGAATGCCTCTTAATGATTCATGACAATGAGAACATTCGTCATAAATGGACAAATAACCCTTAAAAATTCGACCACAGCCGCATTCCGGACAACGCCGACGCAGCCCTCTGAATATAATGAGTTTATAGGGTGGCATAATAAATATTCCTATCTTTAAATAGGCTAGAAGCCCATCCGTGACACGCCTCGCATAACCTGCAGACCGTTCCAATATTTAACATCACACAATTGGCAATGGGGATTATCACAATAAATACAACAATATAAGAAATACCCTTAATTCATCTTTTTTTGTAATGTTAAGTTCAGACACTCTTTTTAATCCAGGTGCGAATTGCAATCGAGTAGCTTATTAACTCAAATATAGCAAATATATCATGGCCTGAAGTGGGTGGAGGTTATATCTTTACTATGCCCTATGATAGTATTTGGTTAGGAGTGTCCTTACGGGCATATTGTTAAACTAACGTAGGCGCTTAGGCGACAACAGTGTTGCCGTACCTTCAACGACAATTTTGTTGCTAACTAAAATGACTGTGTCAAATTCAACCATTTGTTTTTCTGGAATAAGGTTGCTTACAGTTACGATTGTAGTTGCCGTATCTCCTATAAAAACTGGCGCTTTAAATCCTAGAGACTGATTTATATAGATCCACCCAGGTCCTGGGAAATTACACCCAAAGGTAGCTGAAATGAAACTAGCGACTAACATGCCGTGACTAATGCGCTGACCAAAAATTGATGTGGCGGCATAATCTGGATCCAAGTGAATAGGATTTTTATCGCCGGTTACATTGGCAAAAGTGATGAGATCTTCATTCCTCACCAATTTACTTAACTCGCCAGACATTCCCACCTTAATTTCATCAAAATAGCGCAGTATTAAAAGGTTTTCTGGGTTTTTCATAACAACCGTTTTTAGCACTTACGTTAATTGGACTGAAGTTTAATTTTAATAACACACATGAACTCCTGTTTTATAACCTAAATTAAAGAGACCGATGTAAAAAAAATGAGCCTGAGCTATACTCTGTAAGCATATTTATTCACAATTATCGGTTTAATTTTATTCTCTAACTCTTAGGCATTACAGAGTATCAACAAATCCCAATATCCAAACAGCGTTAAAGTCTTGATTTAAAGATAATATACTTTTAGTAAAATCTAGGTTATTGCTATCAAAATATTGTACGGTAAGTTTAGCAAATTGAGTTTAACAAAATAACTAGGAATAATGGTTTATCATGCAATCGTTGCTGTTTCTCATTGATCAAATTATCGGGATTTACATGTGGTGTCTTATAATCGTTGTGGCAATGGGCTGGCTCACAACCTTTAATGTTATCAACACGCAAAATAGGTTTGTTTACCAGGTCTACGATTTTCTCTATCGGTTTACCGAGCCAGCTTTGCGCTCAATCAGACGTTGGGTTCCTAATTTTGGCGGCATGGATGTGTCCCCAGTTATTTTGATCTTGTTGTTAGTATTTGTCCGCAATCTTCTAAGAGAATATGGCGGCAACCTCGTTTAAATTAAAAAGAAGCTCTTAAGCAAAAAGATCGAGATAGCCGCCTCAATTAAGATCCAAATCAAAAGATACTGATGCGCTAAATGATGGTGTTGACTGTGAAGGAAAACCCGTATTTTAAGTCCTCCACAGTCAACACCACCTTATCCCTATCAAATTAATACCTTAAGAGTGTAAAACCGGTAAATCCAAGATAACAATTGTACAAGGTCCAAAAAGAGCAAGAAAAGCGATTGAGATCCGCACCAAAAAGGATAAACTCCAGCCTTTGGTTATGGGTGAACTGGATAAACCCCTATTTCAAAGTCGGAGATGGAACTGCATGCCTGAAGCAAAAATAATAGATGGCAAAGCTTTTGCTGAAAAACTTAGAAACTGCATAGCAGATCAAGTGCGTCAATTAAAAGATGACAACAACCTCACACCAGGCTTAGCCGTCGTACTCGTTGGTGAAGACCCAGCCAGCCAGATTTATGTTCGCAACAAAAATAAAATGACCTTGGATGCTGGCATGAAAGGCTTCGAACATCGTCTACCAACAGAGACGTCCCAGAAAGAATTACTGACGTTAATCGATGGCCTCAACAGCGATCCAGAGGTCCATGGTATTTTGGTCCAGTTGCCACTCCCCAATCAAATTAACGAACACGCGGTCCTCGCCAAAATTGATCCAGCTAAAGATGTTGATGGCTTCCATGTTTATAATGCCGGCCGACTTGCTACTGGCTCAGATGGATTGGTGCCGTGTACGCCACTTGGTTGCATTATGATGATTAAAGATCAATTAGGCGACGACTTGTCTGGGAAAAAAGCACTCGTTATTGGTCGTTCTAATATTGTTGGGAAGCCAATGGCGGCGCTTTTACTAAAAGAGAACTGCACTGTCACAATAGCCCATTCGCGAACGACCGACCTACCTTCAGAGGCGCGAAGCGCTGACATCCTGGTTGCGGCAGTAGGTCGTTCAAAAATGGTCAAAGGCGATTGGATCAAAGCGGGCGCTGTCGTCATAGATGTTGGCATGAACCGCCTGCAACCTAATGAGGAAGGTAAATCCAAGCTATGCGGCGATGTTGATTTTGAGGAAGCAAAAAAAGTAGCTGGCGCCATTACACCAGTTCCCGGTGGCGTTGGCCCAATGACAATTGCCTGCCTTCTCCAAAATACCGTTACCGCTGCCTGCGCCCAGAACAATATAGAAGTTCCTGAGGTTAAACACTAGTAGCCCCAAATTACCGGTTGAGTTGGGGTTAGATTTGTATGTAGCAACTTACTCAGCTTGCAACCTACGATAGGCCGGAGAAATCACACCGGCAGGAGAAAGAGGTAACAAACATATATAACCCCATACTTCTTTTTTCAGGACCCTATTACAACAGATAAAATACCTTGGCGGTTATATGGGTCAATGCCGGTTAATTTTTATAATTTTGCGTTATTTAGTCCGGTTGATCCTAACGGAAACTTAGTTTAACATTCTGCAAATGTGCTAGGTATCATGGCTGTTTGCTTAATTTTCTTCCGAGTGATAGATACCCTGCCTCAAACATAGCTGATAATATCAAAATGACTGAACTTGCCCAAAAACGTAACTTCTCGATCGTTGCTCATATTGATCATGGCAAATCGACCCTAGCTGACCGTATGATTGAATTGTGCGGTGGCTTAGCAGGTCGCGAGATGCAAGAGCAAGTGCTCGACTCGATGGATATCGAGCGAGAGCGCGGTATCACGATCAAGGCGCAAACAGTATGTCTTAACTATACTGCCAAAGACGGCAAAATCTACGAACTCAACTTAATGGACACCCCAGGGCACGTAGATTTTTCTTATGAAGTTAGCCGATCGTTAGCAGCGTGCGAAGGTTCCATTTTGATTGTTGATTCAACCCAAGGTGTTGAAGCCCAAACCCTCGCCAACGTCTATTTAGCCCTTGAATCAAATCATGAGATTATCACAGTGCTAAATAAAATAGACCTGCCAGCTTCTGAGCCTGAGCGCATAAAACAACAGATTGAAGACGTTATTGGCTTGGACACCAGCGATGCCATCAATATTTCTGCTAAAACTGGTATGGGCGTCGAAGAAGTCTTAGATGCTATTGTCGAACGCTTGCCGGCTCCCCACGGCATTATCGAGGCACCCCTCAAAGCGCTATTGGTCGATAGCTGGTATGATGCTTACTTAGGCGTGATGATCTTAGTACGCATTCAAGATGGGAAATTAGCTCGCGGAATGAAGGTCAAGCTCATGTCTTCCGGTCAAATTCATTTGATTGATCATGTTGGCAAGTTTCTGCCCAAAGCCACAAAAGTAGTGGAGCTTGGTCCAGGCGATGTTGGATACTTCACTGCCTCTATCAAAACTATTTCCGAAACAAATGTGGGCGACACCATCACCGATGAAAAAAACCCAACCGCCGAACCACTCCCAGGATTTAAACCATCCGTTCCGGTAGTGTTCTCAAGCCTGTTCCCAGTCGATACTGCAGCGTTTGAGGAATTACGAGATAGCCTCGGCAAGCTCCGCCTTAACGATGCAAGCTTTGTTTATGAGCCGGAAAGCTCAGCTGCACTTGGATTTGGGTTCCGTTGTGGCTTCTTAGGCCTATTGCATCTTGAGATTGTTCAGGAACGCCTAGAGCGTGAGTTTGACCTTGATTTAATCACAACGGCACCCAGCGTTATCTACCGCCTCCACATGACAGACGGCACAGATATAGAACTTCATAATCCGTCAGACATGCCAGAACCGACTCAAATTGACTACATCGAAGAGCCCTGGATTAAAGCTACCATTATGGTACCTGATGAGCATCTTGGCGGAGTGCTATCGCTTTGTACCGATCGCCGCGGTGAACAAGTTGAACTGACCTATGCAGGAAATCGGGCCATGGTCATTTACCGCTTACCACTTAACGAAATTGTTTTTGATTTTTATGACCGTTTAAAATCAACAACCAAAGGCTATGCCAGCTTTGACTATCAGATGGATAACTACCAACAATCTGACCTGGTGAAGGTCTCAATTTTGGTAAATGCGGAGATTGTTGATGCGCTGTCCTTTATGGCGCATAAAAGCCAGTCAGAATCACGCGGCCGTGCCATTTGTGAACGCCTCAAAGATCTCATCCCTCGCCAACTTTTTAAAATTGCAGTTCAAGCAGCAATCGGTGGTAAAGTTATTGCGCGTGAGACAATCTCAGCCATGCGCAAAGATGTGACCGCTAAATGTTACGGTGGAGATATTAGCCGTAAGCGAAAACTGCTTGAAAAACAAAAAAAGGGAAAGAAAAAGATGCGCCAATTTGGCCAAGTGGAGATCCCACAATCAGCTTTTTTAGCCGCTCTCAAAATGGGCGACGATTAGACATCTTTTTGTAGAGGCTTTAACTCAAAGTTATCTAATTCCTCATTAGCTGCGGCTATGGTACTATCGTCCATAGGATCAAAATTGTTTAAATGTGCATATTTTGAGGGCACCAAGTCAGTCTCATCATGGACAGATTCATTAAATTCTTCGATAGCAGCGATAATATCTTCATAAGAGGAGTTCCGGACATCATCATCCGGTCCGCTCATAGATGGCTGAAGGTGAAATTTCCATACGAGGATGATCCCAGGAACGCCTAATAACAGCCATCCCGGAAGCCACAGAAGCGAGCGAATAATCGGATCCCACAAAATTGGATGAATATTTCTTTCAATAATTATTCGCATCTGAATTAAATCACCAGGAGCAAGCGTGTGCAGGACATTATAGGCACTCATAATACCATATTGTTTGCTAACCCCTTGCGCGCCGGTTTCAGCAGCAGCAAAGCAGATTGCTAAAGCGATGAGCACCCAGCCAATAATTTTTCCTGTTACCATACCTGTATTCTAACAGTCAATTTTCGATCGGGGTAGCCCGAAATCGACCACTGATTATCTAATTTACTTTTCGGAACAAAATATATTGCGATGTGAGCTTTGGTTTAGTAGGTTCCACCCTCTTCAAATCTTGCGATCGAATGTTGCACGATTCTAAGGAGGGGTGGCCGAGTGGTTTAAGGCGCACGCTTGGAAAGCGTGTATGCGTTAATAGCGTATCGAGGGTTCGAATCCCTTCCCCTCTTCCATT
>Ga0114994_10002138_pt1 | contig 14346 bp, 7 predicted proteins | sample ArcticOcean_MG_C_9_FD_87043 | JGI IMG/M metagenome (GOLD analysis project Ga0114994, IMG submission 87043) | Marine microbial communities from western Arctic Ocean - ArcticOcean_MG_CB2_152 | ecosystem: Environmental > Aquatic > Marine > Oceanic | place: Arctic Ocean: Canada Basin | collected... | reverse complement strand
GGGAACCGGCTTTTTAGAAACTTTTTTCAAAAATTCTCATTTTGGTTCAACAAAACCCGCGCCATGGGGGGCGTTATGTTGACACAAAACAAAACAAAAAATTCAAAACTCTTGAAAAATTGCCAAACTGGGAATTCGGCACCGATACCAGCGTCTAAAAATCGCTTTCTTTGTTCAAAGACTTTTGTCCACTCGGTGATTGCTTCATTGTGAGCAGTTTTCTTTCGTTCCTCTGCAGCCGCGGCTATTGCCGCTGGATCTTTCCGTGGACGGCCGCGTTTCTTTTCTGTGGGCTGAGGCGGTGGTATGGCCCTGGTCACCGTAGCCGGCACCACGGGAACCACTGCCCAAGCCCAGTTTGTACCAAACATGGCGCTCGACATCTCTTGCAATGATGCTGCGAGTGTTAGAAGCGCCGGTGCCGTCTTGGTTGCCGGCTTCGAGCCGGCCGTGTCAGCTATATAAAGCGTACGCTGAGCACGTTCGGTCACCTCGGATCTGATCAGCTGTGTAATAGCCTGTGCTACATGCTGACGGTGCTTGGCGTGGCTGGTGTTCGCCAGCGGTTCCTCCACAATCTTCTTCATCTCATGGAGCATGTCCGCGACGCTGCGGACATGGTCCGGCATCTCGCTGCGCTGTTGGCTTGTGTGTTGACGGCTGCTCTACAATCTAGCGCGGACCTTTTTGTCCAGTAGAAAACGTGCGGGTTTTATCCATGACTAAAAGTACTCAAAAATACTTAATCGGCATTCCACCTCACGTAGAATCGCTCCACGGTCACATAGAGAGTATATTTATGGGATAGGGGGGTGTTATAGTCCTACTAGAGTCATGTCACTAGGGGGCTAGTGCCCTGTTCACTAGTCCCCGGTTTGTCGGGTACAGCTAGCTGTACCCGACATGGCCCTTCGAATTTTAACGCCCCGGGCGCTTATATTGGTCCTTGGGTACCAAGTGGGATGTATGGCTCCTGGGTAGGTGTTGCAGTCTAGTGTTAAAATGACTCCCTAGTCGCAGGAATGTTATTGAAACTTCTTCGGCGTGGTATTCGCGCTGTGATCATGTGAATGATATCTCACTACACTTTCCGACATCATATCTGCAGGGTGGCATTCATGTCTGTTGGTTCCTCTACCATGGGCTGATTTGGATTATTCTTCAGGATCCACTGCCCTAACCAACGAACCGCATCAAGGCCTACTGGCTTCTCTTTGCAGAGTTCGGAAAGCGCCTCGGATAGAAAGTCAGATAGGGTGTCCCCACCGGCTTTTGTCCGACCAATAAACTGTCGCACGCCGTCTCCACTTGGCAGTACCTTAGGTTTGATGATACCAGCGATCGAAGAAACCAAAACCTGTTCTTCGCCCATTTTTACGAGAGAGAGAGATTCCGCAAGCTTGGACAGTGCCTGTTGCGATCGGCTTAAGGCAGCATTATCCAACTCGCTTTCCGTGATGGGCATAAAATACTCGATTGACTCGGTTTGCCGATATGCCTTTACCAAAAGGCCCGACGGAGAGGCATCGAACATTTGCAGTATATATATGTCATTATCATCCAAAGCTCGTGCACAATTATAGATTGCCACCTTGCGTCCTGCCATCTTGTAACGCAGATCACGTATCTTTAGATATGTTTAAATCTACTTTCGAATACTGTATATATACTGGGTGTGATTACCGTGGTAACTCTGATATTGAGATGGGCGAACTGCAGCGAGCCAAATAAAATATGTCTTTATCGACGCCATTCAAGGTTTCACAGGTCAGATGGTCGGGAAGGCGAAGTGGGATCCGAGAGCGCGGATATTTATGAATCTTCCTCCTGGCGCGATCAATGCACTTTGGGAGTCTTTCAACGATGTTGCAGATGGATTTGGAATAAGTCTATGCGAAATGCAGCTGATTTGCCAGGAGCTCACCACAGAGCTAGAGATCAGTCGATCAGCGCTCAACAAACAAGTTCAGACACTCTTTAATCAAATCGATTCAGATGAGAATGCACTAGTGGATGCTATTGAGTTTCTCTCAACACTTGCCATGGCGTCGGGAATGTCGTTTCGCGAAAAATTGGAATTCGCATTTACTTGCTTTGATTTTGACGGCGCAGGGCAACTCAGCGTTGACGAAATCACCCTGGCATTTCGCTGCACCCTAATGGGCTTGAGCAAGCTCACTGGTGAGACCTGTCCGTGCGAGGACGAAGTGGAGCTCGTTGCTATGCGGGCATTCTCATTTGCCCAAATCAACTCAAAGACAAACTCGCCCAGCACAAAATCCTTTGTCCGGGAGGCCAAACTCCGAACTCTGGTGAACCTTGGCCTTGTACCTTTGGGACGCTCTATCTCTGTAGGACCTGGTTGCTTTCTGTCTCTTTGATCCAGTAGCTGTATCATGGCTTGAATTCTTTGATGATCCTGATCCGATGTCTTCTCGCAGTGGCGAACTCGAACGTGTGCCTACATGCGTGCCACACGAATCAATATTTTGATTTCTGTAGGTCCCATTGATGGTGAATTCAGGGACAAGACAAAGCTCCCCATACTCTTAGAATCATTAGACTATACCCCAACACTCCAAGATATTGATTACTTTCAAGATGGCTGCTATCCGTCTCCAACTACCGCGGCATCTGCGGCTCTTGAAGGCTCACCCGAGCTAGCTACTCTCCTAGCTGCAATTTCTGCTGAATTTCAAAATCCAAGTGGTGACCCTGAACCGTGGGTCAAGTCTGTTGCATCGTTAACGCCGACTGCGCTTGCAAATGCAACCGCGAATCAAAGCTTTCCAGACGCCAGTCTTACGCTCGAATGGGTGCACGGATATCGTGGTGAAGATTGCAGGGGTAATGTGCGATATACGCTGACAGGCGAGATCATTTATCCAGTAGCAAAGCTGGGTATCATCTACTCTCCACTCGAGCATCGCCAACGATATATGACAGGTCATACCAATGAAATTGTCAGTTTAGGTGTGGCTCCTCATGGAGACACGGTGGCTACTGGGGAGTCAGGGGCTCGACCTAATTTGATATGCTGGGATGTAATCTCTTGTAAGCCGCTTTCAATTATAGCCGGTCTACATGCTGTTGCGATTACACAAATAGCCTTTTCGCAGTCGGGCGAGCGCCTTGCTTCTATTGGTGGTGATGTGGGACGCACACTCGTGATATATAACTGGCGCATTGGCCTTCGAGTGTTTTCAGCACGCTCCAGTATCTTGGGTTCTATTCTTGGCATTTCATTTGTAGATGACGGCCCAGATTCAATTGCTGCGTGTGGAGTTGGCGAACCTTTTGCTTGTTTCTGGCGACGCGAGGGCGCCAACATCATTCGGCGCCGTGGTGCATTTGGAAGACGAGCACGAAGGCAGCCAACCCTATGTCTCGCCCGGTGTGGCGACGTAGTGCTATCCGGACAGGCATCTGGACACTTGTATGTGTGGCATGGACGTAACTGTGTCCAGGCCTTCCAGGCTCACAGAGGCTCGTTGAACGCTGTATACGTGGGCAAGTATGGAGTGCTTACCGGAGGAAAGGACGGGAAAGTAAGACAGTGGTCTCACACACTTAATCCTGGTGCCAGTTTTGATTTGTCCGAGCTCGGCATACACCCGACACTACGATCAGTCTGCTTGTCTAATGATGGAACAAAGCTGCTTATTGGTACTGGAGGAAATGAAATATATGAGCTATCTGCCGTTGATGGGTCGGATGCTCTTGGTGGTCCTGTGACTACCTCCCATTTTGGCAGAGCCTTGTGTAGTGTTGCATGCCATCCTCTGAAACCAGAGTTCGCGTCTTGTGGCGCAGACTGTACTGTGCGAACGTGGGATATTGTCACGAAATGTCCTGTGCGAACAGCAAAATTGGCGTCGCCTGTTGGCTGTATAGCTTACCACCCTAATGGTGATCTCCTCGCGTCAGGGTTCGGTTGCCCGAGTACTGCAAGTGAAGTGGGCATGCCGCAATCAAAAATAGGCGGATTTTGCATTTTAAATGATAGCGATCTATCTGTTGCATTTGAGGCTAAAGATTCTACACTCCCTCTTGTTGCCAGCCAATTTTCGCCAGATGGAGAAATTCTTGCGTTTGCAAGCGAAGACTCTTCTGTCTACTTGTATGCATGCGGAGAAGAATATGAGTCCATAGGTCAATGCAGGCGCCACGCATCGCCGGTGCGCTACATTGACTTTTCTAGTGATTCTCGTTGGTTGCGATCTTGCTGTGATGGCGGCCAGTTGCATTTTTTTAATGCAAATTCGGCACAATACCAAAGTAATCTGAGTGCACTTAAAGATATTCGCTGGGCAACTGAAACATGTCTTTATGGTTATGGTGTGGCTGGATCATATATTGCGGCCAAGCAAGATGGCGCAATACTTACAGCCTGCACACGAGCTCAGGGTGATGATGGTGAAGGACCAGAAACAGGTGGCGGGTTCATCCTGGTTGGTGACTCCTACGGGCGAATTAGGCTCACTCGCTTCCCGTCAAGACATGATGCGGCGTTTCTTGAATGGCGTGGGCATGCCGGTTCTGTGGTAGCTATGAGCTTAGACTCTGACGAAACTCATCTATTGACTGGCGGTCGCGATGATCGCTGTGTCATGCAGTGGGCTCTAGGAGAAGATATACGTGGGCTAGAAGATGCAGATGATAGAGATGAGGATGAAGTAGAAGATTACGCTCATGAGTTGCGAGACTGTAGTGATTTTCAACGCCACGAGGACGTCGAGACCGCTGTTGACCTCATTAATGAGCGTCCATTAGCTGCTGAGCTTAAGGTGCTGCGCGATGAGGTAGAGCAAAAACTCGAGTTGGGCGGACACGCGGAGAGTAACAGTTTAATACCACCCTACTCGCATGATCCATGGTTCCTCGGGATGTCAATGCCTCCATCGCAACAATCAGAGCTTCATATGGGTGCTGCGCCCACTGACTCTCTCATTCTGTCGCGGGTATTTGGCTACAGTTGTGAGGCAAGCCGAAATAATGCAAAGTACACTGCGTGCGGTGCTGTGGTATACCCAGCTGGGGCTACTGTAGTCCGTGTGGATGTTGGAAGTGGTGGGCAATCTTTTGGTACTTTTCATGCTGGCTTTGAGATTTGTGCTCTTGCCATATCAAAAGACAGATTAATTCTGGCAACCTCAGATATTGCTGCAGAACCTAAAATTGCTCTATGGGTAGCGATGAATGTTGCAGAGGGGCCAAGCAGAGTGATACGCGGCCCGCATTTGAATGCCATCACACTCCTTGCATTTGATGACAACAAAGGAAAGACCCTAGTAAGTTTAGGGGCAGATGACCGTCACACGGTAGCTGTCCATGACGTGACGTCGGGCTATCTACTGTTTGTGTCTTCTACCACTTGTCGCAAGCCCTTTGATGTGGCTTTTGGTAATTTTGGAAGCGAAATAGCCATTGTTGGTATCAAGTATATCCTTTTTTTTACATTCCTTGCCAACCATGCTGCCACGAGACATGCCTCTGCATCTTTTGGAAGAATTGGTCGACTCGGTACGATTCAAAGTTACCTCAGCTGCGCATATCTTCCCAATGCCAGTTGTGTCGTTGGTACTGCGGACGGTCATCTCTTTGTGTTTGAGGGTTCTTCCCGTGAGCTTGGAAAATCAATAAAAGCGCACGACGGGTTTATATATTCCATGGATGCACCTTGGCATCGTACTGAGCAGATAAGCGCAATTGTGCTGGTCACTGGGGCTCGTGATGGGGACGTTAAACTCTGGAACGGGGCTCTTGAAATTATTTCCAAATTTGACAATCGTGGTGCTGGGCCGATTCGCTCGGTGTTTACTTCCGCAGATTCGTCTAGAATTCTGGTCGGTTCTCAAGCAGCCTCACAACTAAGAGAATTCAGAGCCTCAGATGGTGTTCCTACGTCGGTGGCTCTTGCCGGTGGTGGCGCTGCAGCTGGCGAACTATGGGGACTAGCCCCACATCCGTTAGAAAAATATGTGGCAACGGCCTCCGATGAAGGTGCATTGGCAGTCTGGGACATCGAGACACCTGATGTCCGAGATGCACGAAGATATTTGACGATACTTGCGGGCACTTGTCGAGCTCTAGCATACTCTCCCAGTGGAAAACTGATCGCATTATGTCTAGGTGGTCCAAGGGAAGAGGCAAATACCTTGGACTGGGCTAGAAAGCGCAGAGATTTCTTAGATGATAAAGTAACAAAGAAAGCGAGAGGTGACGCTGACACTTTCAAGTTTGCAAGTGCCAAAGTTGATGGAACATTGCAGCTCATTCGGTCAGATACTGGAGCTTTAGTACATGAGTTCACAGATGCGCACGAGTGGCTACGTGAAGTTAGATTTTCGCCTGATGGTCTAACTCTTGTTGCTGGCGGTATAGATGGAAGGGTACATGTTTATCTGTCAGATGAACACGGACAATTTTCACGTATGACCTCAATGGTGCTTTCGAAGGGGGCTGCTATCTACGCTATTGATTTCACCATTGACGGTCGGCACATACAAGTTGCAGATGAAGCCCGCACATTAGCCTATGGTGATCTTCGTGTTGGAGTCAGTGTGGCTGACCCTTCAATTTTACAAAATGCCAGATGGGCAACCTTCACCTGTCTTTTTGGCTGGGCAACCATCGGGGTACATGCTGTTCTAGCAAAACCAGAGGGTGGAGGGTACGAGACAAGTAGTTTTGATGTTCACGGAGACGATAAAACAGTTCTCAGCTTAGTATGCCTTGCCCGCTCAAATTCAGCCAAAGTAGTCGCAGTAGGTGATCACCATGGAGTTCTACGGTTACTGCAGTACCCAGCAACAAGCGCGACCGAATCTTCTGCTGAAAGAGTTGGAGTTGCCCACGTGGGGACGTTGCGTCGTCTGGCTTGGACTAACCATGACTCACATCTTGTCACAATCGGTGGCCTAGACCGCAACATCTGTGTTTGGCGCTTTCTACCTGATTCAGCGGATTCAACTGATAATTATGGCATTGGAGTTACTGAGGCTGCTCGAGATTATGATGACGCAATAGATGCTGACGGTGGACGTGCCATGGCCACTGCCATCGAACGTGCATTTAAAGCAACAGTCAACCATTTCACAATTAAGAGTAAGTCGCCGAGGGCCCAAGATGATACAACACACAACACTGCCGCTTGGATGTCGGTCTTAACTCCACCTTCAAATCTCGAAGACGAAAATCCAGCGTTACCACAGATTACGGTGACCCTGGATTGCGCACACGGTCAAAGATCTGATGATATTAGGGGATGTGCTGCATATAACTCACAGGGCGGAATTGTGTATGCTTGTGGTGGGTTAGGAGTCGTGTATGATGCCAGGACACATTCACAATGCTTTCATTTCCATCATCACAAGGGCGGTGCTCCAGATTTTGACATCTCAGAGAAAGGGGAAATGAAGAGTGCCTTAGCTGATATATGCGCATTAGCCATTACTGTCGATGGGCATTTTGCCGCATCTGGAGATCAAGGGAGATTCCCACGTGTTCGGATTTGGGACGCCTTGACTGGAAACACGATTTCTGTTCTTCCAAGGCATTTGCGGTGTGGTGCGCTATTACTTTCGTTTTCAAAAAATGGTCGGCATCTGGCGGCTATTGGCGGCGATAAGGATCATTCATACTCACTATATGTAACTAGATCAGGTGGGTGGGAGGATGGAACTCGAGTTGCTGTAGGGTCTGGCATGCGATCTCGTGTACATTGTGCAGGATTTGTGGGTCATACCAGCTATCCGCTATTTGTTGGTGCGTGTGACACTGTAGAGTTTATACGCTTAGCTGCAGCAGGCGGCATACGGCGACAACGTGGTGTATTTAACCCACAAAGATGTCCAAAAGTGGCCATTTTGTGTGTTGTGCGGGGACACCACCCAGTGAGTACGGATATTGGACGTGGGGTTGAAAATAACAGCCCAGTAAGAGCCTCGATAACCAGCCCCGTCCTATCGAACGATACAAATTTTGATTCTTTTGCTTTAACGGGGACTGGTGTTGGTTCATTATATTTGTGGATAGGCAAGGAAGTTGGTGAACACGTGCCAAATGCACACGATGGACCAGTTTATGCAATTGCGAAGGCCCAAAAAAGAAATATATACGCAACAGCTGGGCGTGATGGGGTTGTGAAGACATGGAACAATCGTTTGCAAACACTCCAAAGTTTTGATCTTGCAAATATGAAAGTCTCGATATTGATACCAATTGCTGCATCATTGTGCTTTGGTGGTCAACATGAAACTAGACTTTTGTTGATTGCACGATCTGGCGAAATGTGCGAGCTTGCGACCTCTTCTGGCTGCGCAGTACTTCTGACCGAAGCACATGCTCGTCGCAAGAAGCAGGCAACAGAAGCTCATGGTCTTGACGTGAACCCAGAAAGCAGTGATATTTATGCAACTAGTGGAGATGATGGTTCAGTGCGAATTTGGTCGTGTCTGTCTCGGCGTTGTGTAATGCGTGCATGTCCAGACACCTTTGGAGGCGCTGCTGCGCGCTGTTGCTCCTGGGCTCCTAATGGTGTTCAGCTTGCTGTTGGTCTTGGTGGTGACCCCATGGACAAGGCCAGAGATGGAACTTTGGTAATGCTACGAATTCAAGCTGGAGTTTCCAGACGGTGTCTTTGCCATAGCGAGCACTAAATTCTTTCTTACAGTGTGCACTACCTGAGATACTTGTTGAAATTCGCAAGTCCAAAGCTCCGCTAATTGATATTAAATGGTGCCGTGATGGCGACTTTTTTCTTGTTGCATCTGAGGATGGACGAGTTTATCATCACGCGGAGTCCAGTGGTTCATCCTTGGGTGTCGAGGTGGTCTGTACTATAGGTATACATTCATAATGCCCACGACTGCACCCTGAGGACTATCTGTGCCAATGCTGGAGCCCCCCTGACATCGATTGACATAAGTGTTGACGCAAGTCATTTCCAAGTGGCCACCTGCACTAATGAACTACAGTTTTACTCCACAGCCGATGGCACTCGAGTTCTATCTCCCGCAGCTGTACGCGACAAGAAGTGGGCAACCATCACAGTGCCAATTGGCTGGAGCGTCCAAGGCTGCTGGAAACCAGAGGACGATAGATCTTTAGAGCTCTCAGCAGCTAACAGCATGGAAGAGTCGGCAAGAATCCCCGGCTCCACTCAATTTGCAAATAATAGAAGACATTTGGCCCCCCATGTCACTTGTGTTCATCGCTCACCAGATCTCAAATATCTGGCTAAGGGATGCATTGATGGGAGTGTCGCTGTTTACAACTACCCAACACACGCCCCTGGAATGTCCATGATAAAGGTTCTTGACGCCAGAAATTCGTTATCCTAACTTGTGCTCCTTAGGTTCCTGGCCATGGTTCGAGCATTGCTAAGGTTAGGTTCACAAGTGACGGCAAATACTTAATTGCTCTTGGAAGATTCAATCGCACGATCACGCAATATAAAATCCAACAACTGGATTGAATGGTGCTATCTGACATGTTGCCCATTTTTCTTCCAGACTGCAGCACATATCGCCCATGAATCCGCCAAGGAGAGATCATAGATTGCCCGGGTGATCCAAACCCCCACTAGAGGTGTCGGTCTGGAAATGCTCACGCGCGACAATTTACTGCGGGAAGTAGAAGATGACCAATTCCTCACATCAATCACCAAGCGCCGGCTGCGGTAGAGTTCCCCAAGATTCCTTATTGAACAGCCTATGCGGCGTGCCTTAACTTGGACAGGCGATCCGGGGCAGCAGGCACGCCAGCGGTCGGTACTGCAGGATGTGTACGACTTTGGGCCGTCACGCGACAGATGCTTACGACAGGCCGCCATGATGGCAGCGAGAGCCACATGTTAGCATAAGGACCTTCGATAGCTTTTTGCGGCCGTTGTCGGCACCAGCAGAGCAGCTACAACCATGCGACACACTAGTGGGCCACCAAAAAGGGATCCCAACCCTTTCGCCCGACTCTCGAGAATAAACGCAACCTCTATTTATAAACAGCCCGCGTTGCCGGCTACGTATATATGCGTCGTGGACCGTCAAAATCTGACTCAGCCCCCACCGCCCGCCCCCCCCGGCCCCACCTAAACGAAATTCCGTGTTGTCCCTACGCTTAATTTGGTCCCCCGAGGGCCCTCGGACACTGGCACCAATAGCGCCGCGTGGCAATTGCCCAAGTTAGCTTATTGGCAACTCGGATGGTGTGCCATAGGCCATGGTGTGTCGCGGCACCGCCGGCACGATCTGACGGAGAGAGCACACCCACGCACAGGCCGCCACTAAAACATTTCGGCACCAGAGGCTCAGAGGCGCTCATAATTACTTACTAGACCGCTAACCACCCCAGGTTAGAGCCTGAGTTACACGCACAAAGCGCAGCCGATGCAACCGGATGTGCAGCGCCCACGCGGGGCTGTTCCAGGCGACCACCATCGAGCTTATCATCCATGGGTTGCCACCAACCTGGCCTGTGTCGTGAGTTACAAGCGCGCACCCAATCTTCTCTCCCTGGTGCTCGGCCGTCGCCTGCAGACGGAGGCCGCGTCGTCGAGGACCAAACTCCAGAGCTGGTGCTTGTACAGCGCAGCGGTCGGCGGCCGATGGCTCCGCTTTGTTCTGCTGGTCCGAGTCGGCGCGGTCGCCCTCGCCGAGGCGTGCCACGGTGCTGCGGGCCACAAACCATCGGATTGTGATCTTGGCTGGACTTTAGTCACGGTCTCGCACTGGACCCGAGGTACCACCACCGACACGGGTCGCCACTAATTCGGGCTTCGATGCATTCACCAACCATGCCCGTGCGCAATTTGTTACATTTATAAGATCACCCGGACCCCCCCAATACTCCCCTGATATTAAGAACGTTCTTACTCCCCGATACATTATTAGATGATTAAGTCGCTCTTTGTTGTGGGGTCAACTGGGGACATTCTAATCGAACGCCACTGGCGGGGATTTACGCCGCGGAGCATTTGCGACTATCTCTGGGACAAGGCAAAAGGACGAAATCAAGTTGAGCTGCGACCGGCTCTGCATGTCTCTAAGCACTACTTGCTGGCAGTTTGTCGTGATCATATATGCCTAGTTGCAACCGTAGCAAGAGACGTAGCACCATTGCTTGTTCTGGAATTTTTACATCGGACTGTAGATATTTTTGTAGATTACTTCGGACCAGATGAAAGTGCTATCAAGGATAACTTTTCTATGGTATACCAACTACTCGAGGAGATGTTGGACGATGGAAGTCCGTTGACTACAGAGCCCAATGCTTTGAAAGCCATGATTAGACCCCCGTCCATGATAGGGTGCCTGCAGGCAGTTGCAACTGGCAAGTCTAATGTCAGCGATGTGCTTCCAGATGGGACTATCTCAGCAATGTTCTGGCGTAAGTCAGGGGTAAAATATGCCCAGAACGATATATACCTCGATATCATAGAAGAAGTCGATGCAGTTATTGACCGGAACGGACAGGTTGTTTCCTCTGAAGTTACTGGCGCAATAATGGCCAATTCCCGCCTGTCCGGAATCCCGGATTTGTGCTTAAGTTTTGTGGATCCAGCTTTGATCAGTGATTGCTCCTTTCATCCATGTGTGCGCTATAGCAGATTTGAGCGTGATCGTGTCGTGAGCTTCGTCCCTCCTGATGGTCTCTTTGAGCTCATGCGCTATCGAGTGAACGCGAAAACTAATGTATCGGCGCCCCTATCTATCAGTTCGACGGTGGTAATGTCAGATAAACGCCACACGGGCCATGGTCGCATTCAAATTCAAATTGGTTTCAAGCAAGCTTCATCTCTAGCTCTTGCCCACCGGAAGACTATTTTGGTTATAGAGGATGTGTCGTTGTCGATCCCATTCCCAAATTGTGTCAAGACTGCTACGCTCTCTACCACATTGGGGACTGTCTTATATGACGAGGCCAAAAAGATCGCAAGGTGGACTATTGGGACACTAGTTGCTAATCCCACTAAGATATCCCTACTCACGGGAACAATGGTAATAAAAGGCCCTGTTGACGAGCCACGACCGATGCAAGTCACATGGAAAGTGCCTGCCGCGTCAGTCTCCGGTATCAAAGTTGCTTCTCTGCAGCTTAGCAACGAGCGATATCGCCCTTATAAAGGCGTTCGTGTCATCACAAGGTCTGGCCGTTATCAAGTCCGTGTTGCATCCTCTGGCTGAGAGTCTCAATTGCTCAAGACTTGGCCCCTGTCCCAGTGAATGTCCGATATGACTCGTTACTTAGTTTATTTTGCCTGAAGTTGATTGCCGCAAACTAATGAGGAATAGTATTACCATACTGAGTACTTTCTCGCTCAGCCGCTCAGACTTGGACCTACTTGGCGCATGTGAATGTAGGGGCATCCGAGGCCCCTTAAGGTACAGTTAAGACACTCGAGCCACCTTGACGACCATTTTGGAAAGCGACTAGTTTGAAGTGGAAGCGACTGATTTGAAGTCTCGTGTCTGAGAGATAACTCCAGCGATCGATTTAGAACGAAAAGGAGCCCAGTACCGGCCAATCGGACCAGCGCACACAACGGGCGGGGTGTGTAGGCTGGGATGGTTCCCTCGCCCTCAGGCCTGGGCTACGCACCTTCCATTGTCTATTGGAATGCATATGCAATTCCTACCGGTCGAATTTTACCAAGAGACATCCAGGTGACCCGCCATCGACGTCCACCGTATGCTCTCCCGCGTGTGGCGATGGCTGACACGCGGTGACGGACAACTGGTGGACTTGCCGAGTCGTAGAAGCCCACATTCTGCCACTCGGCGGCCTTCGCGCTGCACCCCCAGGCTACCCAATGGGCCAGGGACGCAAAATCGAAACATAGTCCGAGTCGCCGTCACGGTCACCGTATGTTCCGCCACGCTCAAGATTGCACATATGCTTGCATCGCAGGTCGATGGCCGACATGAGTCGTCAGGTGACAAGCAAAGCTTCATTTGATCACGGCCTCGGACTCTAGCCGCAGGTCGACGAGTGGTCCGATGATGTCTGTGACCCAGCAACGCATTTTTTCTTCCGACTCCGTCATTTCTTCCGTCTTCTTCTTCCGACTTTATGAGGACAGCCAAATAAGTTGACCCAGAGACTATCAACCATGCCGCGGCAGTCACCAGCGCGTGCGGAAACGCAAGCCCTTGATGGCAAAACCGAATCTCAGCAGTGATCTATCTACCTACCCCCCCGGTAGATTCGTGGTGGTGTTTACTAGTAGCAGTGTTCGGGCTCCGACCTGAACAAATAAAAAAGAATTGAAACCAAAAAAGCCGACCGCCCTACTTCCCGAGAAAACCCCAAGAAGCCGGTCTTTGACGAGTTGTCGAGCTAGTGTTTCGGGCACCCAGGAATGTGCTCAGACTATGGCTCTTATAATTATTATTTGCCCTATGTACTCTTCAGAAAGCCGCCGGTCTGGCGTCCGTACCGCGCGTTTCGCCTTGCTTACTTTGACGCTGCGACCCAGGATCCGGCTTAAGGGCGATGTACGTGGGCAGCCGCCCGAGGGAGGAGGCGGGCGCTGGGTCTTTATATTTTTTAGTTCAAGGGGTAAGGTCTGCCGACTAAGACCTCCGCACGCACCCTCCAAAAAATGAGCCCGTGCCGGCCCTGAGCCGGGAATTGAGCCGGGCACCGCGGGGGGTGCCTCTGGTAGAAAGGGGGGGCTGCCCTGATATCCCGCCCTGGCCGGGAACAACTTGAATCTCGGCTGCCACAGTGCAGAGTCCCACAGGATTTCTTTGCGCGCCCCGAGACCGGGCTGATAAGGAGGGGGAGGGGCGTGAACTCGGATAAGTGCGGTGCTGTAGCGCTTCCCCATTAATAGCTTCGTGCTGGTTCTTCAAGTTTAAATAACCCGGGCCAGCATGACTAGGGGGTACTAGGGACTAGTGGCGCGAAACCCACTACTCTAGCCTGGTCGGATGCATAAGCGCGGTCATAAAGTTTCGTGGCGTGTCAAAGGAATCTGTCAGGGCGGCAAGATTTCAACGTTGAGTTGACGTTACGTTAGTCGCGGTTGACCCGCGCCGTCGACTCGGACGGTACGGGGCTCTCGGAGGCCCCCCATAGGAGTCAAGGGGACCCTGGGGGGTAAATGGGAACATTTTCTTTTGCAATTTCGTTCAGGCCGGGGAGCCCTGTCAGAGGTAGGTAGGGTGGCGCATGGCGCAGGGGGTGGTACCCCCGGCCCTGCTCCTGTCTTTTGGTGCATGGAACCCTAGTGTTACCCCCAATGGACGCCCACACGGTTTCACTTGAGAGACCCCCAAAAAAGACATGTTTGGGTTTTACCGGCCTAGCGCCCAGATACCGGCCTAGGGAAGCAGCCAACCG
>Ga0114994_10002137_pt1 | contig 14348 bp, 17 predicted proteins | sample ArcticOcean_MG_C_9_FD_87043 | JGI IMG/M metagenome (GOLD analysis project Ga0114994, IMG submission 87043) | Marine microbial communities from western Arctic Ocean - ArcticOcean_MG_CB2_152 | ecosystem: Environmental > Aquatic > Marine > Oceanic | place: Arctic Ocean: Canada Basin | collected... | reverse complement strand
TTAAAACTTTACCTTGTTTATCTATAATACCATACTTAAACGCCTCTTGTTTATCAAAAGGTGTTACTAATAATTTCATTATTCTATATGTTATTAATAAATCTATAGCCCTACTTGCCATTATAATTCCTCTAACATCTGTTTAATCTTTCTATCTTCATCAATATCATTTAATTCCTCAGGATATAGATAGTCTAAGTAACTTAAAATTGACTTTAAGATAGGCCAATATACTCTGTCTATCTTAAACAATAATAAAGTAGTAGCAGTATCTGTATTAAAAACATTGTGTAATACTACAATGTGATTAACTGCTAGTCTGACTTTAATCTTATCTGTCAATTCATACTTGCGAAATAATCTTTTTAAATACTTAAACCTTTTTAAATCATCATTAAACTCTACATCTTTTTCAAGTGTAGGGTTATCATAACTTTTCATTGCATAAGTCATCCAATTATCATTCGTAATTGTTTCAAAAACCATAATATACCTTAATTTAAATTATACTAATTTTGCATAAACTTTAGATGAGCCAGTTGATAGTAGTTCATGTTTGATTTCTAGTTTTAACCCACCTTCTTTTTGGTGTGAAATACCATCATCATTTATATCTGAACCATCTGTATCTTTACCGAATCTTCCGCCATGTCTTACGACATCACAAGCATTAGTACCGCTATCACCTTCAAGGTGGCAGTCGAAATGTAGTCCTACTCTAGATAGTTTTTCTTTAAGTTCATCTACTGCTTTTTGTGGATTGATATATTCCCTTTCTGCAATTGAACCTACAAAACCATTAACTACTTTTAATACTTCTTCATCTTGTATGTTATGCATACCCAATTGGCTATCTTCAGCAGATTGGCCATCAACAGTTGTACCTACAGCAGCTGCTGTTTTAGCACCAGCACCGTGATTCTCTGTTACATGTTGTTTAAAAGTTTTCATTTGTCTTCCTCGTTAATTTTAGATTCATCGGCGCTCTCTTCCTTCGCCAATAAATCCTCTTCAAACTCTTTCAAGTTATCTTCTTCTTCTATATGTTTTTTAAGCGACTTCACTTGCCTTGTCTGCCTCTTGTCTTGACTTTGATTTGTTACCTTCTTTCGACATAACTATCAACTTGTCTATTTGTTGAACAGCACCATAGATAGCATTAAGATTACTCTTTAAATTACCTATTTCTTTTTCAACTAATTTTATTTTTTCTTCAGTAGATTTATAATCTTCTTCTAAAGTTACTCTCTCTTCCATTAATAATTTTTCATCAATTGTCTTCGCCATAATTTACTCCTTATAATATAATTTATGATGTAGTATAGCCGTTACCTGCTATAATATTCCAGTTTGAATTTTTGAACAGTACTGTTACAGTCTCACCAGGTGCATTTAAAAGAACATTTGTATATCCTCTTAGATTACTAGGTGTAATTGTAACTATGTTAGTGTTACTTGTAGATGTATTGATAACTGTCTTAACTTGACCGTCAGCGCCATCTGCTAATGAACAGGCACTTGTCGCTGATGTAGCGTCAATCTCTGTTATTGCTGTTGTAACATTGATAGCGATAGTTGTTGAACCATCTGCTGTTCCTGTTTGTGAAGTTTGTTTTAAACCTAACCATGAAGGTATATTATTAAAAACATCTTCAGCAGCTATCTTCTTATTAACTGGTGTTCCTGTTGGGTCATCTACAACATGAAATAAATCTGCTGAAGATAATGAATCACCTAAGTTAGATAATGCTGTTATTTTCTTATCTGCCATTGTTTTTCTCCTATATTAACCCCTTTCGGGAATGCTACTCCATGCATACACATGGACCAAAGTGAGAGAGAAGTCTTCTCGAAAGTTTCCTTCTCTCTCTATCATTATTTATATGTCGTTTAACTACTAAGCGTCAGCTGAGTTAGCTAAACATACTAGTGTTTCATACATTACTCTAGAAGCACGACCGCCTGTACCAGTTGTTTTTAAATTCCAACCAGTGTGGGCACCCTTTTCTTCTTCAGTATCTTTTAGGTTAAATAACCCAACAAATACATCCGTGATAAGGTTGTCTTCTGTTGCATTGTTAAAAAGTTTTCCAGAAGCTGCAGCTCCCATGTTCGCAGCTGTTGGTGCTTTTTGTACTTGTGCCAACGCCCATAAAGGCGCACTAGCGTGTGCATCCGTATTTATCCATCCTGACATAATATTCTCTCCTATAATATTTTTATTAATAGTACTCACAGTTTTAATCTATGATACTATTTATAAGAGATAATGTTTATAAACCTAGTTTTTTAAGTTGTAAAATGGTTGAACCTGTTCTTTTATGTCGTATACCCACACCACCCTTTGCATTAAACTCGGCGATGTTTCTGACATAATCATCTATAAGTACAGTATTTTTCTTTGAATAGATTTGCTTTTGACTTCTTTGTACTAAATGAATTTTAGCACTAGATATTGATAAGTTTTTTGATATCCACTTTCTCTTACCTGCCATACAGTTAGGGTCTGATGATGAGTATGCTGATAAGATTCTTACATCATGTTTTCTAATATAGTTCCATAACATTTTGCCATCACCTTTCCATGGCATAGTTTCCCAAAATCCACCATGAGCTCTGACAGGTTTCCATCTGTCGTTTACACTCAATGTTTGAAATTTAGAAAATGGAAGTTTTGCTGTTCGAGCCCATTGTCTTTCAAAATCACAAAGGACTCCGTCCATATCACAATATATTATCATTATTTATCGTATTCTACTTCAGGTGTTGTATCTACTTTAGTAGCAGGTGAACCTGTCATAGCTTTTTTCTTTCCGTTTTTTCCTTCTTTATCTTCACTTTCACTATTTAATGAAGCACCACAGTTAGAACATTTGTGAGCGTCAGCTGGATTCATATGACCACAGTTAGGACACTTTATTTGTTCTTCACTCAGGCTTTTTTTTTCTTCTTCTACAGGTTTAAAATATGAAGCTTCTGATTCTCTTTTATCTTCCTCAGCAGCTGCCGTATTCCAAACACTGTGTATAGTATCATTTAAAGTTTTAGTTTCTTCTTCTTCAGTTTCTTCATTAACGGATTCATTTACTCTGTAAAAAATCTTTTTTAAATCTTGAGCAGATAGTCCCATTTTATTATAATATTTTTTGATTAAGTCATTTAAACTCATATCAGCGGCGTCTGCCTCAACATCCATAAGAAAGTCTTTTACACCACCTTCTTGTATTTCTGATTCTTCTTTTAGTTTTTTACCACCAGCTGCACCTGTGCCTTCGCCTGGTGTAGTTCTCATATTCTTTGTTTGAATCTCTTTAGACCCTTCGTTTTTTGCCTTATGTTTTTTATCTATATTATTAAAGAAAGCTTTCTTTTCTATATCTGACATAGAACCAACTCCTTTACCAGTCTTTTCAAGTTCTTTCTTAAATAATTGTTTATAGTCTTCGGATTGTTTTCCTTCAGATACTTTTGCCACCATATCTTCAAGACTATCTTTTTTTGTTGTTAAGTATTTTGACATTACTTGTCTCCTTTTTTGTTTAATAGTCTGTCTACGAGATTTCTAGCACCATCGTATCCATCAATGTTTATTTCTTCGTTCTCTTGTAGTTCTTCAATATAAAAATCTGAATAACCTCTTAATTTAATTTTATTACCATATTTTCTTCGTAATGCATTTAATAATCCTTTTTCATCTTCTACTTCTACATCTAGGAATTTTTTGCCATTTTTTTCTCGATAGTCTATATTAGTAATACCATACTTATCGCCTGCCATACTTCTAGTATTATTTACATCATCTATTGCACTTTTTAGTTTACCCATAGATGGTTTGCCGTTTTTATCTAATAATGATTCTTCTAGTTCTTCGTTCTTTTTTAATCTAAAAAGATTGTGTTTAGTTTTCAAGTATGTAGCCTTCTTAGATTCTTTATCTTTAGTTGACTTTTTTAAAACATCTTGAAATTTCTTTTGAGCAGGAGTCAATTTTGCAGACCCTACACGAGTATATTTTTCATTTTTTGGCACACAGTTAGGAACGGTCTTACCACCTTTCATTTTAGTACCGACTTGTTTGTGTGAATCCCAACATGCCTCATTTTCTTCTTCTTTATCTTCAGCCTGTATGTATCCTTTTGACTTGTATTTATCCCATTCAGACTTATCTATAACTTTAACTTTGCCATCTAAAGAAACTAACATTTCTGTTTCTTTATCTTTTAACTGTCTACTTTCTTCTATTGATTCTGAAGCTCTTACTTGTTTTGCCAAGTCAGCGTCTGCCTTACCCCATGTACCAGATGATTTAGTTACAAAAGAATTAACTCTTGCAAATGCCCATTGCTGTTGACCAGCACCAGGTCTATGACCACCTTTCCATGCAGCCATTCCTCTATCGTATACTTTCTTTAATATACCATATGGCATGCCTGTCTTATCTGCCTTGTTTTCTAATCCTTTTATTTTCTCTGTGATGTACTTATTAGTGTCTTCTTCTAGTTCTTCGCCTATAATCTTATTATTGGGCATGATACCTTTATTGTTTAATGTTTTTAAGAAATCAATATGGTCTTGATATGTACCTTTTAAGATATATTCATCACTTCCCATTTTACGAGGGAAAACATGTTTTAATTTCTTACCTGTTTTAGTACCTTTAAGTGTTTGCATAAATAACTGTGGATTTCTCATGTAAGTATATTGAATAGTAATTGGTCTGTCTGAACCTCTTGCTCTTTCAGCAGATGATAAAGACATTTCTTCTAATGATTTATTTTCTATTGGTTCAAAACTTTCTTTTGTAACTCTTACACCAAACTTTGCCTTTACTTTATCTGCAAGGTCATGAGCACCTCTTCCTTCAAACTCTATATTGCCACCAGCGTCATCATCTACATAGTCAATACTTGCTTGTGTTGATGGTGTTCTAGCATATTTCTTAACGAAATCTACGATTGGTTTCTTATCTGAATGTACTGTTGCAAAGTATTCTGTAAGTTCTACTTCTTCTGTCATTAAATATGACTCAACACCTGCTGTACTTTTAAGATTTTTCATTTGTGCATATTTTTTAGCAGCGTCATATGAAGTTTTTGCTTTAACAACTTCTTTACCATGTTTCACATGAATAACTGTGTATGTTCTTTCTTCTTCTTCTTGTACTTCTACTTCTTCTCTAAGTTTATTAATTTCTGCACCTTTCATATTGTGTTTTGAAATAAGTCTTGAAACTGCCAATTGACTAACAAAAGGTATATCTGCCTTAAATAATTGAATTAAAGCATTTTTATCTTTATCAATCTTATCAAATATTTTCATTAAAGGTTCAGGTGCAATTCTTTTACCTCTTAAAGGTTCATACTGTTTTTTAAGTTGAGTAATCATAGCAGGACTAAAGTTTTCATCTATTTCTACTTCTTCTTTCTTAACTTCTTTCTTATCTTGTTTATCTTTTAAATGTTTATGTGCAATACCTATTGTTAGAGGAACTTCGCCTGTATCAGGATTAGGTTCTGGTTTTACAGTAGCATTCTTTTCGTTTTCTAATTCTAATTTTAATCTTTGGACTTCATTCTCTAGAGATTTAACTCTATCTTCGCCAGATGTTTTACCTGTACTACCATGTTTTTCAACATTTCTTTTATTGGTATCTTTCCAGTCTTCTTGGACTTCTCTATATGCTTCTAATTTACTAGCATATTTTTTTGTTATTTTATAACCTACATCATACATTGGTTTGTTGATATAACCTCTTTGTTTTACAAATTTGATAATAGCTTTCATATCATGCATTTCTTTACCAGTACCAAATTGTTTAGCAAGTTCTAATGCATTTTCACTATGTTTGTTATCTTTTTCATTGTCTTTAAAATCAGACATATCAAATCTTTCACCTAAGACTTTCTTAACTGTATCAACATCTAGGTTAAGTTTCTTTGAAATTGTGGCAGCGTTATCACCAGCAAAAGCCATATGATAGATGTCTTTTGTTTTCGCTTCTTGTCTTACTTGTTCTAGTAATTCACCTACTGTTGCTCTATATCTACTCATTTTTTTATTACCCTAATTGTTGGTTTAACACCTAAATCGTGCATATATTTTACAAAGTCTAGGTGGTCATCTTTATCACCTTTCATTTTAATTGTACCCATTGTATTATCTAACTTTTTTAATTGTTTAGCATATTTGTTTGTAGTCATTCTTTTAAGTTTACTAGGGTCACCATATAATGAGTACATAACAACCATTGTTTGGCCAAACTTTTTATTATTAAAATGTTTAGTTAGGTCTGTTAGTTCTTTACCCTCTCCTAAATCTACTTCTTCCTTAAATCTGCCTTCTTTGTTAACCATGTCTGCGACCAGTTTTTCATCTTTACCACTTAAAGTAAATTCACGAAATTTTGCATTTTTAATTTCTGGTGCCCCTCTATGAGTATCTTTATACACATCAATATATTGTTCTGCCTCTGACTTTTTACTACCCTTTGGGTCTGAAATTCTTATGTCTTCTTTAACATCTGCATATGTCATTGGTTTAGGTGGCACTTCTTTTGCCTCTAATCCGTATGATTTATTTTTAAATTCTTTAAATTTCATTAGTCTAAATCTGATACTTTAGTTTTAGCAGTCCACATTCTACACGACCAATAACCTGCTGTAGTTTTATCTTTCTTCTGGTCGCACTTATGTCTTGCCCTAAAGCTCTTTCTCCTTTCTGGGTCATCTCTTTTGATACTCAATCCTGTTGTATCACCAAAAGATACTTTGACCACATTACCTTTATTATTCTTTACATATACATAAAACTTCTTACTACCACCTCTAACTGGGTCGTTAAGTTTTACTTTTTTCCCTTGATATTCTGACTCAGTAATCTCAAGTTCTTCATCAAGATGTGCATACTTATTGTCTTCTGCATACTCTTTAAATGTTTTCATCTTATATTTATCCTTTTCTATATCTTTATTTATACTGTTTTTAGGTGTTCTTAGTTTAGAATCAACAGGTTTCTCATCTGCTGTCTGGCCAGGTGTTATTTCTTTAGTATGATTAGCATAATCTGCCCCTATTTCATATGATTCTTGATTGACTTCACCATACATCTGTTTGTATTTCTTAGTATGTTTAGATGTTTTAGTCTTTGCTGTGTCATCACCAGGCGCTGGTGTCGCTGTATCTGTTGATGTGTCTTGTTTCTTAAAGTGGTCTGCTCTCTTTTGTTTTATATCTTTACTCAATGTCTTGTAGTATTTCTTCGGCTGACTTCCGGGTTCTTTCTTAATATCAGGGTCTTGGTCTAATGTTTTCTTCTCGTTCATATCTCCCTCTGTTACAGCTGTAAAACCATAATCTACATCTAAGTTAAACTCTCTGATTGCAACTTCTTTATCTGCTGAATCAGGTACACAATCATATATCCATGCCTTATGTAAATTTTCTTCTGAATCTTCAAGTACAATATAGTTCGTACTTCTTCTTACAATCTTACCATGTATATCTTCTTTGATATAATGTACTTTGTCATTTATATTAAAGATAACTTCTCTAATATATAAATCTCTCAATTGTTTCTTTTCAAATCCTTCTAAACTTGCAACAGGTTTAAATGAATACCCAAAGTGATTATTTGTATTAGCTGCTAATACTTTTTTAAAGTCTACTCTCATACCTACTGCAACATCTCTAAACAATCCTTTTATATCTCTAAATCCTGATGGTAGACCTTTTGCAAATGATTTGATATCACCTTGTCCAACAGCATTTCTCATTTTACTTGCACTCATACCTGAAGCGCCAGTGGCGTCTGGATCCCTTTCGCCTGCACTTGTTATCTTAATACTTTTAAAGTTATAAAATCCATGTCTTGATTTTACATTGTTATATTGATTTAATATTCTTTTAAAATCTTGTACTCTATCACTACCCACAACCATATTGATATTTGTATATCCCTTGTTAAATAATTCTGTTGCAACATCTAATATCATATTTGAAGAAGGTATTCTAAACATACCTCTATGTTGTGGAAACATCTTTCTCATATATGAAATTTTTTGTGTTACTGTTAAAGGATTACTTTTAGCGTCTTGTGATTTACTTAGATACACATATTTAAAATCACCAGGTGTATTATTAACTTTTGTAATAAGTTTTTGATGACCTGTTGTTGGTGGATTAAATCTACCAAATGTAAACACAGCAGTTCCTTTAGAATATTCTGGTGCCTCTTTAAGAGAATCTATTTCTTTATCTGTAACTTTATCATCTTCTAATATATCTTTTAGTTTTTTATAAAGTTTCATGTAGTGATATTTTTCTAACATCTTATAAATGACATTCTTAGGTAGTTTGTTTTGTTTACCAAACTCTCTAATTTCATCTGGTGTCATTTCTCTACCGAAAATATCTCTCCTATCATTTGTAAGTGTATCACCAATCTCTTTTAGTTTTCTAATTGATTCTTCTATTTCTTCTAGTTTTTCATTGACTAATTCTTGTAGATTTAAAACATCATTATTAGATAATTGTTTTAGTTCTGCATAATCTATGATATCTCTTTTTAGTTCGCCTTTTATAATGTCAAGTTCTTGTACTTGTTTTCTAAAATCAGATTCATATTTTTCTGGTTCAAAAGTATCTTCATCTGGTTTTTTAATCCACTTGTTATCTTTTATAGAGAATATACCATCTGCCTTTTTGTTATTGTTTTCTAATACTTTAGGGTCTGTAATAACATAATAGTTTACAGGATGTTGTGTACCTGGAACATTTTTACCATTGATATCTCTTAGAAGTTTAGAGTATTGTTCTCTCCTTTCTTCTTGTTCATCTTCAGGTACATCAAATAATACATTGATGTCTAAGTCAGCGTCATTACGATATCTCTTTGTAAGTATAGAACCTATTAATGATGTTGATACAATAGGTGCAAGTTCTTCAAACTCTTTAATTTGTTTTGCAATCATATCTAAAACTTTTTGTTTTAGTTTAGGATTTTCAGAATCAGCTTCATCAAATACACCAGGTGCATAATCTTTCCTAGGTATATCAATTACTGATTCTATTAATTCTCTAAAAAATTTCATCTTTTCTTCCTATCTAACTCTCTTTTAATCCATGTCTTTGCAATATAATTATGAGGTTGACTCATAGTTCTTCTAACAATCATATTAGCTCTATTTAAGGTTGTTGTTACTAATTCTTTTTCACTAGCATTATTATCTATTACATAAAAGTTTGAAGCTTGAAATAATCCTTGATATTTTCCCATATTACTTTGTACTGTTTTCCAACTATTTACTGCAATAGAATGGTTTACTGTTCTATCTCTTGCTTTATTTCTTTCTAATGCAACTTCTAAACTTGTATTAACAAATATCATAATAGTTTGATAACCTAAAAACTTAAATAGTCTTTGTTGTCTTGATATTGTACCAAAATCTCTTGCTGTACCATCCATGATACATCCTAGTCTACCTTGAACATATAAATCTAACATACTTGATGTTGTAATTTTTGCCTTCGCTCTTAGTTTATCTCTTTGGTCTTTTTCTGAATCAGGCATTTTTAGAGACAATCCTTCTTTCTCTAACTTTCTTGTTAGAACACTATCTGAGTTTACTACTTTTAATCCTAAGCCTGCAAAAGCAGATTTTGTTACAAAACTTTTACCCGAACCAGGACCACCTGCAAGAAAATATGCCTTGAATATGCCAGGGTCATATACACCTTCTTGTAAGTATTGTTCTCTAAAACCTTTAAATTCTTTCATCTTTATCCTTAATCTGTTTTATAATTAATCTTGCGATATCTTCTATTTGTTCACCACCCTTTGCCTTAATAGTTATAAGTTTATCTTTATAATAATCTATAACAGGTTGTGTTTGTTTTTTATATACTGCAATTCTATTTTTTATAATGTCAGGTTTATCATCTGCACGACCTCTGGACATTAATCTTCTAATGACTTCTTCTTCTGCAACATCTAAATAGACTGCATGGTCATACCCTATGTTTCTGTCTTCCATTTCTTTTACTTGTTCCATACTTCTAGGAAAACCATCTAATACATATCCTCTTTCTGTATCTTTTCTAGATAATCTTTTTTGTAATGTATTTAGTACAATTTTAGTATCAACATAATCACCCTTGTCTAATGCACTTCTAACTTTACGACCTGTTGATGTATCTTGTTTTGCTAAATCTCTCATCATATCACCTGTGTATACATGAGGTATTAAAAATTCTTTAGTTAAGAATTTAGAGTATGTTGATTTACCTGAACCAGGTCCACCTAACATAATGATTCTCATTTGTATTCCAGGTATTTCTTCTGAAAGTTTACACCTTTCTGAAATATATCTTTTAAAACTTTTCATGACCAATCTTTGTCCATTGTAAAGTTTGCACGACTAAATTCTAGTCTGTCTACAAGTTTAACTGCACCGGCACTTCTGTCTACTGCGACAAAACCTTCAGGTGATGTTACTCTATATCCATTTGATGTTTTTAGAAAGTGTCCTATACTTTGTATTTGTGATAGTTTACTTACTAAGAAATTCTTTGCATTTGCTAAACTGACATGACTTGCAATTGCAAAATACAATGCCGTTTGATTTTTATCTATAAATTTTAAATTATCTTTTTTTGCCTGTATAAACTTTTGTTTACCTGCTGTTGTTTTTCTAGCAGATATTTCTGCATTAATAAAACTTTCATAGTACTCTCTAAATTGTCCTTGTAGTGTTTTGACTTTACCCATACCACCTGTACCATTTCTAATTACAGAATTGAAAAATGTTTTTAATCTATATCCTACTGATGTTGAATCACTACTACTCATTTGATTTAACATAGGACCTGCTTTTGATAATGAACCTTGTGCCATTCTAATTAGTCCATCAAATCTAGATAATTCTGATGATGTAAATTTAGATGAGCCTGAAGTGTCTTTATAACCTGCTGAAGCAAGATATACACTTCTGCCACCACCACCTCTTACTGTTCCAAAACCTGCCATTAAACTTTGCATAGTTTTACCTGAATATTTTGTATGAAAGACTATACCAAGTTTTGCACTTGCAATTTTTCTTCCTATACTTGATGATGTAGGCATTGCATATGTAATAGTATTGGGTGTAAATATATACTGACTTTCACCATCTATGGTTGCTGTTTTAACATCACCTGATGTAAATAGTAAATCACCTTGATATACACCACTAGTTACTATTTTTTTTAATTGTGATAAACATATTCTAAGTTTACTTGCAAGTACACCTGAATGGTTTTTGCTAATGTCTGAATTTGTATAATTTATTTTAGGTGTTTTGTTGAATACTGATTTAGTACCCACGAAGAATTTGCCGTTTTCAGGATTAATACCACAGATAACAGCTGGGGCGCCATCCCATTTAACAGTCATATTGACTTTCTTTCTTGATGAACCTTTTAGCATGTTGCGAATTGCAACTAGAAAATTAACTGCATTTTTCCCACCTACTGAACCATTGTCTATAATCTGGTCCTCTAGATGTTCTAAGTGCTTATTCTTTGCCTTAGTCTGGTATCCTTTAAAACTAAACATTTGTCTCCCAATTGTTCCATATATATAACGAATCCATAAATGTACTATTCAATACGACAGTACTATTTATAAACCTTCTACTCTTGTATTATACTATATTTGAGATTAAATGTCAAGCTATTTTTATATTAAAAGCTAGTGATATTCTAGGGATATCTGTCTCATTTTCATCTACCCAATGTTCTATGTGTGCTGGAAACATTATGAAATCATTATCTTTAGGGTAATAGCGGTACCCCTCGGTGCTATATGCATGATAATCTGTGTATCTATGTTCAAACTGTTGTATCATAGGGTCTGGATTTTTAAATCCTATTGCAACTTTCCCATCAGTTTTAATAAAGTATACAGCTGCAAAATCTGTGTTAGTATGTATATGTGGTAAGTTTAGATGACCTTTTCTATTAATATTAATCCAACATTGTAATATTGATATTTCTTTTTCTGGATGATAATTAAATCCATATATCACATCTTTAATTTGAGGTATAAGTAAATCTATTAATTCTTTATATAGTGGTTCTTCTTCTATTCCTATAAAGGGTGTTTGATGACCACCAATATTACTTACATTTCTACCTGATTTAAACTTCTCTTGGTGATATGCATATTGTTCTAATTTGGGAATCATGTGTCTAGTAGAATCTAGATTACATTCAAATAGTGGTGTTTTAAATAAGTCAATTGTGTTCATGTTGGTCTCTCAGTAATGATTTTATATCATTATATACATCTATAATTTCTATATTAAATGCTACTGATATTCTAGGAATATCTGTGTTATTAGATTCTACCCAATGTTCTATATGTGATGGTGTTATAAAAAAATCATTAGTTTTTGGATACATAACTCTTGCACTAGAATTATATTGATTAAACTTTAAACTTTTATAATCATATTGTACTTGATACCTATCTGGATTCTTAAATCCTATTCCTGATTTTTCATCGGATTCAATATAATAAACACATGTCCAATCACTATTAGGGTGTAAGTGTGTATTTAAAAATTGTCCCTTGCGAAGAACATTAAACCAACAGGAATCATCTATTTTAATTTGTAACTTAGGATTATAAAATTGTGTTTCTATTGCTTGTTTTATAGAGGGAAATAATAAATCAACTAACTCTTTATATAGAGGTACATCTTTCATTGTAAAATATGGTGTTGATTCTCCACCAAAACCTGTGTCTTCACATTCTAAATGATATGCACATTTTGTTAGCTCGGGTATTAATTTTTTTGTAGATTCAATGTTAAATTGAAAAAGGGGTATTGTAAATAAGTCAATTGTTTTCATAATATATTTTAAGTAGGAGAGGTCTTAGACAGACCTCTCCCTAGTTTTAAAAACTATTTATTTTTTAGCAGTCCTCATTCCGAGGTCTACATTACCAGCGTCGCCTAGTACATCTCCAACAAAAGGTGTTCCTTCATAACCTACCTCTGTGTTGATTCTACTAGCAATTGCTCTTTCTTCATCAGTCGCAAAGTGTGTATCCCATGCAGCCAATCTTTTTCTCATATACCAATGCCATATTGGTGGTACTAATGCAATAAAGAATACTACAAAGTAACCCCAACCGGTGTTTGGACATCCGACATTTTCGAGTTCCCAAAAATGAGTTTCGCCTCTGTCGTGATGGTCTGCCTGTCTTCCGATTTCAATAAAGAACCAAGAAGTGAAAGCAGTTGAGTTATCCCAATTGTGTCTGTAATCAATTGGTTGGTCTTTAACACGGACAAGACCATAGTGTTCAAGATAGTTAAGTGCTTCTAACTCAAAGTTTGAGATTCCCCAAACTGTTGCGAGTACAGCCATACCTACCCAACCACCAGCAGCAAAAAATAATGCAACTGAAGGTACTGCCATTAGATATCCTCTAATCCAGCGATTTTGCCAAGAAATGAATGATACACCCATTCTTGATAGTCTTTCTTTTTCCATGTTATATAGAAATTTTGATTGACCTAGATATGAAAGTGGGTAATGACCATATATTGTTCTACCACGAGGTGCAGTAGCAGGGTCATCTTCACTTGCAAGTTCTAGATGATGGTTGTATACATGAGCGTAGCAGAAATGTGCTGAACCCGATAGTGCCATCATTGTTCTAGAGATTACGAATCCAAATCCTTTTGTATGACTTAGTTCGTGACCATAGATAATTCCGATACCAATAAAGATACCAGATGACAATGTAGCGCCAATCAAGTTAAGACCAGTTATTCCTTCAGACATAACTAATATGCCTGGAATAATTGTCATAATTGCTTCGCCTTCCATCCCACCTAGTGTCATGTAAGTATTTAATCTCCATGCCATTACTAGTTGAAACAGAACGAATATAGGTAACATGAAGTACATAGTTAAGTTTTGGAAACTTGCCCAACCCAAACTATTGCCTTCGCTATCATATCCTACGCCTGTCGTTTCAAATTTAGTAGCGATATCGACAATTAAACCTACGAATAGTAAAACTACTCCTAGCCATGCCATTATGCCACCTATTAAGACACCTGCTCCAGCAACTATGATTAACACAGGTGCTAATAGGTATCTAAGGTTTAATAAAATGTTTCCCATTTGATTATCCTCCTATCAAATAGTTAATTGTTATACTCACAGTATATCGTAAGGAACAGAGAAAGTCAAGTCTAATTCAACTTTTTCTGAGGGACAATATTATTACTCCGAGTATTCTGTTATTATTTAGTAGTTTGGTAACTTGGGTATTGAATTATTTTCGGTGTTTCA
>Ga0114994_10002133_pt1 | contig 14363 bp, 10 predicted proteins | sample ArcticOcean_MG_C_9_FD_87043 | JGI IMG/M metagenome (GOLD analysis project Ga0114994, IMG submission 87043) | Marine microbial communities from western Arctic Ocean - ArcticOcean_MG_CB2_152 | ecosystem: Environmental > Aquatic > Marine > Oceanic | place: Arctic Ocean: Canada Basin | collected... | reverse complement strand
CAGGCGAGCCAAAGCGCGCATGGAGCCCATCTCCTGCCCCATCCGCGTCTCGACGTCGGTCAACCCGCACTCGAACCGGCGGAGCCCTCAGGCGCCGGCTGTGCCGCGGACGCACGACTGCCCCCTCAACGTGGTCATCCCCATGGGCGGGTTGGGCCGGAACGACTTCACGGAGGCCGGGTACACCCAGCCAAAGCCCATGATCCCCGTCGTCGGGCGGCCCATGCTGTTCTGGTTACTAGACAATTTGGATTTACGGGCGAGCGACGCGGTCTGGCTCGGCTCCAAGCGGGAAGTGGAGGCCGAGTACGGCATCGAACAGGCCATTAAGCGAGAGTACCCTTCGTTGGAAGTCCACTTTGTTAGATTTGACTTTGACACGCGCGGCGCGACCGAGACGTTGTACTGCGTGCTCAACGCCATGGACTCAACGCAAAGGCAGCGGCGGACCATCTCCCTGGATTGCGACACGTTGTGGTTCTGCGACGTTTTAGGCGGCGCCCGGTCGCTGCCGCCGGACACGGGGGCATCTTTCTACTTCCAAGATGACGCGGAGGACGCGTCTGCGCCCTACTCGTACATCCGCGTGGACCCGCGGACCCAGCAGATCGTGGACATCCGGGAGAAGGTCGCTATTAGTCGCTTAGCGAATAACGGCGCCTACGTGTTTTCGAGCGCCGCGCAAGCGCTAGCTGGGCTCGAAGAATTGTTAGACGAAAAGGTCCAGGAGACGACATCAGGTCCGGAGCAGGCCTGGCGGGACGCCGACGACGCCTCGTCTCTCAATAACTCTTTAGCGCAGGAGAACCCCGCGGCTTATTCGCATCGCCACCACTACGTGTCGGGCCTGATTGCTCGTTTAATTTCGGCCAAGGCCAACTTCCTGGCCGTGCGGGCGAAAGATTTCGCCTCCTTAGGCACGCCGTCCAAATTAAGGGCCTTCCTGGCGCGACTTAGAAGAGGCGAGGTTCTAGGCGCGCGGGCCATGCGCTTCTGCTTTGCGCTGGACGGCACCTTGGTGAATTGCGCGGACGATGATTATGAGGACGCCCAGCCCATCGTCAAGAACGTGGCCATCGCGCGCCAGTTGCACGCGGCGGGACACGCGATCATTGTCTGGACGGACCGGGGTACGATTCGGCGTCTGCGCTTCAATGGCCTGTATGTTGATGACGAACACTGCTTTATATTCATGCGCGTAAACTGAACGCCCTATTAATACGGGCGTGCGTGATAACACTTTAGAATCCGAAACACACCTTGCATTCGTACGCCATCGCGATGATGCCATCGCCTCTCACTAGACGAACGCAGGCATGGAGCGGGGCAACGCCGGCAGCGCCATGGCGCGCGCAGGCGCCGTGACCTTCCGGCAGCTCGGCGAGTTCGGGATCCCCTACGACGAGTTGTTGTTTGGCAAGCCTCGCGCGGACGTTTACATCGACGCGCAAGCTGTTTCTTCATTAGGCGCCCACATCGAGCGGTCGTTGGGCTGGGACCTGGAAAGCGTGGTCGGCGGGAACACGGATCTGGGCGCCGGCGCCGTCAAGCCGCGGCACTTCAACAGTGTACGGCGCGTGGGCGACGACCACGTGGAAAAGACGGGGCCCGAAGCTATTTTACGGGGCGAGATCTACTGGTACCAGCACATCCCGCCCGCATTAGCGGACTTGTTTCCGCAGGCAGTCTCCGTGTCGGCGCACCCCGATCGAGATCTGTCGTCCATGGTCCTGACGCGCGTCGCCGGGGTCACTTATTCGCACCTGGCCGCGAACGCGTGCCTGACCCCCGGGCGCCTGGTCGCGTTGTTAGACGCGCTGCGCCGGTTGCATTCACAACCGGGCGAGAGCGGCATCTCCGACGCGCTGCTCTGCTCGAACTACGCCTCTAAAGTGAGGGCGCGCTTCGAGAAGCACGAGGCTTTTTTCCGAACCTTTGGGACGGACGTGGCGGAGCTATCTACGAAAGTCCTCGCCTTCCTGGAGGACTACGAAACGGCAAAACGGTTTAAGAAGGTGACCTACATCCACGGCGACCCCGTCTTCTCCAATGTTTTATTGACGCACGACGGGCGCGTGAAGTTCCTGGACATGCGCGGGGCGTTAGGTACGGAGCTGACAACCTGTGGCGACATCGCCTACGACCTCTCGAAAGTCTACCAGTCCCTGTGCGGCTACGACGCCATCATCCTGGACGTGCCGGTCGACGCGGCCGGCGCCCAGACGCTGGCCAAGCTGCGGGGCGTCTTCGAGGCCTGGCTCGCACGGACCTACCCGAGCATAAAAATGCGCGACGTGCGCATGATCGTCGCGGCGCACTACTTCTGTATCGTGCCGCTGCACGACAACGCGGGCCACCAGCGCCAGTTCCTCGCCAAGGCCCGCTGGCTGTTGGCAGAAGACGCCGCCGGCTCGGGCCCGGACGCGGCCGCGGCCTAGGTGGCCTATAGCCTGGGTAAGGCGGTGTTACGTGTAGTCTCTTGGTCCGGCGGGCGCCCTCCTCCACTTCCTCCTCCCCCCTTCTTCGCGCGTGCCCGTCTCCTAGCCGCGGGGCCGCGACTGGTCAACCGTCAACTGGTTCAAGGTTTTCGCGATTAAGGAGGATCAGCGTGACCCGAACTCCATGGAGTACGGGTCAGAGGGGGAGGATGGGGGGTCGGACTGTCCCGCGGACGACGCCGCGCCTACTTCTTCTTGCCCTTGCCGGACATCTCCGTGTAGCCCCAGGCGGCGAGCGCGACGTTGATGGTGCATTGCAGGTACCAGACCCAGGGCGTGAAGGCAGCGCCGTCCGTGTTGGTGCACTGCAGGAAGAAGACGGGCAGCGTGCCGACGTGGAAGAGCATGGTCTGCTTGATGAAAGCGTCCTTGGACACGCCGAGTTTGGCGTATCCGAGCGTGATGATGCCGAAGCAGATGCCCGTCATGCGCGCGAAGAACTCGCCTGACGCGTCCATCGGCGCCGACACGTACGGCAGCATCATGATGCTGTCGGGGCCCCAGAAGAAGTTCATGGAGGCCGTCATCGTGGCGGCGTACATGCCAAAATAGATGGTCATCGCCACATCGTACATGGTGAAGGTGAGTGCCTGCGCGGCGGCGAAGGTCCGCGGCTCCGACTTGCGGCTCTGGCGTCCACGGAGGTTCGGCTCGATTTGCAGCTGGCGTCCACGGAGGCGCGGCTTTGATTTGCAGCTGGCGTCCGCGGAGGCGCGGTGGGTAGGCCAAACACCAATGGAGCAGGATCGGAACAGGCGGTCTTTTGTATCCGAGCGGGGCTGACCGGCAGCGCGGTTAACGCCGCTGGTCGGATTAAATCTTGGGGGATTTCTCTGGGCTGGATGTAACTTACGTTGTTTGTGGTTGGTGGTGGTAGCAGGCCAGAGAGCAAAGAGAAGGAACAGATGCAAAAAAACCCGTGGCCATTATTTATTTTAGCGCCGCCCGACGCGAGGCCTGCGTGACCCTACGCCCGGCCCGTTCCCAGTCCCCATACGCCACCGCTCCGGGATTATACTTACAGTTATACTTACTAGCTCCATCTAAAGGCTATCTAGATACGCGCCCGCCATCTACAGGCTATCTAGATACGTGCCCGCCGCGGGAGGGGAGTCCTTCCGCGGCACCTCGATCTGGCCATACTTGGAGTAGTCCTCGGCGACCTCGTAGATCGGGTCCCGCGGCCCCGGCTCGAGGAGCTCGTAATCACGAATTTGACCATTGAGGCGCGCGAGCAGCTGGTAGCAGTCCGACGAGAGGCCCCGAAGATGCACCTTCTTCGACAGATCGCCGTACTTGCGGGCCAGTTCGTTGATGGCCTCGAGCGCCGAGTGGTCCACCACTCGAGAAGATTTGAAGTCGATGATCACGTCGGCGGGGTCATTTTTGGGGTCGAACTGGTCGTTGAACGTAGAAGTACTCCCGAAGAACAGAGGCCCGTCGACCTCGTACGTCTTCCAGCCGCCCGCGGGAACGGACGCCGTCGCCTTGATGTTTATCGACTGCTTCCAGGCAAATCCAAGCGCGGACGCCACGACGCCGTAGAACACAGCTTGGGCGAGGTCCTTCTGGACGGTGACAGTAGAAACCAGGGCGATCGTGAACAGATCGACCCTCGGGATTTTGTTCACTAGGCGCAGCGATGACCAACTGAAAGTCTGCTTGCAGACGAGCAGCATGACGCCAACTAAAGCGGCAATGGGGATCTGCCCGAGCAGCGGCGCAGCTGAGACCAAACCAGCAGCGAGACCCGCTGCCATGACCATGCCGCTCAATCTCGACGTGCCCCCGGCCTCGACGTTGATCAATGATTGCCCGATCAAAGCGCATCCGCCCTGGCCGCCCGTTAATCCAGAAGCCAGGTTGCCGAGACCTTGACCGATGCACTCCTGACGCGTCGAGCCCCGGTTCCCGTCGTCGGCGATACCGTCTACCAGCTGCAGCGTCAGTAGACTCTCCACGAGTCCCACGCACGCCATCGTCGCCGCGTAGGGCAAGACCACCTTCAAGAATGCGGCCGGCGCCGTCCGCAGAGCGGAGAACGCGGCCGGCACCTGAAACCGCGGCAGGATGCCCAGCCCGCCGGCGAAGGCCTCCTTGCCCGCAATATCTGCGAGCGTTTTAGCAGGCAGCTTCAGCGCCGAGGATAGGGCAGAAACGATCCCAACCGCCGCGAGCGATGGCGGCACCGCGCGAGTGATCCTCGGCACCAGTCTCACGAGGCCCATAGTCAGCGATGTTAAGCCGACCATGGCCAGCGCCTCGGGGCTCGCGAGGCCACAGGCGAGCGGGCCCCGGAAGTGGCGCAGCTGGGCGCGTGTCATGACGAGCGCCAAGCCGTTGACGAAGCCGAGCATCACTGGATGCGGCACCAATCGAATGAACTTGCCGGCGCCCAGGACGCCAAACGCCACCTGGATGCACCCCGCTAAAACTACCGCTGCTGAGAGATACGAGGCGCCGTGGGACGCGACCAGGCCAGCGACTACAACGGCACACGCACCAGATGCGCCCGTCGTGATGCCGCCGCGCCCACCGAACGCTGCGGCCACGAATCCAAGTACGGCAGTAGTCTAGAGGCCCACGATGGGGGAAACTCCAGCAACGAAGGCGAAGGCCACCGCTTCAGGGATCATTGCCAGCGACACGGCGAAGCCGCTGAGAGCATTCTTCGCTGCAGACTCGGGGCTCAACGGACTGAGCGCCTTGCGCGGCCCCAGCGGCGTGAATAATAACTCCGGCGCGTTCGCTACCAAATCTTCGGCGCGCGAAGTCTCCGCCGCGACCGCTGCGGCATCGCAACGTGTCAGTGCCGACGCCGGGCGCCGCAGCAACCCTCTTGGCATACTCAGGGCCTGTCCACTAGTGGCGATGAGGCCAGAGAGGATGGCACGCATCATTTATGAGCTGAACGAATGGCAGTGCAGTGTGGCAGCGTGCTCCAACAGGACTTCAGAGGTATGGCTTGCTGTTAGCGCTCTTACAGCGGTGGACAGGAGATCCTCTAAGGACGTTCGAGAGCGATCCTATCGCCACGTTTGGGCTCTAACAAAGGCTGAATTTTGCATGCAGAGCAAGCCAGCGAAACCCGTAACTTATTGTCGCCCTACCGATTTCCTCTTTAGCTTTCTCCATACGACTCCGCCGCGAGCCTTCAGTGGAGATTCGAATTTACTCTGCGCGCACAGAGATGCACGAGCTGTGCGAGGCTGCCAGGTAGTCGCTACAAGGCATCGCATTGTGCGTTTCGCAGTCGCACGAATCGGTCACGGCCCTGTGTCACACAGAATCGCTCGAGCGTGAAGCTTTGAGTAACGCAGCCACTCGTGACGCTCTCTATTAGCATCTCTATTAACACTCACCCTGAGCTGGCTGAACACATCCACCGCCACGCTGCATAAAAAGATAAGCATAGCAACCAACGATGCAAAGACTCGCATTACTCGGCGCAGCAGCCACCGCGCTGCAGCGGGCATCCGCCGCGTGGACGTGGAGATCACGCGCACGCTCGACGGCGTCGCGCCGGAGCAAGCCCGCGACGCCTGGCTTGACTTTAGCTGGACGAGCGGTGGCGGCATTCCGGGCCTCTTGTTGCGCGAGCCGGCGGACGCGAAACTGCCGTCGGCGCGCACCCTCTTTCCCGCCGGTCTGCGGGAGAAGCTCGCGTACGTCGACGCGACGGGGCCGACGGCAACCGACGAGCACGTCGCGCGGTATCGAGTGACGGTCCCCGGGCCCTTGCTCGGCGTCGACGTCGTGAACGGTACGCACACTGGATTGGTCGCCTTCGCGCCGACCGAGGCCGGCTGCGAGATGCGCTGGAGCGTGTCCTTCGACTGCCGGAAACGAGGTGAATTCTGGGAAAAGGCGACGAACTATTTGATCGGCACCGCCGCCGACGCGCTGCAGGCGCACGTCGCGCAGCCGAGCGCGCCCTACTGGTTCGACCCGCTGGAGGAGTTCGGCCTCCATGCGAAAGACGACGGCGACAAGCCCCTGCTCCTCGTGTTGCCGGGCCTCGACGGGTCCTCGGTGACGGCGTGGATGCAGTACCCTGAGCTCGGCGAGGCGTACGACTTGCGGTGCCTCGTGTTGCCGGCGAATTGTCGCGGGAGCTACGAGGACTGGGTCGAGTGCGCCGTCGCGGAGGTCGAGAGGTCGGCACTACGAGCCGAGGCGAGCCGCTTGCTTAAACAAGTCGAGCGGCCCGTTTTTGTTTTGGGCGAGTCCATGGGGGCTGGCGTTGCTTTAGATGTCGTGGCCAAATGCCCGAATGTCGCCGGGACTATCCTAGTCTCCCCAGCCACAGGGTGGGACCGGACCGCACTCGACGGCGCGAGGGAGCGGCTCATACAACTCCCTGACCCCATTCTGGCCGTTATTATTGCACTGTCGTCCTACCAGCTCGTCGATAAAGGGCAGTTGGACACGATGCTCCGGTGGATAACGACGGGCGAGACGAGCCCGCTCCTGGAAAGTGACTACCGCGAGGCCTACGCGTGGCGAGTAGTTAAGGAACTGCCCGCGCGTTTGGCCCTGCCCGCTTCGGCCTGTCGGCACCGCATGAGGGAGTGGGTCGGGCCCTCGATAGAGGCCGGCTCCGCTGACGTGCTGAAAAAATAAACGGCGCCCTCCCTCATCGTCGCGGGCACGGCGGACCTGCGCGTGCCCGCGGAAGAAGAGGCGCGGCGGATAGCGCGAGACGCTCCGTCACGGTGCCTCCCGCGGGTCCACCTCGTGGCGGGCACGGGCCACGCCGGCGCGACGGACGATAGGCTTGACCTGCGGCGAGTCATGGAAGACTGGCGCAAGGACGTCGTCGGTGTGTAATATAACTGTAGTAATTATGCCATGGCCTCCTTCGCGAGCGCCTCGAGCTTCTCCTTCTCGTCCATGGCGACGCAGGCCGCGACCATGGGCTCCAGCTCGCCCGCCAATACCTTGTCCAGGTTGAAGTTCTGGCCCAGCCGGTGGTCCGTGCAGCGCGAGTCCTTCCAGTTGTAGGTCCGGATCTTCTCCGAGCGGCCGCCCGAGCCGACCTGTATGAGGCGCTGCTCCTTGAGCTCGGAAGCCCGCTCCTCCTGGGCGAGGTCGAACAGCTTCGATCGCAACAACTGCATGGCCAGCACCTTGTTCTTGAGCTGCGTCCGCTCCTGGGTACAGAAGATGCGGATGCCCGTGGGGTGGTGCATCAAATCGCAGGCCGTCTCCACTTTGTTCACGTTCTGGCCGCCGGCGCCGCCGGAGCGCGCCGTCGTCATGCTGATGTCCTTGGGGTCGATAGCTATCGTGACCTCGTCGACCTCCGGCATGATAGCTAACGTGGCCGTCGACGTGTGCACCCGGCCTTGACTCTCGGTGGCCGGGACCCGCTGGACTCTGTGGACGCCCGACTCGAACTTGAGCTTGGAGTAGACGCTCTGGCCCGTGACCTCCATGGTGTACTGGCGGTAGCCCCCGTCGTCCCCGGGCGAGACGTCGATCGGTTTGCACGACCAGCCCTGGGTCTTGGCGTACCGCGTGTAGGCCTCGACCAAATCCCCGGCCCAGATCGCGGCCTCGCCGCCGCCCGTGCCCGCTCGGATCTCGAGCATGACGTTCTTCTCGTCCATGGGGTCCTTCGGGATCAACAACAGGGCCAGCCGCTCCTCCGTGACCTTGATTCGGTCCTCCAATTCCTTGACCTCCTCCCGCGCCAATTCCTTCATCTCCGCGTCGTCCGCCTCCTGGAACATCTCCGTGGCGCCCGCTAATTCTTCCGTGTCCTCCTCATAAGAAGCGTAGGCGTTCACAACTTCCTCCGCATCTGAACGCTGCTGCGAAATCTGGATCATTTTTTGCGGGTCCTCGAGGACGTCCGGGTCCGCTAAACGTGCTGTTAATTCATCAAAAGTCCGCCGCATGTCGTCCAGGCGCCCGACCATGAAGCTGTCGAGCGCGTGGAGTTGTGTCGCGCGCGGCGCCGGCGCTGGAGAGAGGAAAGCATGTGCTCCACCGACGCACAGCAGCAGCGCGCGGCCGCTGCCTTGTCGTCGTCGTCCCGGCATTGTGCTGCAGCGTTAATCGTTACTAGCCGCTTGTGTTGATGTATGTTGGGCGCGAAGCACCAGCGCACCAGTGTGCACTGCAACCCTATTTGTTTTAGTAGTGCACGGGTTTTATTGTACGGGTTTCCCCTGGTTCAGTAGTAAATCACAATTATAGGTCTATGGGTCCAGAACTGGCCGGTCAGGGCATGGTTTGTTTCCACGGCCGAGATAGCTGCCGTGCCCGTCGTGGCCGGCACGTCGCAACGTGGAGTCGCGCGGGCCGCGGCTGGGGGTGTCTTGCAATGAGGACAACAAGACCATCATACTTGCGGTGCCAGGAGTTTGTAACGCGGGTGGATCAGCCCCGTCGGCGCGAAGTGCTCCTCGTAATCGAACATAAACCCGAGCCGTAGAATGGCCTTGCGCGAGCTCTCGTTGGCCGGGCGATGCCCCGTGAAGAGCGCGTCCGCGCCCAGAGTGTTAAATCCGTGCGCGATGACGCTGGCGGCGGCTTCGGTGGCAATGCCTTTACCCCAATGATCGTGCATGAGGTGGAAGCCCAGCTCGTACGTCCGCGGTTCCGTCCGCGGCTTGAGCCCGCAGCATCCGACAAAGGCTCTGTCGCCCTCGCGCAGGAAAAGCGGCCAGTACTGGATGCCGGCGTCGGCTCGTGCCGTGGCCTGGCTGGCGAGCCGCGCCGCGACCGATAGTCCGTCCTGCGGACTGACTAAAAATTGCATCACCCGTTCGTCGCCCCAGAGCGAATGCGCGCACGCCGGGTCCACGGCCTCCCACCAGTCGAAGCGCAGGCGCTCCGTACTCTCCGGCAGGGTGGCCGTACCATGGGAAAGGAGGCGCGCCGCCCCTCCTACTCGGCGAAGCGCTCGAGCCGCCATTGTCGGTACTCAGGCCTCCCGCGAGCACAGCGACTGCACCGCGTAGTAGTCCCCGCAGATGCCCGCGAGCCCGAGGCAGAAGAAGGGCGCTTGTCGCACCCAGACGCTCGTCACGCCGCGCGGCACGGCCAGCGTCAGCGCTGCTCCTACGATCGTGCCGCTGCCAAAGTATTTCATGCCGCTCAGGCTTGTGGACTCGCGGCGCATGCAGGCCTCGTAGGCAGCCTTTTGCTGTCGCAGTTGTCACAGTCACTCATGTGCAGCGTGTGGTGCAGTGGGTTGTATGCAGTATGGTTTGTGATAGATGCGTCGCTATTGCTCGCTCGTGGCGACTGCTGCTCATTTTTTGAGCAGTTGTGAGCCGACTTTTTTAACGGGTTTTCTTATAGACAAAACGGGTTTGAGGGCTGCGTACTAGTGGGGCTAGTCGCAATAAGTAGTCACACACACGCGTAGAAAAGTCGCGCCGCCTGCATCCTCCGCCGGAGTCTTCCTGATCAAGCTCGACGCCGCCGACGACTCCCCCCGCCTCGGGCCTCTCGAGAAACTACCGTATGCAAAAGACTTTTAAAAAACTCTAAGCCAGCAGCTTGTCGATCGTGTCGTTCGACGCGTCCCGTTCGGCCGCGTCCTCCTGGCCTTGATCTAATACGGCTGCCGCCTTTGTCAACTGCTTGCGGACCAAACCCGCGTAGACGCCGCCTTTCGTGCAGAGCTCGTCGTGCGACCCCTGTTCTTTGACGCCGCCGTCGGCGATGACGGCGATGGTGTCGGCGTTCATCACGGTTGAGAGGCGGTGCGCGACGAGGACGACCGTGGAATTCCCCTTCTTTATCAAAGCATCCAGGGACGCCTGCACTGCGCCCTGCGAGTACTCGTCGAGGGCCGACGTCGCCTCGTCCAACAGAATGATCTTGGGCTGCCGCAGGAAGATGCGCGCGATGGCCACGCGCTGCCGTTGGCCTCCACTTAACCGCCCGCCGCGCTCGCCGACGCGCGTCGCGTACGCGTCCTTCATCTCACTAATGAACTCGTGCGCCTGGGCTTCCACGGCTGCGGCCTCGATCGCGCCACCTAAATCCTCGTCCGCGTCCGCGTCGTCCTTCTCCGCGCCCGGGTGGCCGTACGCGATGTTCTTTCGTATGGACCGGGCGAAGAGCGGCGTGTCCTGTGCGACGATGCCGAATAGGCCTCTGTAGTCTCTTACATTCAGAGTAGCAACATCCTGCCCGTCCAACCTTAACGTCCCGCCCCGGCAGTCGTAGAAGCGCATCAGGAGGGAGACGATCGTGCTCTTGCCCCCGCCGGAACGCCCGACCAGCGCACATACGGAGCGCGGCGCGATCTCCAGCGAGAGCCCTCGCAGCACCTTCGCGTCCGGGCGCATCACGTAGTGGAACTCGACGTCCTCGAGCGTCAACTTGCCGGCGACGTCCCAGTCGATGGCGAGGCCGTCGTCGGGGCTGATGTCCGGTAATGAATCGATGAGCGAGAAGACTTTCTCCGCGGCCGCCGCAGACCGCGTGAAGGAGGTCACGAGGCCTTGCAATGCTTGATAGGCCGCGTTCATCGAGGTCCAGTAGAGCTGGAAGGTCACCAGTTCGCCGATCGTCAGCGAGCCGTCGCCCCGCAATACGATCCGGCCGCCCTCCCAGAGAATGAGCACCCCAGTCCCCAAATCGAGGTACCCCGTCAGGGCCGACGTCAGCCCGAAGCCCAACGCGTCGCGCACGCCCAGCCGCAGCGCCTCGCCGCAGGCGTCGCAGTACTTGCCCGTCTCCGTCTGCTCCGTCACGAAGGCCTTGACGGTCCTTATGTGGTGCAGGGCCTCGGTCGCGACGGCGTTGGCCTCCGCCCAGGCCGCTAATACACGCCGCGACAGGGACTTGGACCAGTTGCCGTAGAGGTCCCACAAATACATGATGGGCCCCACGACCACGAACGCGAGCATGCTGAGCTCGTAACTGGTCGCGAAGCACATGGTGATGCCCCCCACGAGCATGATACTATTTGACAGTAGGGACGCCAAGGAGGCTTGAATGGGCGCCATCATGACCTGGGCGTCGTTCGTGAGGCGCGAGGTCAAGTGTCCGGACGTGGTCCCGTCGAAGAAGGCCGTGTCCTGCCAGATGACGGAGCGGAAGAGGGTGGTGCGCACGCTGTACAGGATGTTCCGCGAGACCACGGCGAAGGCCGCCTGGTACGCCGCTTGACATAACCCTTGAGCGACCATCAAGTAGAGGTAGGCGACGACCGCGTTCCGGAAGGCGCCGCGTTCCTTCCGTACCACTCTGTCGACGATCCTCCCCTGGTACTTCGGCAGCGCTAACGCCAAGGCCGAGTTGCACGCGAGGAGGAGCAAGGCCATAATCAGCAAGCCCCGCTGGTCCGCGGCTAAGGAGATGGCCCTCCGCAAATAGGACGACGACGACACGTTCGTTTCTCGTCTGGCGCCGCGATCGCCTCTTAAAACGTGCTCGCCGACCGTCGACGCGTCTGTCCGGCTCGCGCAGGGCACGCACACTGTGTGGACGAAAAATTCACGAAACTGCTGCGGTCGCATCGATGGCGTGGGGAGTGTAGCGCCAGATGACACGGAGTAATACGGTCAAAATCACACAACTTGCAGCGCCAGGCGCCGCCCCGTCGAATGGGCGTGGAGCAGAGGTCGCACCAGTGCCGCGACAAAGTAGCGTCGTAGACCAAAGGGTGCGCGTGCACGTCCGGCAGATACAGGCCGTCGTCTCGCGTCAGCTCGCGCACCAGCTCCCGCGCGAGCCACAAGCTTATGTTCGTGAAGAGCACGCCCGCGCATACCAACAAAATCTGGGCCGTCTTCGTGTGGCGTCTTTCTTTAATCCGGTCACCGGCGAAATCGGAGGGCGGCCCCCACGCGAAGCCGTTGATCTTCACGCCCACGTAGACCTGCATGCCCGTCGCGAGCACGAAAAGTAACCCGAGGATCGCGTGCTTGCGCAGGGCGGCGCGGGCCTTCTTCGTGCGCCAGTCGTCGTCGGCGAGCTCGGCCGAGAGGGCCGCGGCGGTCGCGGCGCCCGTCTGTGCGCCTTCCAAAGCGGCGTAGCCCTCCGGAGCGGTGGCTTTCTTCGCGCAGAAGCAGCCGTCGTAGGGCGGCCGGCCGCAGCGGATCGCCAAGCGCGTGAGCACCGGGAACACGATGGCGCGCGCGACCGCCATGAAGACCACGTCGGTCACTTTGTGGCCAAAGGCGAAGTCCCAGTGCGTGAAGGGTCGGAGCGCGGCTTTGACCTCGAAGCCCGAGTAGCACGCCACGAGTGCGACCGCGGCGCAGATGTCGATGAGGTGCGTCAGGGCCATGAGGCCGCCGTACACGCGCAGGACGCGCTTCCGGTTCTCGGCCTCGGAGTTGGCTTGCGTGCGCAGCACGTCGAGGAGGTTGACCCGGTAGGAGCTCGCCATGGTGCCGTGACTCCTCGGCTGGCCGTAGCAGGTCTGGCTGCAGGCAGGTGTGCTTCTTAGCTAGACGTGTGAGCTACGGCTTGGGAAGCTTAAGCTTGGGTGTGGCTGCACAGGCAGAGTGTATTCAGCTAGACGGGTCAACTACGGGTTGCGAAACCGCTTCTGCGGTGGCTTGTGCGTGCGTAGAGCTTCTACAGCGAAAAAATGTGCAAAAACAAAAACAAGGCAGCAGCCGTGACGATTCAAGCCGAGGAGCCATAATCGAGAAACCCGAATTGAATCCGTGAACGTGAGGGAAGCGACATGCAGCCGTGTGAGTAGCGTTCGGTTGGATACTGGTCCAAAGAGACCAATGGGACACTTACTGGGGGGCGAAAAAAGTAATTTCTTGATTCGCGGTGCTGACGATGCCACTATCAGGGCGGTTGCGCCAGTGGAATCCTGTCAATTCGTGGTCCGGAGCTCTCCATGGGGTCGCCTAGGGTCGTTACTGGACGTGCGTAATCGCCTACACCGCATACGCTGGCGCTTCCTACTTCAGATACATCTCCCAAGCTGCATTTCCAGCCCGGTGCATCTTACAGAAGTCGTACAAGTTTCGACTTCAGAACTCTCTGGGAGCTACAAGCACCTGCGCATGCGGTGTAGGCTTCTACCCACTATCAGACCTAACCCATAGGGAGTCCGAGAGCCGATCAGCACCCCAAAAAAGTGTTTTATTTGGGCTCGACAGCACCCGTGAACGTCAAATAAGCCAATGACCCAAGGGCCCCCACAAATTGTAATAGCGGTCTCGTTGGGTCCCATACTACCCCACCGATAGTGGAAATCAAGTATATGACATCTGCACTACGAGAAGGGTACTTTGGGCTGCCCGGGCTAGGGTCTGAATATTATTGATCTGGACCTCGCGCAGGTCGGTCGATGATGAAACAAACGATCGCACCAAGGTCCACGGTGATGGTACAACCGCTGATGGTCGCAGGTCCAGGTCTTGTGCCCGAATAAACGAGATCAAGGGGTCGCGTAGTCTTCGAACCGCGAGGATATTATGGAACAGTTAATTCTATGAAGGAGTCGTTCGGGCGGTTCGGATGGACCGTCCAAGTACCGAAGCGCCTCAAACGCAAATTTATTTTATAACTCACGGGTCTGGGGCCTTTCTGGAGGTCCGCCTACGTACCGTCGTCCGCGGAGAAAGGGCAAGGCGGTCGATTGTGAATAGAACAACGGCGCTATGGTCCATCTGGGTAGTGGTGTCGCTGATACCCGCAGATCCAGGTCTTGTGCCCGTCTTTGTACAAACGCAGGGTCGCGGAGTCGGCGAACCGCGCGGAGCTTATGGAACACATGACCTAGCTCAGTAATCGTTCTGGTGGGCTAGATGGACTCTACCACTGTCAAATGGATGTAAACACACCTAACGAAGGGAAGTGTCTCGTAGAATTCTTCTCCCGCCCTCCGAGCGCGGGCTATCGGCTCCAGTTCCGTCGGATATGTAT
>Ga0114994_10002131_pt1 | contig 14364 bp, 11 predicted proteins | sample ArcticOcean_MG_C_9_FD_87043 | JGI IMG/M metagenome (GOLD analysis project Ga0114994, IMG submission 87043) | Marine microbial communities from western Arctic Ocean - ArcticOcean_MG_CB2_152 | ecosystem: Environmental > Aquatic > Marine > Oceanic | place: Arctic Ocean: Canada Basin | collected... | reverse complement strand
TGGATTTAGAATAGAGCATTGGACTGATGGTGATCAACTTAACGAAGACAATCCAATAGGGAAGACCCCAGTGTCATCTGCGCTAGATGTGCAATGGGGTGCGGGGGTTGAAACGAGACGCGTTGAATTTTAAAATAGGCAACATAGTATACCTGTGCTTTATTATGTTCTAACAAATTCAGAAACGTCTCAGTACATGTGATAAGGGGGTAACATCACTAAGTTAGATAAATTTGATTACTCCATGCGACAAATTGGTCTTTGGGTTGGGTTTGTTCTTGCCACTGCCGCAATCTACGGTGCTGGTCCATTTCCTTTTATAGATCAAGGAGTGCGGTTAATTGGAGTGCTTGGATCCGCAGTAATTATAACATTAACACTTAAACCGCTGGCGAAAGAATTTGGTGGGCAGTCAGATACCAAAAAATTATTTCTATGGATTATTGATTTATGCATCCTGCTTGGGTTTTTCTTTACGCTCTTTAATTTTGCGCAAATCTACCAAAGCCTATGGGATGGCGTCATTATTCTTGAAAACTCAACAATAGCCATAGGCTGCTTTGGAACCTTAGTTATCATGGAAATGGTTCGCCGTGCTTTTGGAATCATTCTGCCAATTATTTGCACATTAATGTTGACCTATGCCAATTTCGGCGACTTACCTGGTATTTTTGGTCATCGTGGGTTTTCCCTTGAAGAAGTTATTGAAGTAGCCTGGTTCAGCTTCGGTGGTGTTTTTGGCCGACCGACTGATATTGTATCCTCTATTGTATTAGTTTTTATCGTATTTGGTGCCATTTTAGAATCAACGGGGGCGACAACGATCCTTTTGAAAATGGCAACAAGAGCCACCGCACGTGTTAGGGGGGGTACTGCTCATTCTGCGATTGTTGCCAGTGCACTATTTGGTACAATTTCTGGAAGCCCCGTCGCTAATGTAGTGGGGACTGGCGTCTTCACAATACCAATGATCAAACGTCAAGGCTTCACAAATTCTTTTGCTGGCGCCGTTGAAGCAGCAGCTTCCTCAGGCGGGCAGTTTACCCCCCCAATAATGGCCGCAGTGGCCTTCATAATGGCTGAACTTATTGGTGTCCCCTACATCGAAATAGCTATTGCCGCTGCTATCCCAGCATTTTTCTATTATTTCAGCTTATTCGCGAGCGTCTATGCAGAGGCTGTACGACTAGGTATAGAAACTCTTCCAGAAGATCAAATTCCAGTTCTTACGAAAGATGACTGGGTTGAGGCTATGCGTTTCGTAGCACCACTCTTTGTCGTTATAGCAGTTCTTTTTGCAGGAAGATCAGCCGCAATGGCAGGCTTCGCAGCTATAGTTGTTGCAGTTAGTACAGGGATTCTTATCGACATAATATCCGTTCATAAACGGCAAGCATTAAGCGTATATGTAGTAAATTTAATTGGTGCATTGCAAAAAGGCGGAGCCCAATGTGCACAAATTATTGTAGCAGTAGGTTCCATAGGTATCGTCATTGGGGTTGTAAGTTTGACGGGTGTAGCGGGCAACTTTGGCAGTCTTGTTGGTGAAATGGCTGAAGGATCACTCTTTGCAGCGTTAGTTATTACTGCGATTGCTTGTCTTTTACTCGGTATGGGGCTTCCAACTCTGCCAGCCTACCTTTTCATTGTTCTTTTTGTCGGCCCCGTTGTTGAGAAACTAGGCATCCCCATACTACTCGTCCATATGTTTGTGCTTTATTTTGGTGTATTATCAAATGTTACACCCCCTGTCGCAATCGCAGCCTATGCCGCGGCGCCCATTGCTGGAGCAAATCCTATGACCACTGGGTTTAATGCCCTTAAAATCTCTATTGTAGGTTTTATAATCCCATTCATTCTAATCTATTATCCATCAATTAGTTTTGTTATTGACTTTGACTGGATGGAATTCGTTTGGATAATGATACGGATGCCGATTGCAGTTTGGCTAATAGCCACCTCTTTTATCGGTTGTGACTCACACAGTCTGTCATTCCCAGAAAGAATACTGCGTGCCATTCTTGCTATTGTAATGCTGATAGTTGATCCAACCCTGCAAATTACGGGCACAGTGGCAGCTGTTGGCGTACTCACTCTTCACAGAATACGTGCAAAAAGAAGCGGAATTACCGCAGGCAATAACCCCATCGATTAAGAACAAAAGTGGCATATAGGTACTCTTGTTTCTATAACATTGTGAAAATTTAATATTGATGAGGATAAGTAAAATAAAAAAAATACACGAATTTAAATCTTACAATAGAAAAAGGGGAATTTAATGAACATTAATTTACAAAAATTCATAATCTCTGCTGCAACTATAGCTTTTGCACTAGCAGCAACGACTTTGGTTCAAGCGGCTGACAAACGCTATACTCTTGGTAGCTTGGCTGCCGGAACGACGCCTTTCTTAGTGAACACTGCATGGGCAAAAGCTGTTAACAAGTATGTTCCTGGGCATAAAATCCAAGTCTCGGCTGTAGGTGCCGCAACAAAGCACCAATTTTTGGTGATGAAAGGGAAAATGGACTTTGCAATGGGTGCCGCTGCAGCAAACAGGTTAATGGCGCTTGAGATTGGACCGTTTAAAAAAATACCAAAAGGTCAAGGTATCCCCCTATTAAAAAAAATGAATGCATTATTTTCCTACCCAATTGGTGCGTATCATGCCGTAGTATATGAAAAATCGGGCATCAAATCTTTTAAAGATATTAAGGGCAAGAAAGTGTTTATGGGACCTCCGGCGGGCGTTGCAACACGCAATGTTAAAATGATTATTAATGCCATGACAGATTATCAACCGGGTAAAGATTTTACCCAAGTAAAAATGGGTTGGGGGCCGGCGGCACAAGCTTTTCAGGATCGTAAATTTGATGTCTGGATCACAACCACTGGGGTGCCAAGTCCCGCAGTTTCACAATTGGCTTTAACAAATAAAATCAGAATTTTACCACTTGATAAGGCAAGATTTAGCCATAAATCATGGAAAAAATACTATTCCCAACCAGGCAGGTTATTAACAACTATCGACCCGAAAGAATATGGCCCAAATTTAGTAAATAAAGAACCTATTCTAGCATCAGGGGCCAATGTTGGGTTGGTAGTGCGGTCTGATATGGATGCAGATCTTGTTTACAAAATGATGTCTGCATTTTGGAACCATATTGACGAGGCTCACGCACTATCAACGGTTTTGAAAAAAGCGTTAACGTTTGAAAATGCTGTGTCCTTCATGGCTGGTGAAGTCCATCCAGGAGCTATAAGGTTTTGGAAAGAGAAGGGTGTTAAAATTGTTCCAACATTTAAAGTAACCACTGCAGATTACAAAAAATTTAAAGCAAAAGCTGCAGCGCGCAAGGCTAAAGCAAAAAAATAGAAAGAACTCTAATTCGTTAAAATAATAATCCCGCTGAATATTTTCAGCGGGATTATTTATTTTAGTGTGGAAAACCTATAAAATAGGTAAAAATTAACCTTCGTTAATTCTAGCATAACGCCTTAACCGGATATCAGCCTGTTCCTTATGACCCGCAAAACCCTCAAGTGCACAGAGACGGGAGCAATACTTACCAACTTCAATCGAAGCCGCCTCAGTGATTCTCTGATAGGTATGAGTTTTAATAAATTTACCAACCCATAGACCACCCGTATAGCGACCGGCACCTTTAGTTGGTAGCGTATGATTAGTGCCGATAACTTTATCTCCGTAAGATACATTAGTTTCAGGGCCTAAGAACAATGCGCCGTAATTAGTCATATTATCCAGGAAGTAATCTGGGTCCTTAGTCATAACCTGGACATGCTCTGAGGCGATACGATCAGCCTCACCCAGCATTTCTTCATAACTATCACAGACAATCACCTGGCCATAATCTTCCCAAGCTGCTCGGGCAACCTCACCTGTCGGTAAAATGTTAAGCTGGCGTTCAACTTCTTTCATTGTTTCATGTGCTAAATCTTCAGAGTTGGTTAGTAGGATTGCAGGGCTGGTTGGCCCGTGCTCAGCTTGACCAAGCAGATCAGCTGCACATAATTCACCATCAACCGTTTCATCAGCAATAATCAACGTCTCTGTGGGACCAGCAAGTAAATCAATGCCAACCCTGCCAAAAAGTTGCCGCTTCGCTTCAGCGACAAAAGCATTGCCTGGACCGACAAGCATATCAACTGGAGCTACTTGCTCCGTTCCCAATGCCATCGCGCCCATTGCTTGAACACCACCAAGGCAATAAATTTCATTCGCTCCCGCCATATCTTGAGCTACGACAATGGCGGGGCTCGGTTGCCCATTAAAAGGCGGCGCGCAGGCAATAATACGTTTCACACCAGCAACCTTAGCCGTTACAACGCTCATATGTGCCGAGGCAACCATCGGGTATTTCCCCCCAGGCACATAACACCCTACAGAATTTACTGGGATATTTTTATGCCCGAGGATCACTCCCGGCAATGTTTCTTGTTCTACATCCACCAAGGCAGCTTTTTGAATTTCAGCAAACCCGCGCACCTGAGCTTGCGCAAATTTAATATCTACAATATTTTGTTTGGTCACCTGATCATAGCAAGCATCTATTTCTGCTCGACTAAGACGAAAATTTTTCGGCTGCCAGTTGTCAAATTTTTCTGAGTAATCCTTAAGCGCCGCGTCGCCGCGTGCCTTGATATCTTCTAAAATAGCTTCAACCGTTTTGCGCACCTTTGTATCAGCGTCGTCTTTATCTTCCTGGCTAATGCCTTCTTTAAGGAAGCGTGCCATATAGTATACTCCTAAGAGAACCATCTCTCTTCTTGTTGATCAAATGATTACTTATACAGAAGATAGAAAATTAGAATACCTTTGACAAGCTCACCTATAAAAATACAGGTCACATAACACCATCACCATCGTTTACAGAATCATTCAGTGATGCTAGGCACTATAAATTGGAATGCACGAATGGAAATAAACCATGACAGATCCCATTGACGTAAAATCACTGACCGCTGGGCCCAATTTTGAAGGCAAAGTTGCACTCATTACGGGCGGCGGCAAAGGCTTAGGTAGAGCCTGCGCTATCGGCTTGGCAGCTGCCGGTGCAAAAGTAATCGCTGTATCCCGCACAGAGAGTGATCTTCGGGAAGTTCAGTCCAACAATCCCGGCAATATAAGCTATTGGATTGAAGACGTTTTGGGAGATACCTTGTACGCTAAAATTGAGGCCATGAAACAATTGGACATTTTGGTAGGCTGCGCCGGTGGCAACAAACCGCAGCCGATCTCCGACATCACCGTTGAAACAATAGATTGGATGTTGGATCTAAATGTCCGGGCAATATTCCGTGCATCCCAAAGTGCGGCCAAAGTAATGCTGGTAAAAGGTTCCGGCTCGATCATCAATATGTCATCTCAGATGGGGCATATAGGCTCGCCTAATAGAACACTTTATTGCACGACGAAACATGCTGTCGAAGGATTGACCAAATCCTTAGCCGTGGAACTGGCACCCAAGGGTATTCGCGTCAATGCTGTAGCACCAACTTTTATCGATACGCCAATGACCCGACCAATGTTTGAGAATGCTGATTTCAAAAAAACTGTGGAAAATAACATTGCTCTCGGTCATGTTGGCAAGGTTGAAGATGTTGCCGCGGCAGTCCTGTTCCTAGCATCGCCTGCTGCTGCTATGATTACCGGTGAAAGCCTCAAAGTGGACGGCGGCTGGACTGCCTGGTAACGCATAAAGCTAATTGAAGTATAAACACCGACTGATTCCACTGACAATGGCCCACCATCTGCACGTTATACTTACTTATCGAAGCTCAGAGAAAACAGAAGAATTCCTAATTGATATTGTTCGTAATTTATCCGTGGAGTGAGTTATACTCTCAATAAATAAGTTCTTCCGAAAAGGTGACTACCTATAAGGTGATAAAAAAATATTCACTTAATTTTTCAATAAATTTCACGCGGAAAAATAAGCGTATCAAATCGACCGATCGCGCTCCATCCAATAAATTTCTCGAATAGAATTCTTCTGAATCTTTCCAACGGCAGTTTTAGGCATAGAACTGACAAATTTGATCATTCGCGGACGTTTATGTCGTGCAATTACAGCTGCGCAGAATTCGATTAGTTCTTCTTCTGAAACTACTTGCCCAGCTTCAAGTACGACATGGGCTGCAGGCAACTCCCCCCAGTGATCATCGGGAATTCCGAATACTGCACATTCATTAACCGCTGGGTGAGTATAAAGAACACTTTCAATCTCTGTTGGATAGACATTTTCACCACCAGAAATAATCATATCTTTAGAACGATCTACTAAAAATAAAAAACCGTCTTTATCAATGTACCCAATGTCACCGGTTTTTAACCAACCATCTGCGGTAAATGCATCCTTAGTTTGTTGAGGCTCCTGGTAATAGTTCATCATTGTTTGTACGCCTTTGGTAACGATTTCACCAGGCTCACCAATTGGTAACCTTACCTCATTTCGATTAATCACGGCTAGGTCAACGTCACTGAAAGCACGGCCAACACTAGCCGCTTTCGACAAAATAAATTCCTGTGGCCGCACCGTTAAATTTCCAGATTCAGATTGTCCATATTGCTCCTCCCAAATAACATTTGGCAATTGCTCTAACATACGCTCAAGCTGCGCTACTGTTGTCGGTGCGCCGCCATGACTGCAGTACCTCCAATTTTCAAGGCGCTCCGTTTTAAAATTTGAGTGACTGATCACACTATTGATTTGTGTTGGCACGAGAAATGCTCCTGTCACCCCCACCTTTTCAATCAAACGCATAAATTCATCAGGATTCCAAGCCGGCAAAAGGACACAGGTACAACCCATTTTTATACTTGTCTGGAACCAAACGAATAACCCGGCAATATGGAATAGTGGCGTCGAGCAACAATTAACATCATCGTGCTTCATATCGAATTCACGTTCCGAGCGAACGCTACCAATAATCCGCGATGCATGATTGACCACAACGCCTTTGGGGAACCCTGTTGTCCCGCCGGTATAGGTGATTGCAAAAGCATCTGTCTCTGCTATTTCTACATTTGGCTCAGACGATGAAGCCTTGCTAATGAAATGGGCCAGCGAACAAACCCCTGGAGTTTCCCCTTCCCAATCGCCAAAAACAATAATACGAGTTAGGTCAGGAGTACTGTTTCTGACACTCAAAATTATTTCTAATAAATCTACATGGACAAAGACAGAGCCAATTTCTGTTTTATTTATAACATGCATAAGCTCATCCGCACTAAAACGCGCAGATAGATGTGCTAATATAGCCCCAGATTTTGCAGCACCAAAATATATCGCGGGGTAGTCAAATTGATTAGTCGAGAAAATCGCAAGATTTTTACCCGTTGTCAGGTCATGATCTATCAAAGCATGAGCAATGCGATTGGCTGAGTTATTTAACTCAGTGTAGGAAGCTTTTTTATCACCCAAAATGATAGCAAGCTTATCTGGCTGATTTCTTGCGGAATTTAAAAGTAAATCGCCAATCAACATTCTTTCTTTCCCCATGGACCGCGACTAATCTTGTTAAGACAATTATATTGTTCGTATACCGAACGCTAATCTAGACTTCAACGCGGATGTCAGATAATCATAAAAGATAAACTGTATTATATAAATACAAATATAACGAAAGCTGGGCCACTAAAGTTTAACGGACCAATATGCAGATGAATTATAAAATAACCTTTCGGGATGCGGGTATAGTAATAAAAGTCCCAATGGGTAAAACCATTTTAGAGTCGGCTCTAGGCCAAGGAATAAATTTACCACATGGTTGCAAGTCAGGTAATTGTGGTGCCTGTAAATCAATTCTTCATACAGGTGACATCGAAATGTCGCCTTATTCAAAATACGCCCTCACCGGCGAGGAAAAAAATCGTAATTTGTTTTTGCCCTGCCGGTCGGTACCTTGGTCTGATTGTGAAATCAGCTTGATTGATGATGATGAAGCAGTTGTCCACGCCAGCCGACTACTCGAATGCGAAGTTACAGATTTAATCCAAGCGACCCACGATATTCGAATTATTAAAATGAAAATTCTAGCTGGAGGACCCTATAATTTTTCAGCCGGGCAATATGCATCAATTACTTTCTCTGGATTACCGCCGCGAGACTATTCTATGGCTAACATGCCTAGTTCCAAAATACTAGAATTTCATATTAGGCTGGTACCAGACGGGGCGGTGACACCTTATGTTCAAAACGAGCTAAATATTGGTGATATTATTCGGGTTCAAGGGCCTTATGGTACCGCTTATCTACGAGAAAATCACAAAGGACCTATTATAGCAGCGGCCGGAGGATCTGGCCTAGCGCCGATAAAGTCCATTTTAGAGGTGGCTCTTTCTAGCAAGACCAAACAACCAATCACTTTTTACTTTGGGGCTAGAGATGAGCGCGATCTCTATCTAGAGAATGCTATTAATTCCCTCACAAAATCGCATAAAAATTTTAGCTTTATCCCTGTGCTCTCTGAAGCAAAGGGTTCATCAACGCGTCGAGTTGGCCTGCTCGCCGATGCCATTGCCAAAGATTTTCAAAATTTAGATGGCTGCAAGGCCTACCTTGCTGGTCCGCCAATAATGGTTGAAAGTACCGTAAAAAAACTCGAAGGTCTTGGCATTCAACGTGTTGATTGTCATGCTGATGCGTTTTATACAGAAGCCGATAAAAAGGGGCTGGAGGAGAAATAAGTGCCTAACGATAACCTTAAAGGGCGGGTCGCTATCGTGACCGGCGGTGGCCGAGGTATTGGCCAGGCCATTGCAGAAAATTTATCAGCTCAAGGAGCCTCCATTATTGTTGCTGATAATGGTGCCGATGTAGATGGTAGAAATGCGAATAGCTCAATAGCAGAAAATGCCTTAGCTTCCCTCCCCGGACCAGCCATAGCCTACAGTAAAAGTGTCGCCTCGATGGATGCTGCCGAAGAGATGGTAAAGACGGCCGTCTTGGAATTTGGCGGCGTCGATATAGTGGTAAATTGCGCCGCTATCTTGCGAGATGGACTTGTCTTCAAAGCCGCCCCCGAAGACTGGGAGGCCGTGATTAAAACTAATCTTTCTTCCGCATTCTATTTAATTCGGGCGGCAACACCAGTACTGCGCAAACAGTTTAAAGCAAGCAGGGGATCCGACACAGGCTCAGGCTCCTCTTATAACTGGGGGCGCATCATGAATATTGGTTCAACAGCGGGCCTATACGGTAATTTTGGCCAAGCCAATTATGCCAGTGCAAAGGCCGGCCTCTTTGGTCTTATGCGGATAACAGCACTTGAAATGGTACGCTCAAATGTCACTTGCAACTATATAGCACCCTTCGCACATAGCCGAGTTACCGATACAATCGAGCCCGCTAATAAAGAGCAAGCGGAATATAAAAAGCGGGCCATGAAGGTCTCCCCAGATCATGTCGCCAATTTCACGTCTTACCTTTGTTCATCGGCAGCGCTTGATGTAACGGGTCAGGTTTTTGGCGTTCGTGGTCGAGAAGTCTTTTTGTTTAATCAACCACGTCCAATTGAAACTATAACTCAAGACAATAAAAACTGGACCAATGAAGAAATTGCAGAAGCCGTAGATAAAAATTTCAGGAAACAATTCACCAAACTAGAAACAGATCTTGAAGCCTTCAACACAGAACCGGTTGTTTAGAAAATAGAAAGTGAAGTGTCATGTCAGACATCAAACAGATTGAAACCCTAGAACAATGGCGGGATGAGCCGGAAGAATTTAAACACGCCTGCCGTAAAATTGTCATAAGCCATGCGATTAATGAGCTATATGGTTCTAAAGTTTATGATGAACCTGCCATCGCCCTAGCTCCAAACCCTTACGCCAAGTGGCAAGTGTGTCGCGTTGTGATGGAAGAATACGGACACCATTGCCGTTTTTTTGACCTCGGACGGGATATGGGGATTGAAGAGGGCCACATGCTGCCCGACCAAACCAAAAAATCGCCGCTTAGTATCATGGGTTATAAAATGACAACCTGGGAGCAATTTTGCGTAATCAAAATGCTGGGCGATCTTGCTGAGATTGTTCAGGTTGAAGACCTAATTCAATGTAGTTTTCATCCCCTCAGAAACTTAGCACGTATGACCATGCCGGAAGAATATTTCCATGCGGAGTTTGGCGAAAAATTCACCACGGACATCTGCAAGAGAGAAGGTGGAATGGAGCTCATTCAAGGCCATATCAATGCAATCTTTCCCCTACTGCCGTCCTTCTTTGGCCGGTCACACTCTAGAAACAATGAAATTTATCGAAAATGGGGCATCAAGAAATGCAGCAATGAAGAAATGCGTGCAAATTATCTAGAGCGCGCAAACGTCGTTGTCACTAAACTCGGCCTCACGCTGCCAGAGGTCGACCTCAACGCTTTTTAAAGGACTATCTATAATGAAAATTTGCCGTTTTGATGATAACCAGTTGGGACTGATCCAAGGAGATATGGTCCTGAATGTCAGCAAGGCATTGGTTGTGTTACCGAGCTTAAACTGGCCCTATCCACATGGTGATCAGCTTATCACCAATCTTGATGCAGTTATGGCCGTCATCAGAGATATTCGTGATACAGCACCTGCTAAACCTATCTCAGAGGTCAAATTATTGAGCCCAGTCGCAAATCCTATGAACATCGTCGGTGCACCGATCAACTACCAAAAACATATAGAGGAAAGCAATATAGACGACGGCATTGTCTCACAGCGTCCGATTACTAATATTTGGGATTGGGGTATGTTTTTGAAGTCCAATTCCTCTCTTGTCGGCGCCGGCCAAGGCGTAGCACTTCGTTTTATAGAAAATCGCAATGACCATGAAGTTGAGCTCGCTGCAATTATAGGCAAAACTGGTACTAATATTTCCGCTAAAAATGCGTTAGATCATGTCGCCGGCTATGCGATTGGATTAGACATGACAACACGAGGAAAAGAACTACAAAGCTTCCGTAAATCTTCTGATAGCTATTCGGTTTTAGGTCCTTGGATGGTTACTAAGGATGAGATTGAGGACCCTAACGACCTCGACTTAACAATCTCGGTCAATGGAGAACAACGGCAAAATTCCAACACCAATCAGCTCGTCTATAATGTACAAAAATGTATCGAATATACGACAACACGCTACACTCTCTATCCTGGTGATATTATCATGACGGGTACACCTGATGGCGTAGGTCCAGTTGGGCCAGGCGATATTATGACAGCGGAAATTGAAAGTATTGGCCGAATGGACGTCGCAGTAAGGGAAGCCTAATAATAATTGGACCGCGTTTCACCCCAAACCATAAAGGTATAGGGTTAAAATGGGTGCCAATGCATTTACATACCCCTTAGATGAGCGTCATAATCAAGGGTAATGGAATAAACACATTTGGGAGATTGCAATGTCTACAGTCATTGATGTCCACACACATATGCTTAACCACAACTGGCTCAATACTATTTTAGAGCACGGCGGAAATTACTCCGTAAAAGAGCTCGGAGGCCAACGGGTGATCCACTATGATGGCGCGCCCTTTATGACATTGATGGATCCTATGTTCGATTATGCGCAGCGCATCAAAGATATGGATGCTGCAAAGGTTGATCTCTCTATTGTTTCACTTACTTGCCCAAGTGTTTACTGGGGTGGCGAGGAAGTCAGCATAGCTACGGCTAAAATGATGAACGACGACATGTCCGAGCAGCAGTCTACTTACCCTGATCGCCTGCGCTGGTTTGCCACCCTGCCATGGCAATACCCTGAAGCCGCTATCGCCGAGTTGGAGCGCGCCTGTGCAAAAGGCTGTGCCGGTGTCTTTGTCTCGGCTAGCGTTACCGGAATGTCATTGACTGATCCAACTTTCGCTTCTATCTGGGATGCCATCGACAAACGCAATTTGCCCGTTCTTGTCCATCCTGGCGCTCCTCCAGGCGTCGGTGAAATGGATATGGGAAAATATAACTTGGCCTTCTCAGTTGGCTTCATGTTCGATACTACATTGGCTATTGCGCGGATGATTTTCGACGGGTTTTTTGATCGTCACCAGAAGCTTAAGATCATCGCTTGCCACGCCGGCGGCGCCCTACCTTACCTCGTCGGGCGTCTAGACGCAGCCTTTGATAACATGCCCCCTTGCCGCGAAGTCATTTCAGAACGCCCAAGCATTTATTATGAAAATTTATATTTCGATTCCCTTGCATACACGCAGGAAGCTCTAGAGCTTTGCCTAAATGTCTCCGGGTCGGACAGATTACTCTACGGCTCTGATTACCCCCATAATGTTGGCGATATGAAAGGTAATTTGGCACGCGTTGATGCTTTAGCGCCTGATATCGCGGCGAAGGTTAGGGGCAAAAATGCCGAAAAATTATTCGGCCTTTAAAGCATTAATTCATTGCCAACAAAAATAAGGCTTTTCCCGTTTGGCTGGATAACGCATTAGCTTTCTTTGAGCTATTATAGAGGAAGGAGAAAATATTTCATCTCCTTCATCAATTTTATTTGTTTGGTAATTTCTGAAGCATCACCCCTCCCCCAATGAATAGAGGGTTTAAAGACCAGTATCGACGTCCACCTCTTCAGATTCAATATCATACCCAGAGTTCTTTGCCTGCATTTCGATAAGAGCCGCAAAATCGCAATCCGTGTAGCCCTGACCAATCAAGTTTTGAATAATCTCACGTGTCATAGAAGCAACAGGCATCGGCACATCTAATTTACGGGCGGCAGATAGACCAAGCTCCATATCTTTACGTAATAAAAGGGGCGTAAATGTAGGTGCAAAATCGAGATTAACTAATGACGGTGTTTTATACGTCGAGAACATCGAGCCCATGACACTTTTATTGATGAAATCCATAAAGGCATGGCGCGGCACGCCTCCTTTTTCAGCCAGCACGGTAATTTCTGCCAAAGATTGAATAACAACACCAAGGAAAACATTATGGCAAATTTTAACCATACGGGCTAGTTCACCTTCGCCCACATAACTAACACCTTGGGCTATCGCATCAAGAAAGGGCAACGCTTCCTCAAAAGCTTTTTTATCGCCAGAGGCAACTATACTCAATTTACCAGCTTTAACGACTTTAGCATTACCACTGACTGGAGCATCAATCATTGCCGTGCCAACACTTGTCGCAAATTCACGGACTTCATGCGAGGCTTCTTCAGAAATCGACGTGCAGTCGATAAGCATACCAGGCACTTGGCCGCTTTGCGCCAACACGCCATTTTTTCCTTTAGTCACTTCAATAAAGTCAGCGGGACCGCCCACCATGGTGAACACAATATCTCGGTCAGCTAATTCGGAAGGATTATCAACAATCGTGGCCCCCAGTTGTGCTAACGGCTCGGCTTTTGACTTTGTTCTGTTCCATGCTGATAAATCTGCACCAGCTTTCAAGAGACGTTCTGCCATCGCGTACCCCATGCGACCTGTACCAATCCATCCGATTCTCTTTCCTTTAAGATCATTATTTGCCATGACGGGTTCCTTTCTGATAATAAGTACTGTGCAATCGTTTGCACAAATATAGCATTTGTCTGAAAGAAGCAAAAGCGCTTTGTCTGAATTAAGGGTTACAGTTATGTCTAAATCCCGCGTCACATTAAAAGACGTAGCAAACAAGGTTGGTGTTCATTCCTCCACAGTGTCCCGCGTCCTTAACCATCAGACGAGACATATGGTCACTGAAAGAATTGCAAATAAAATTTTATCTGTCGTCGCTGATATGGACTACCGACCGAATCCATTTGCACGAAGCCTCAAAACCAATCGTTCATTTACCGTTGGCGTGATGGTACCAGACCTCACCAACCCTGCTTTTGCCCCTATTATTAAGGGCATCGATAATATGCTTGAAGCGCATGGCTACAGTGTCATGGTTGCCAGCACATATAATCTCCCTGAAAAACAGAAAAGCACGATGGACAAGTTCAGAGAACGCCATGTTGATGGACTAATTATAGCCACAGCTAAACGTAAAGATAAAATGATTGATGAGTGCCAGCAAGAAGGCACACCCTTTGTGCAAGCAGTCCGCTCTTCCAATGATGCCAACATCTGCTCAGTCGTTAGTGATGAGATCATAGGCGGTAACATGGTTATTTCTCATCTCAACCAATTGGGCCACAAAGAAATCGCATATGTTGCAGGTCCTCAGTTTTTTTCAACCGGTTACGAGCGTTATCAAGGTTTTCTTCAAGGTATGAAGAATGCCTGTCTAAACATAGACAACGACCTTGTTATTTTTTGTAATTCTTTTTCAGAAGAAGATGGACGAAATGCAACAAGTAAACTACTTGCGCTGGGTAAGACATTCACAACCATCTATGCTGGGAATGATGTTATGGCACTT
>Ga0114994_10002130_pt1 | contig 14370 bp, 13 predicted proteins | sample ArcticOcean_MG_C_9_FD_87043 | JGI IMG/M metagenome (GOLD analysis project Ga0114994, IMG submission 87043) | Marine microbial communities from western Arctic Ocean - ArcticOcean_MG_CB2_152 | ecosystem: Environmental > Aquatic > Marine > Oceanic | place: Arctic Ocean: Canada Basin | collected... | reverse complement strand
CTCGGGTAGAGACAGTGTAGCCATCGTTACGCCATTCGTGCAGGTCGGAACTTACCCGACAAGGAATTTCGCTACCTTAGGACCGTTATAGTTACGGCCGCCGTTTACCGGGGCTTCGATCATGAGCTTCGCCGAAGCTAACCCAATCAATTAACCTTCCGGCACCGGGCAGGCGTCACACCCTATACTTCCTCTTGCGAGTTTGCAGAGTGCTGTGTTTTTAATAAACAGTCGCAGCTACCTGGTATCTTCGACCGCCCTCAGCTTAGGGAGCAAGTCCCATCACCAAAAGCGGCGCACCTTCTCCCGAAGTTACGGTGCCATTTTGCCTAGTTCCTTTACCCGAGTTCTCTCAAGCGCCTTGGTATTCTCTACCTGACCACCTGTGTCGGTTTGGGGTACGGTTCACAATTATCTGAAGCTTAGAAGCTTTTCCTGGAAGCATGGCATCAACCACTTCCCGAGTACAAAGACTCGGTTCGTCATCACACCTCAGCCTTAGGAGTCCGGATTTACCTAAACTCCCAGCCTACATGCTTAAACGCGGACAACCAACGCCGCGCTGGCCTAGCCTACTCCGTCCCTCCATCGCAATAATTGTAAGTGCAGGAATATTAACCTGCTTCCCATCGACTACGCGTTTCCGCCTCGCCTTAGGGGCCGACTTACCCTGCGCCGATTAACGTTGCGCAGGAAACCTTGGTCTTCCGGCGGGGGGGTTTTTCACCCCCCTTATCGTTACTCATGTCAGCATTCGCACTTCTGATACCTCCAGCATGCCTTACGACACACCTTCGCAGGCGTACAGAACGCTCCGCTACCGCGCGTATAAATACGCGCCCGCAGCTTCGGTACACAGTTTAGCCCCGTTAAATCTTCCGCGCAGGCCGACTCGACTAGTGAGCTATTACGCTTTCTTTAAAGGATGGCTGCTTCTAAGCCAACCTCCTAGCTGTCTGTGCCTTCCCACTTCGTTTCCCACTTAACTGTGATTTAGGGACCTTAGCTGGCGGTCTGGGTTGTTTCCCTCTTCACGACGGACGTTAGCACCCGCCGTGTGTCTGCCATGATTGCACTCACTGGTATTCGGAGTTTGCATCGGGTTGGTAAGCCGGGATGGCCCCCTAGCCGAAACAGTGCTCTACCCCCAGTGGTGAGACATGACGCTCTACCTAAATAGATTTCGCGGAGAACCAGCTATCTCCAGGCTTGATTAGCCTTTCACTCCGATCCACAGCTCATCCCCTAATTTTTCAACATTAGTGGGTTCGGGCCTCCAGTTGATGTTACTCAACCTTCACCCTGGCCATGGATAGATCGCCTGGTTTCGGGTCTACTCCCTGCAACTAATTCGCCCTATTAAGACTCGGTTTCCCTACGCCTCCCCTAAACGGTTAAGCTTGCTACAGAAAGTAAGTCGCTGACCCATTATACAAAAGGTACGCAGTCACACCCGAAGGTGCTCCTACTGCTTGTACGCATACGGTTTCAGGATCTATTTCACTCCCCTCTCCGGGGTTCTTTTCGCCTTTCCCTCACGGTACTGGTTCACTATCGGTCAGTTGGGAGTATTTAGCCTTGGAGGATGGTCCCCCCATGTTCAATCAGAGTTTCTCGTGCTCCGACCTACTTGTTGCAAACTTAGTTCTTCCTAATGGTTTTAAAGTACAGGGCTATCACCTTGTATCGCCGGACTTTCCAGACCGTTCCTCTAACCAAAAAGATAAAGATTGCTGGCTGGTCCCCTTTCGCTCGCCGCTACTAAGGGAATCTCGGTTGATTTCTTTTCCTCCGGGTACTTAGATGGTTCAGTTCCCCGGGTTCGCCTCTACACCCTATGTATTCAGGTGCAGATAACCTCGTAAGGTTGGGTTTCCCCATTCGGACATCTCGGGATATAGCGCTTGTTTGCCAGCTCCCCCGAGCTTTTCGCAGGCTACAACGTCCTTCATCGCCTCCAACTGCCTAGGCATCCACCGTATGCGCTTATTCGCTTGATCATATAAATTGAATGAACTCTTAACCCCGTCCTTTTGAATTCGCCAGGGCTAACATAACAACTTATTGATATCACCGGATATTACGCTTGAATTTGTACAAACTTGTGAGTCATGTTTCTTTGATATCAAGAACAGCTGCGTTTGAGGTCAACTGCACCTGATAGAAACACTATCTCATTTGCGGATGTCAATTTGCATCGAATTAAAGGGTTTCAGTCTTTAATTCTCTACTTACTTTATCACTTGTTCACTTTTTTAAAGAACCACACACCGGGTTAACCGATGCACCACGCTTACGCGTGCTGGAAAAACCAGAAGCCATTCTTTTTTACGCGCCTGCAAACCACTATTCAGGCAAAAAGAATCGATTCTGGTTTCTTCTAAGGGAATCAGAAAACAAACAATAGGTTGTGAGTACTTGCAGAGAATGCATTTTTTAAGGAGGTGATCCAGCCGCAGGTTCCCCTACGGCTACCTTGTTACGACTTTACCCCAGTCATGAATCACACCGTGGTGACCGTCCTCCGTAGTTAGACTAGCCACTTCTGGTGCAACCCACTCCCATGGTATGACGGGCGGTGTGTACAAGGCCCGGGAACGTATTCACCGCGACATGCTGATTCGCGATTACTAGCGATTCCGACTTCATGGAGTCGAGTTGCAGACTCCAATCCGGACTACGAAAAGTTTTTTGGGATTTGCTCCATCTCGCGATATTGCGACCCTTTGTACTTCCCATTGTAGCACGTGTGTAGCCCAGGCCGTAAGGGCCATGATGACTTGACGTCATCCTCTCCTTCCTCCGGTTTGTCACCGGCAGTCTCCTTAGAGTTCCCACCATTACGTGCTGGCAAATAAGGATAAGGGTTGCGCTCGTTACGGGACTTAACCCAACATCTCACGACACGAGCTGACGACAGCCATGCAACACCTGTCACAGAGTTCCCGAAGGCACCGAACCATCTCTGGTAAGTTCTCTGGATGTCAAGGCCTGGTAAGGTTTTTCGCGTTGCATCGAATTAAACCACATGCTCCACCGCTTGTGCGGGCCCCCGTCAATTCATTTGAGTTTTAATCTTGCGACCGTACTCCCCAGGCGGTCTACTTATCGCGTTAGCTTCGCCACTAAGAGGTCAAGCCTCCCAACGGCTAGTAGACATCGTTTACGGCGTGGACTACCAGGGTATCTAATCCTGTTTGCTCCCCACGCTTTCGCACCTCAGTGTCAGTATCAATCCAGGGGGCCGCCTTCGCCACCGGTATTCCTCAGAATATCTACGCATTTCACCGCTACACTCTGAATTCTACCCCCCTCTATCGTACTCTAGTTTGTCAGTTTGGAATGCAGTTCCCAGGTTGAGCCCGGGGCTTTCACATCCCACTTAACAAACCACCTACGCGCGCTTTACGCCCAGTAATTCCGATTAACGTTCGATCCCTCCGTATTACCGCGGCTGCTGGCACGGAGTTAGCCGGATCTTCTTCTGTAGGTAACGTCATCTCACAAGGGTATTAGCCTTGCTAGTTCCTCCCTACTGAAAGTGCTTTACAACCCTAAGGCCTTCTTCACACACGCGGCATGGCTGTGTCAGGGTTTCCCCCATTGCACAATATTCCTGACTGCTGCCTCCCGTAGGAGTCTGGACCGTGTCTCAGTTCCAGTGTGGCTGATCGTCCTCTCAGACCAGCTATGGATCGTCGCCTTGGTAGGCCTTTACCCCACCAACTAGCTAATCCAACGCAGGCTCCTCCAATAGTGAGAGCTTTCAAGAAGAGGCCCTCTTTCCCCCGTGGGGCGTATGCGGTATTATTCCGGGTTTCCCCGGGCTATCCCCCGCTACTGGGTAGATTCCTACGCGTTACTCACCCGTCCGCCACTCGTCAGCCGGAGCAAGCTCCGCTGTTACCGTTCGACTTGCATGTCTAAGGCCTGCCGCCAACGTTCAATCTGAGCCATGATCAAACTCTTCAATTTTAATTGAAGTTTTCCTGATCCCTTTGTTTCACCCTTTTGAGGCTCCCTCAGTTCACAGTTGCGAATAAAGTTCGCAAATCTTTTGACAGAGTGCTTCTTTCGAAGCCTTCTGGCTCAGCAACGCACAATTACCGTATTTAGTAAGTATACTTAATAAGATGCAGTAACCTGTTGCTGATAACTTTCGCACTCAACTAACAAGTACCCACACCTATTGTTTGTTTCCTAATTTTTAAAAAACTTTTCCGGACTTTTCAGCGAAGGATTCCGTGCCGACTTAATTAGAAGGCCTAAAACGATCGTAAAATTTGTCTCGAATGGTTTCAGCCCCTTAGCTGACAACCCTACTCTTGCGAGCCTGACCGCTTGGCCAGGACGCGTATTATACGTACCATTGCTTCCTTTACAACACCTTTTCTAATTTAATTTCGCAGGCCTTGCGGCGTGTTACTTTTGACTGAAAAAGGTGGTTCCAAACAACGGACGCGCAGCTTACTAGACATCCCCAAAGCTTTGCAAGGGTTATTCAACAATGCGCTGTGATTCGCGTCTAACGTCCTGCGCGCCGGGAGCCTCCGGGCCTATAGAGACAGCGCTAAAGCAGGTTTTGAGCCCAACAACACCCATAGCGCCAACCCCTGCGCCGACCCACTAAGACGTCGCGCGGTTACGCCAGCGCTGTAAGAGCAGCAGCAACACAAAAACCGTATACATCACCACCTCGGTGTAATCGCTCCGTGCAACCCAAAACATGTGAATCAGGACCAGCAGCGCAGCCGGGTAAACCAATCGGTGCAACACGCGCCAACGACGACCCAGGGCCCGCACGCTGCCGTTATTGGACGTCACCGCCAGCAATAACAACATCAACCCAGCACTGAACCCAACAATAATATAAGGCCGCTTTAGAAGGTCTTGTCCTAAATTCTGCCACTGCCATTCTAGTAGCAACCCTGCATACGACAGCCAGTGCAGCAGGGCATAGCAAAAACACGCGACGCCCAGGGCTCGGCGTTGCCGTAACAGCCAACGGGCTTTGATTAGCGCCTGGAGCGGCGTCACCAGAAGGACAAAGCACAGAAACCACAGGGCAATGGTGCCAAAAAGATCAACCAGCGCTTGGGCAGGGTCCGGTCCAAGCGCGCTTGGGTCATAAAACACGGTATCCACGACGCGGACCAGTGCGAGCGCTAAGGGCAACAGCAATACCCACCAAAACCAACGGCTTAGCAGCAACTTATCCATTAAGAAAGTCCGTTGTGCGCCGGAAGAAACACCGGCCAATTAATAGTATTTCGTCAGATCCATGCCCTGGTAAAGGCTCCCTACAGCGTCTGCATAGCCATTGAATGGCAAGGTGGGCACTCGATTCGAGGCAAACAGTGTACTCGGCAATCGACGCTCCTCAGCTTGACTCCAGCGAGGATGATCAACAGCGGGGTTCACATTGGCATAAAACCCATATTCACGGGCATTCGACTTCTGCCAGGTGGTTTGTGGTGCTCGATCGGTAAACGTGATCTTTCGAATCGACTTGATACTTTTGAACCCGTACTTCCAGGGCACAACCAATCGGAGCGGCGCGCCGTTCTGATTGGGCAATGACCGGCCATAGACCCCGGTTGCCATGAGCGTCAACGGATGCATTGCCTCGTCCATCCGCAACCCTTCAATGTAGGGGTAATCAATGGCCCCAAAAAAGGATCGCTGACCTGGCATCTCTTCCGGTCGATAGACCGACTCAAACGTCACGTACTGAGCCCCACTGAGGGGCTTGAACCGCTTCAGCAGCGCTGCCATGGGGACGCCGAGCCACGGGATCACCATCGACCAAGCCTCGACACAGCGCAGACGGTAGATGCGCTCCTCAACAGCCAAACCTTTCAAAAGGTCTTCTAAATCGAAGGTGCCCGTACCCTCGGCCAAGCCGCTCACAGTCACTTGCCAAGGATGGGGATTAAAATCCTGGCCATACTTCTCAGGATCGTCCTTACCCGTTCCAAACTCATAAAAGTTGTTGTACCCCGTCACGTATTCGTAGGGGGTCAGCTTTTCAGTACTCGAGAACGGACTTGGGGATGCTTGCTTGTTTTGCGATTGCAGCCAAGGCGGCGCAGGATCATCGCCAGGCGCCACCTCTACTGCCTTCATGCTCGGCGCGAGGAGACCGGCCGCGCCAACTGCGGACGCTTTCAGCCACTGCCGCCGATTCAGGTAAACCGCTTCCGGGGTGACGCTATGCTCGGTTAGCTTATTGGTAATCAGCGCTTTCATGGCCTTCCTCCTTATGATTCAGCGCCAAGACTCGAAACGCCCTGCCGAAACTAGTCTGCTTCTGGATATCTTTTACGTCTACGCAGCAAACTGCCAATTGGCCCTGACGCCGCGTAGGCCACTCCGATAATCAGCAGCATGCCAGGTGGGTAAACCGCAACAACAACGAACAAAAATACGATTGTCACCATAAACAAGAACGGCACTCTGCCACCGAAATCAAACTCTTTCGGACTGTAATACCGAATATTGCTCACCATCAACACAGCGAGGACAGCCGCCAAAATACTAAAAGGCAACGCAAACTCCAGCCCGGCAGCTTGCTGCACGTTGTCGTGCCAGACCCAGGCCAAAGCAGCGATCGTCCCCGCGGCGCCAGGACTTGCCAAGCCAAAGAACACCTTACTGTCTGGCGCTGTGTTAAATCGAGCGAGCCGCAAGGCCGCACAAGCCATATATAAAAAGGCAACAAACCAACCCAGCTTCCCTAGGTCATCGAGCACCCAGCTGAACATCAAGAGCGCCGGGGCCACCCCAAATGCGACCAGATCGGACAAGCTATCGTACTGCACGCCAAACTCACTTTGGGTATTGGTTAATCGGGCGATTCGCCCATCTAAGGAATCCAGAAACCCTGCGATCACAATCGCAATTGCTGCTTGCTCGATATCCCCGGTCATACTGGAAATGATGGAGTAAAACCCTGAAAAGAGCGCCCCTGTCGTGATCAGATTCGGTAGCAGGTAAATGCCGCGTCGCAGACCTTGGCGCTTATTCGGCAAGGGCCTAACATTGTCCGGCTGCGGCTTGGGATTCGAACTGGATGCGTCATTCACCATAGTAACTCCATGACCCAAGCCGTGATGGCCGGGGTGTTATTTGGGCAACTCGCTTTACAGGGCCAACACTTTTTCGCCGCGACTCAAACCCGTGACGCCGGTCCGCACAACTTCCAACACCACGGACTCACTCAATGCATTAATAAAGGCATCCAATTTTTCGGTGGTGCCGGACAACTGGATCGCATAGGTGCTTGCCGTCACGTCAATAATTTGACCTCGAAAAATATCCGAAACCCGTTTAACTTCTGCTCGCTGGGCGCCCGAGGCCTTTACCTTTAACAACATCAGCTCGCGCTCAACATGTTCACCATCGGTTAAATCGGCCAACTTCACAACTTCAATCAATTTATTGAGCTGTTTGGTGATCTGTTCGACCTCCACATCAGTTGCGCTGGTGGTCAACGTGAGCCTCGATAAGCTTTTATCGTCGGTCGGCGCAACCGTCAGCGACTCGATATTGTAATTTCGCTGCGCAAATAACCCGATCACACGCGACAAGGCTCCCGCCTCATTTTCTAGGAGAATTGAGATGATCCTTCTCATCAGGTTCGAATTCCTTTTTTAAGCCACATATCTCGCATTGAGCCGTTCGGCGCCACGTGCATCGGATAAACATGCTCATTAGGGTCGACCTCAATGTCGACGAAGACAAGCTGATCCTTCAGAGCAAATGCCGCCTCTAAACCCGGCACTAATTCCTCCGGCTTCGTAATTTTAATCCCAACGTGGCCGTAGGCCTCGGCCAACGCCTTAAAGTCAGGTAAAGAATCCATATAGCTATGGGAGTGCCGGCCTTCATACTGCATATCCTGCCACTGCCGAACCATTCCGAGTGCGCCATTGTTCAAGTTAATAATCTTGACGGGCAGCTCGTACTGACGACAGGTCGACAGCTCCTGAATATTCATCTGAATACTGCCCTCCCCCGTAATGCAAACCACCTGCGCCTCGGGAAAGGCCACTTGTACCCCCATCGCCGCTGGCAGACCAAAGCCCATGGTGCCAAGACCGCCTGAATTGATCCATTGCCGCGGCCAATCGAACGGATAATACAAGGCAGCAAACATTTGGTGCTGCCCGACATCAGAGCTGACGTAAGCCCCACCACCGGTCACTTGGTAAACCGCTTGCACCGCCTGCTGCGGCTTGATGACACTTTCATCTGAATCAAAGGCCAGACAGTCCTGCCCGCGCCAACCCTCTATTTGCGCCCACCAGTCTGCTAAATGCTTCGAATTCTGTACATCTTGACCTGGCGACTCTTGGTCGATCAAACCCAACATCTCAGTCAGGACCGACACCACAGGCCCGACAATGGGCACATCTACCGCGACATTTTTACTGATGGAGGTTGGGTCCACATCGATGTGCACAATTTTGGCATAGGGACAGAACTTTGAAATCGTATTGGTTACCCGATCATCGAAGCGCGCGCCAACCGCAAGGAGCACATCACAATGATGCATTGCATTGTTTGCTTCGACCGTGCCGTGCATGCCCAGCATGCCAAGGAATTGCTTATCGGTGGAGGGAAACGCCCCTAGCCCCATTAAAGTGCTCGTAAGCGGATAACCGAGCCGCTTCACCAACGCCGTGAGCAGCCCAGAGCCTTCGCCTTGAATCACGCCGCCACCGCTATAAATCATAGGCCGTTCAGCACCCAGCAGCATCGTGACGGCTTTCTTGATCTGGCCTGTATGCCCACGAGTGACCGGGTTATAAGACCGGATTGATACGGCCTTAGGATATTCAAAAGGATGCAGGTCCGCTGGATTGGTAATATCTTTTGGGATATCAACCACGACCGGTCCTGGCCTGCCAGTACTCGCCAAATAAAAGGCTTTTTTGATCGTCTCTGGAATATCGATCGCACGCTTGACTAAAAAGCTGTGTTTTACAATCGGTCGGGATATACCCACCATGTCGGTCTCTTGGAAGGAATCGGTGCCGATCAAATGAGACTGCACCTGACCGGAGATCACAACCATCGGGATCGAATCCATATACGCCGTTGCAATCCCCGTAATGGCATTGGTCGCACCCGGCCCTGACGTCACCAAAACCACCCCCGGGCGGCCGGTCGCACGGGCATAGCCGTCCGCCATATGGGTCGCCGCTTGTTCGTGACGAACCAGAAAGTGTTTGATGGCATCCTGACGAAACAAGGCATCATAAATGTGCAGCACTGCGCCACCCGGATACCCAAACACATACTCAACGCCTTCGGCTTGAAGGGATCGAACGAGCATGTCGCCACCAGAGATCTGTTCTAGTTCTGATTTCGGGGCTGTTTTGAGTTCATTTTTCACAGATACCACCTTGTTCTTGCCAGTTTGGCTTTGGGGTCCGGCATTTTTTACTATACCATCCCATGAGTCAACGATCCGCGGGATTTTGCAAACAGCCTATGAATCGCCATCGAGATCATGAATATCGCTTATTACCCAAGCTCTTTTGCTTACTGGGCTGTCTTGGGATGCTCGTGCCCGATTGGTCCGCGCAAAGCCAAGCGGCTGAACGGCAAAGCATTTACACCTGGCAAGATGAGGCCGGCCGGACCCATTTCGCGGACCGACCCAGGACATCTCGTCAAGTGGAAAACCTGAATCCCAGAAAGCCTTTTGGGCACATTGAACCAATTGAGCCCAATGAGCCAGATGACTTACCCGAGCCAACGCCACCGCCGGTAACTGCGGACGCGGCGCCTCAAGAGACTGTTATCAACCCGAAAGCACCTCCGAGGCGCGCCGAACCAGAGGGGGTCCCCGATTATCCGCGTAACTGCCAAGGGGCGAAGAACCGACTGGCCGAGTTGGGCCGTTTCCAACGACTCAAGGTTAAAAATGCAGCAGGCAAAATGGTTTACATGACCCAGCAAGCAAAACAGGCGCTGATCGACGAGGCCTTGGCCGCGATTAAAAACAACTGCAATCGGCGTTAATCCAGTGACCGCCACAATAAACTCGCGAATCGACCGGTCACGCCCTCTTTACGGTAGGAATAAAAAGTGCCAACGTCGCACACCGTGCAGCGCTCGGACTGCACCACATGCCTTACGCCCACGTGTTGCAGACATCGTTCAGCCGCTTTTGGTAAATCAAAGTAATCTCGCGGCCCCAGGTGCCTCATCAACGTTTCCGCGTCTGGGAACCGGGCTTTAAACTCTGGCCCCACCTCAAAATGACAGAGGCCAATGCCCGGGCCAATCCAGGCGCACAGCGGCGCACCATCAAAGCCTGCAACGGCCGCCTCGATAATGCCCGCGGCCAGACCCCGCCAACCGGCATGGACGACCGCGATGCGGGCGCCATCGCAACTTGCGAGCAATATCGGCAAGCAATCGGCCGTCAGTATTGCCAGCACCGCATTGGACTCAGCCGTTATGGCGCCGTCTGCCACGGCATCCTTAATCGCTAATGCGCTTTGACCCACCGCCAAAATGTCCGTGCCATGCACTTGATTCAACCACCGCGGCGAACTCGGCAAATCAAACCGTTCTGCGAGACGCTGACGGTTCCGCCTAACAACCAACGGGTCGTCACCGACATGAGTCGCCAAGTTCAACCCTTGGTAGGCGCCTTGACTGCCACCACCAACCCGGGTGGTACACACCCCTCGAACGCCGCGATCACTCAGCCCGAACAAGCTGTGAAAATCGGTTACCGCGTTAATCATTGGATTCCCGAGCCCATGCTAGAAGCCGCTGGTAATCGTCCGGCGCTTCTGCGTCGACCTGGACCCGGTCCCCCGACACCGGATGCGCCAATTCAATTCGACGAGCATGCAGCGCTTGACGGTTGAACTCGGGCACGCCTTCCAGTCTTGGCCCCCGACGTTGCCGATAGACGGGGTCCCCAACCAGCGGATGGCCCAGATGCTCCATATGGACTCTAATTTGGTGCGTTCGGCCGGTCACCAGCGAAAATCGCATGTGGGTCAACCCGCCGTAGCGCGCCAAACTCCAGAAATGCGTTTCAGACGCCCGGCCCAAAGGCCGAACTGCCATTTTGGTTCGATGCGTTGGATGCCGACCAATGGGCGCATCGACCACCCCGGAAGGGGCGGGATGCCCGTAAACAATGGCCTCGTACTCACGCTTGATCACTCGGTCGGCCAATTGACGGGTCAACGCCGTCATCGCGGTTAGCGTTTTGGCAACCATCAGTAACCCAGACGTGTCCTTGTCCAAGCGATGAATAATACCGGCTCTGGGCAAGCTCAACGTCTCGGGCGCATGGTGCATCAACGCATTCATTAGCGTGCCAGACGGGTTACCCGCACCCGGATGGACAACCAAGCCGGCCGGCTTATTCACCACTAAGAAATCTGGATCCTCAAATCGGACATCAAGGGGGATCGATTCAGGGCCAGAGACGGCCTGAGCTTGCTGCGCATCAATTTCAATGAGCGCCCCGGGTGCGACCCGACCACTGGGCTTGCCCGCTTGCCCATCAACCCGCAACTCGCCAGATTTGATCCAGGCCTGAAGTTTTGCCCTCGAATACTCCGGAAACAGCTGTGCTGCGGCTTGATCCAGACGCAACCGGCCCGACGAGGCGGGCAATCTTTCGCGACGAATCAACTGTTCGAACATGGGCGGCCGACCAACTATACTTGGGAGAACGCAGAGGCTATGGTTAAATACGCTTCTTTTCAAGCATTCACAGATTCGGAGCGTTCATTGAACCTAAGCCCTCATGCATTTCAACTCGTTTTAATCGGCCTCATGGTTGCGTTACTGACGGGTTGCGCGAAAGACACGGATGATTCGGAAGAAGCCTCGGAGCTTGCGCTGTACGAGTCGGCGCAAAGCGGGATGGCGGCAGGCAATTACAAAGATGCGGTGGCAAGGTTGCAAGCGCTCGAAGCAAGATTTCCGTTTGGCCGCTATGCAGAACAAGCCCAGCTTGAAATTATTTACGCCTATTATCAAAGCAGTCAGGCAGAGGCTGCCCGGGCCGCCGCAGACCGATTTATTCGCCTGCACACCAATCACCCAAACGTCGACTATGCGTATTATTTGCGAGGCCTTGCCTCGTTTGAAGAAGATGAAAATTTCCTGGCCAAGCTGTTCCCCCTTGATCCGTCAAAACGAGACCCGGGTGCGGCTCGGGAATCTTTCGAGGATTTCTCGCTTTTGCTTCGGCGTTTCCCAACCAGCGAATACGCGCCCGATGCGCAACAACGGATGCGCTATCTTAAAAATCTCCTTGCCGAAGCCGAACTGCATGCCGCGCGCTATTATATTTATCGCGGCGCTTACATGGCGGCGGCGAACCGAGGCCGTTATGTCATGGAGAATTTTCAAGGCACCGTCGCCGTGCCGGACGCACTCGCCATTATGGTTGAATCCTATCGATTGCTAGAGCAGCAAACCTTGGCCGAAAATGCTCTATTGGTGCTGCGGAATAACTATCCAGACCACCCAACCCTGGATGCCAACGGCAACTTCAATCCAAATCGATCCGTTCGAAAGACCGAGAAATCTTGGCTGAACGTGCTGTCTCTGGGGCTCTTTGGCTAAGAAGCATTCGTCAGCCAAAACCAACAGCCAAAGCAAAACCCCTCTGCACCTGATTTCAGACATCACTGACACGACTTTGTGAAATGACCTAAAACGCTCTAGCAGGGTTTCGTTACCCTTCGCAAATGCCCAACTGCGAGCCCAAAAGCAATCTAGATTGCCTCAGCCTCAGGCCCGGGGCGACGCCGACCGATGCCACAACCCCCGCGCGCTATTCGCGGAAATCATCCTCAACACTAGCTCGTCATAACCGGGCATTCGGTTTTACGCTCGTTGAACTGTGCGTTTCCTTGCTTATCCTGAGCATTCTGATGCGAGCGGCCTACCCGAGCCTGCAATCGTTCATCGCGCAAACCCAAGCCACAACCCTGGCAAATGACCTCGTCAGCCTATTGCACTACGCGCGGCTTCAAGCCTTACACCATCAAAGGTCTGTCACCTTGTGCAGTCTCGTTGATAACGAATGTCAAAGGCCCTGGCAGACAAGCCTCACCGTCTTTGTGGACCAGGCACCGCTCGGCAGCCTAGAAAACGCGGATCAAGCACTGCTCACCATTGCTTTGCCTGATGACGCAAAAATCCTCTGGCGATCGTTTCGACGCAAGGGCTACTTGCGTTTTACGGGGCTTGGGGCCACCGACAATCAAAACGGCACCTTGATCACCTGCCCGCGGCCCGGTGAAATAAAGGCCGCACGCAAAATCGTCATCAACCGGCAGGGCCGCTTTCGAGTGGCAAAGTCTGAACCGGATGCCCTAGCGGCTCGACTCGGGAAGAAAGGCTGCTAACTGGCACCCACAAGCACCGAGCTAAAAGCATTAGTCATTATTGAGCCGGCGCCAGGACAATCGCCCAGTGTTAACGGATGTCTCGGTATTGGTCCGCACAATACTCAGGGATCTGTCCGACAACTGCGTCACCCTGTTTTCGCCAACAAAGGCCGCATCAGTTGGTGTCGAGCCTTCAAATACCGTTCCGGCAACAATAGCGCCATTAATCAGATCACTACTATCAAAAGTACCATCATTATTGAGATCAAAAACGCCGTCTTGCAAACAGCTACTGCCCCCCGTTAAGGGGCAAAATGCCAATCCAAAGCCCCCAGATGAGGCCGAACAAGCACTACTGGTGGTGGGAAGCACGGAGTTTACGAACCCGATGCCACCTCTAATTTGGAAATTCCGTATTGCGCGCTCGCCGGGCGATGCGGCTATATCACCGCCTGCCGCAACATTTAGATCGTTATACCAGCCCAAAACAGAGGAGGTCACTGATTCATCATCCGACACCAAGAGATTCACTGACTCATCTGAAAGCGTTCTGCCACAGGTTGTTGTCGCAACACTGTCATCGCCCGTTACGGTCTCGCATTGATTGGTGTACGCTTGCTGGACCAGCTTTGACTTCGGCACCAAATCATTACCCAATCGATCCCAAATACCATACATGCTTTGGATATCCGTATCGGCGCGATCACCATTAACGAAGTACCGGCCCGTGCCAATTATAACAACATAGCCTTGCTGATTTTCTGCCTGAACAACCAAAGGCTGATTAAGAATTGGTTGCACACTGGTTGTACCATCAGAGGCTGTAAACGACGCTGTAAATATTTTTGTGCTAACCCATTGCTTGTAGATCTCGACCCCTTTTTTGCAACCCCCTAGACTGCCCGAATAAGTTGCAGGCGGGATGCCCAGTCCGCTGCTGACCCAGTCACTAAATGACGGCAGATCAGCCCGGCACAAATCAAAT
>Ga0114994_10002128_pt1 | contig 14379 bp, 20 predicted proteins | sample ArcticOcean_MG_C_9_FD_87043 | JGI IMG/M metagenome (GOLD analysis project Ga0114994, IMG submission 87043) | Marine microbial communities from western Arctic Ocean - ArcticOcean_MG_CB2_152 | ecosystem: Environmental > Aquatic > Marine > Oceanic | place: Arctic Ocean: Canada Basin | collected... | reverse complement strand
CTAAAAGAAGATGAAGACGGCAACAAGATCTCAGAAGTTATGGGTATACGTGCTGGTTGTAAAGTAATGAAGACACGCTATGCAAAACCTTTCGAAGGTGTGCAAGTTAAGATTCCTTATGAAACTGGTATGAATCCTTACTCAGGGTTAGTTGAATTATTTGAGAAGAAAAACTTGTTAGTTAAACAAGGTAACCGACTCAAGTATATTAACCTAGCAGGTGAAGAAGTTCTTGAATATCGTAAGGCTTGGATGGTCGGTGGCAAACTTGATCAAATCATGATGGAATATAACGAGAAGATGAAACCTGCGGTAATTACCGACGAAGTGTTAGACGAGGATGTAGACGTTGACACTGCTGAAACTGTGACTGAGGAGTAACTAATGAGTAATGGATTTGATGACGAATCAGTAATTGCTGAAGTATGGACTGTGTTCAAAGAGTACCTTGACAAGAAGAGTGTCGAGCAAGCTGCTGAACGCTATGTTGATCTTTTAGCTGATTACGGTGTTGGTGATGATACAATGGCACACGCCAGTGGCGCATGTGCAGAGCTAGATAAGGCTATTAATTATTACCTAGACATTGATGAAACTGACGCAGTAGACGAAGAAGCGGACTGGGATTAGATTATGGGTTGGTATAGCGAAGTATCTAGAGATATTAATAAGATTCCTAGTGCAGTTGCGTTCTTTGAAAATGAATTACAAGACGCACGTCAGGAAGTAAAGCTCAAAGGTAATGTTGAACGTGCCGCTGCAGAAATGCCCGGCATTGTTGAGCAACGCTTTAACCAACTTCAAGAGATAGAAGCAATCCTTAACTACCTGAATATCGAGCTACGTAGATTGCGTAGCTCGTTTTTCAAAAAATATCTCGAAAACTATCAACGAGCTCTGTCAAGCCGTGACGTTGAAAAATACGTAGACGGTGAGGCAGACGTTGTTGACTACGAAAAGATTATTAACGAGTTTGCCTTAATGCGTAACAAATGGTTAGGTTTACTAAAAGGACTTGATCAAAAACAATGGCAGATTACTAATGTTGTAAAACTTAGAGTAGCAGGCATGGAAGATGCAAGCCTGTAACTACTAGCAGTAATTTATTGCCAGATAAATATTGTTGAATTATACAACATAGGATTGGTGGTAAAAAATGCATTCAGAGAAGTATCTAGAAGAACTACAAACTTTACATAGTAAAAAAACATTTGGAAATGCATCTGTACTTCCTAAAGGTGTACAAGAGTTAATTACTAAAAATGAGATTAACTCAATTTTAGATTTTGGTTGCGGTAAAGGAATGGCATGTTCTTCTGTTGCTAGTGACAAACTTACTGTACATAGTTACGACCCTGTTACATCTCCAATTCCCCTTCCTGATAAAGTAGACTTAGTTTACAGTAGCGATGTGTTAGAACACATTGAACCCGATCAACTAGACACTGTTATGGATAACTTATACAGTATAGCAGACAAATATCAATATCATTTAATTGCATGTCATCCCGCAAAGAAAGGGTTAAGTGACGGCAGGAATGCACACTTAATTATAGAAAAGCCAGACTGGTGGAAAGAAATAATCGAACAGAAGAACAAACAATTTGGATGGAAAATTGTTAGTGAAGACATTACAGAAAGACATGCTACTGTAAAGAAAGGTCCACCGAGACACGTTATAAAATATATTGTATATTTACAAAAGGTGTAATCATGAAGCAAGTTTATGAATATTGGATGCCAAGTACAGACGCACACTTTGAACGTCTAATTAAAAAACGAATTAAAAATGGCGGACCTGCAGAGTATCAAGACGATACTAGAGAACAAGCCTACAGATATGTTAATGACTTTGATGTTTGTTTAGATGTTGGAGCCAATGTTGGACTTTGGGCAAAGCCATTAACTACAAGATTTAATCATGTTATTGCATTTGAACCTTTAGAACAAGTATACACATGTTTAGAAAGAAACGTACAAGGCTTAAATGTAACAATAAACAAGTTTGCATTAGGTAACAAAAACACTAATGTTGAAATGGTTTATGATAGTGTAAACACTGGAGCCAGTCACGTTATTGAAGATACTGAAGACGAAGGCGACATTCCTGTTCGTCGACTTGACGATTTAAACTTACCAAAGTTTGGACTAATTAAACTTGACTGTGAACGCTACGAACTTGAAATTCTTAAAGGAGCAATTAATACATTGCTCAAGTATAAGCCCATTATAGTATGTGAACAACATCCTGATTCGGAATACTGTGCTGGCGAATTCTTAAAACAACACGGTGCTGTTGAACTTAGTAATGTTAGAAAAGATTACATTTTTGGTTGGAAGTAATATCATAAAATAGTTCCGGCAATTAAGTACGCACTAAATACTAGCATGGAACGTATCGTATTAGTAACTGGCGGATTTGATCCGTTACACAGTGGGCATATTGCCTATTTCAAAGAAGCAAAGAAATTAGGCGAGCGATTAATCGTTGGCCTAAATTCAGACGAATGGCTAGAGCGTAAAAAAGGCAAAGCATTTATGCCTTGGAATGAGCGTCTATGCATTGTAAACAACTTACAAATGGTAGACGAAGTTTTTACATTTATGGACGATGATAATTCTGCTATAAATTTTATAAAACAAGTTAAGGCACACTATCCCAACGATAACATAATATTTGCTAATGGCGGCGACCGAACATCTGAGAACATCCCCGAGATGATAGTTGAAGGTGTAGAGTTTGTATTTGGAGTTGGTGGAGAAAACAAAGCTAATAGTTCGAGCTGGATACTAGAAGAGTGGAAAGCGCCGAAGACAGAGCGTACATGGGGATATTATAGAGTGATACACGAATATAACGAACACACTAAGGTAAAAGAATTAGCTGTACCGCCAGGAGGCAAGTTGTCAATGCAACGCCACAAAGAACGTGCCGAACATTGGTTTGTTGCAGAAGGTACAGCAACAGTGTATACAGTTAATAATAAAACTGATGTAGATACATTAGGAGTTTATACACAACACCAGTCACTACATATACCTGTAGGAACATGGCATCAACTTGCCAACGAACATGAAACAACACTTAAACTTGTAGAAATACAATACGGAACAAATTGCGTGGAGTCAGATATTGAGCGAAGATAAGAAAATTAAACCTTTAAAAATTTATGTAGGTTGGGACTCTCGTGAGCCTGAAGCCTTTGATGTTTGTAAAGCAAGCATACTAGAACACGCAACAGTTCCAGTTAAAATTGTACCTTTAAAACAACATACCCTTAGAAGAGATCAAATGTACTGGCGTGAAGAAGATGCCCTTGCTAGTACTGAGTTTACATTTACAAGGTTCTTAGTGCCTGACTTAATGGGGCACAGAGGCTGGGCATTGTTTATAGACAGCGACTTTTTATTTTTATCAGACATTAAAGAACTGTTTGATCAAGCAAAAGAAGAGTATGCTGTTATGTGTGTTCATCATGATTATACACCTAAAGAAGGTGAAAAGATGGACGGACAAAAGCAATTAAATTATCCACGTAAGAATTGGTCAAGTGCTGTATTATGGAACTGTGGACATTCTGCTAATAAAATTGTTGACAAACAATTAGTAAATGATCCAAAGTATGATGGCAAGTATATGCATAGGTTTAGTTGGCTCGACGATAATTTAATAGGAAAGATTAGTCATGAATGGAATTGGTTAGTTGGATGGTACAAACCAGTACGTGACGGACAACCTAAAGCATTGCATTTTACAGAAGGCGGGCCTTGGTTTGAAGCATACGCAAATTGTGCATTTAGTCCTCTTTGGTATCAAGCACAATCTAAGATGAACGCACTTAAAGTAAAAGACTTAAACCAAGAAATACGAGATTTAAAATCTAGGACATTTGAAATAGAGGATTTAACATTACCTAAAAAAACTAAAACATTGTTAACTGCTTACCTACATAATCTTATAGATCCTGATGAAGAAATATATAAAACAAAAGAAACAATTAAAAAGATATCGGAGGAAAGAATGGGGATAAAAGTAGCGGCGATTTCGCCAGGTGTTGAAGACTTTGATCTTGAGAAAAAAGGATTAGAATATGATCCTTATTTGCAGGATTTCATTGTAGGATGTGGCGGTAAGATTAGCAGCTTCAACTTACAAGAAGGCACAAAGAACACCTTAGTAATAAGAGGCCTTGGTGGCGGAAGTCAGAAAGCATTAAAGTATTGTATAGAAAATAATATAGATTATTATGCAATTGATACTGGGTATTTACAACCTTCGACTCGTAAAGACTATCATCGAGTATCAAAGAATGGCCTACAAAACCTAGGTCCTATTGTAGACAGAGACAACGAACGGTTAGGCAAACTTAATTGGAAATGGCGTAAGCCGAGAAAGAATAATAAAAAGATTATAATCTGTCCACCAAGTGAAAAGGTAATGAAGTTCTATGGTGAGAACTTAGACGAATGGATGCAAACAACTGTTGATACAATCAAGACATATACTAATGCTCCGATAGAAATTAGATTAAAACCAGATAGACGCATACGTGTAACTACTGATACAATATGGGACGCATTGGATCAAGCAGCTTGTCTTGTAACTTATAATAGTATTGCAGCAACTGAAGCGGTACTACATAGCATACCTGCTATAGCACTAGCACCAAATGCAGCTTCTGTTTTATGTAGTAATGACTTGCGTGACATTGCGCGGCCTGCGAGTTTGATACCAGAAAAAGCAGATGTAATTGCATATGCACAACACTTATCATACTGTCAATTTACAGCACAAGAATTAAAGAACGGCACAGCTTGGAAGTTACTTAATTCATGAAAGTTGTAAGTTATTTAAAAACTGTTCCTGCTGGAAACAAAAACATGCAAAAGCCCGAGTTGCTTAGACAATTTGTTAACGGTGTTAATGCCGTAGGCGACATTGGCATTTTACACGAACAAAATAATTTGTTAGACTGTAATGTTGGCATGATACAAGGATGGGTGTACGATAACACTACTACTGAGCATTTAAGATTACGCAAAAATATTATAAAAACTCAACGTCTTAACAATCAACATTCTGCTACAGCTGATGCTAATTTATTCTTATATCACGATAAAACAAATCCGCATGGATACCTACGTTATAGCTTCGACGGTATATTTCCTAGTACAGGACAGTATTGCGACAGTGAAGTTGACCCAGCACGTTGGACACAAATATCACAAGACACTGGAATACAGTTAGCCCCTATTAAATCAAAAGGAGCCCACATTGTATTAATGTTACAAAGGAACGGTGGATGGAGTATGGGAGGAGCAGATGTTGAAGCTTGGACTATAAACACTATTGCTAACATACGCCGATATACTAATAGACATATTATTATACGCTCACACCCTGGTGACAGATTTGCTAAAAACTATTTGCAAACATTGCATAGAAAATTTAAAGGCCAAAGTGCAATATCAATATCAAAGATTGGTACACCTTACGAACAGGATATGCGTAATGCTTGGGCAGTAGTTAATCATAATAGTAGTGCTGCAGTTGGACCTATAATAAACGGGTATCATTGTTTCTTAACAGAACCAAGAAATAGTCAATGCGCCGAAGTATCAAATACTGATTTCCAACATATTGAAACGCCTTTAGAGTATGATAGAGAAAAATGGGTACAACGTATTAGTATGATGCATTGGAAGTTTACTGAATTAGCAAGCGGCGCTTGCTGGAGACATATGCGAAAGTTTATTGCCTAACTGCTAGTTGCTCTAGTAAGTTATTTTTTTCATCGTCAGTCATTATATACCAGTCGCGCATTTCTTCAGGAGTGCGTTTACATCCGATACAATACTCTCCGCTCTCATCAAAAGTACAAATCTTAATACACGGACTTGCTACTGTTGAGGAAGGTCTAGCCTTACCCCTTCTCAATTAGTTTCCAATCTTCTTTAAACAAACAGAATCTAGTCTGCCCATTTGCTGTTTCGTACGTGAACTGTTGCGACAATAGTTGTGTAACTTTGCCTGTATTAGTTCTGTTAAACCCTGGCTCGTGATGCACTATAACATCTTTAAGGTTTGGTCTTTTCATGGTATTAGATTTCTCTCCCACTTAATAATTGGATTTAATCCACTGTCCCAATCACCAAATACTTCAGGAGCTTCTTCAGCAGCTTTCTCCATGTAGTATTCACCTGGGTAATGCTTTAAGCAACGATACGCTTCAAGTCGTATTGCTTTAGGTACTCGTGGTGTTTTCTTAGGATCCATTAAGTCAACTAAGAATTGTCTAGTATTGTTAACCGCCCAGCGTCTTTCATTTGGCATTGTCATATATTAAGATTTCCAGTAGTCTTCGTTTCGTGTTATCATCATATCTTTTGGTAAACTTTTACCAGTGTTTTTACGATCGCCTTTCATGTGATCTATCCATTTACCTAGTACTGTATTAATTAGAGGATGTCCTCCTCCACCAGTCTTTGCTTCTCGTAAATACATATCTGCGCTGTAGTCAAGTGCGTTAGGAAAGTCACGCTTCATGTTGTTTAAAATGTTTCCAAACACAAAACTGTCATGCCATTCTTCTAATAAGAATATTCCATTGTCTGCATCTTCATATACTCTTTCAAACTCTTTAAGGAACTCATGACACACAGGATGATTTAAATTCATTCCGTAAAAGCCACACTCAGGCCACGTCTGTGATCCTTTGCCTCTGCCTACATATGTAATCCACGATGTCTCTGGCAAGCACTCTTTAAACTCGTTGTACGACCAATCACTGTGTACAAATGTGTCTGCGTCCATCCATACACACCAGTCCTTAGACCGCACACAAGCGTCATACACAGCATAAGTCTTGTTAGCAAAGCGTATAGCGTCCCACTTAAAAGCCTTGTGGTGATCGCGTGGTCTGCGAGCCTTTATTTCAATTGGAGGTATGCCGTTTGCTTTAGGGTCATTCTTCCAACGTTCTTTAAATGCGTTTAATTTAGGTAATGCTTGTTTTGCATCTAGTATTGTAATCTGTTCTGGATTAGGATTTACTGGATTGCAATCTTCAGTGTACACTAATAATTTAATCCTATTATCAACTTTCTCTGCAAAACTCTCTAAGAATCGTTGCCCGTATAATGCTAGTCCTGGTTGGTGGAATGTAGTAACCACAGTTATGTTCTTCATTTGCTAATCCTTTTAAATACAAGTATATAAGGTATTTAACAATGATTTTTTGTCTCTACACTGATTATGGCGCACAAAACAGTAAGCCAGTATTTGAAGCTTTTGCACAAAGCATACTGGACGCTGGCCACGAAGTAATATATAATGAACCCTATAGAGTCGGCGACCACTATAGTAACTATGACGTTGCTGTTATATGGAGCGTACTATGGCACGGAAGAATGGCAAAGAACAAAGATGTTTGGGATCAGAATCGTTTGCTAGGACGCCCAGTAGTAGTATTAGAAGTTGGTGGCATACGTAGAGGAGTAACATGGAAGGTTGGTCTTAATGGGATTAATAGAGCTGCTTATTTTAGCCCTAGAGATAATAACAGTGATCGCCACCGTCTACTTGGTCTATCGTTAACACCTTGGCGAACACAAGGAGACCACATACTTTTATGCGGGCAACACGCTATGAGTTTACAATGGGCAGGAATGCCAGTACAGAGTAAATGGGTAATAGAGACTATTAAAACTATCCGAACACACAGTGAACGCCCTATTATATTTCGCCCTCATCCTAGATGTCCTCTACCAAATATTGAAGACGGATTTAAGAATGTTTATAGACAACAACCAAAAAAACTTAATGGCACATATGATGACTTTGATATGTCATTTAACAACGCACACGCTACTGTAAGCTACTCTAGTAACCCGGGCGTTCATAGTGTGCTTAACGGCATTCCAGCGTTTGTAGGCACCAGCTCGTTGGCGTATGAAGTTGGTAACGATATAGACTTCCTACATGATATAGAAAATCCAGCAATGCCTGATAGGCAGCAATGGCTGAACGACTATGTACATACCGAACACACCCTCCATGAAATTGCTTCAGGAATTCCATTAAGATACTTACTAGACCAAATAACTTCTTGACTTCATAGAGGTTTTGTAGTAAAATGTATATAGTTTAAAGGAGAACTGTTACCATGATGTCTATTGAGACTTGCGAAGATTGTTTAGAAATCCTAGTAGGATTGCAAGAAGGACCAAAGTTTAATTTGGTAGCTTCTGACATTAGTTTTTTAAGTAGCATTGCTAGGCAAACGTTTAAAGGTGTAGGGTTTACTGATCGTCAGTACGAAGCTGTTAAAGAGAAACTACAAATGTATGTTCCACAGTTTACTGATTACGGTTATACTACTAACCGTATGTTTGATAGTTTGCGATTACCGTTAAGAAAATTAGACAGAGCTAAATGGATTAAAATTCTTGATGACGAAGGCGGCCCAACAATAGGTGTGCGATTTGTTTTTAATCAAAAACTAATTTCTAAAAAAGAAAACCTTAAAGGCAAAGTAACACACTTAGGATACGACAAGATAGAAAAAATACATCGTTTTGAATTAAACGAAGTAAGCATTTATCATATAGTTGAAGAGTACAAAAACTCGCACTTCGAAATTGAAGAGCAGTTAATTAACCAACACGGGAAGATATTAAATATAATGGAAAACAAGGACGAACACGTACCCGGTATCTATAATTTTAATCTTAAGAACCTGCACAAGAACGGAGTCGAGTATGTTGTGTCGTCATTAGGCGAACCTTCACCTGACAACTTGTACAAGTTCTATGATAGAAAAGAGTTACTAGGGTTGTCTCATTTTGATCAATCAGATTTAGAACAGACAATTAAATCATTACTACCGTTAACTAAAAAAATAATACAAAGAAATAAAACGCAAGTGTTAGTAAAGCCTGATACTTATAGCATTAATAATTTAGTCGAGACTGTACTAGAACTATACAGGTTTCCATTAGTAATTGTATTAAACGAAAAACAAGCTGCTGACGAATTAGTAGAATTTAATCGTGCATTTAATGGAGTCATTGCTAAAGAAAGTATGACTGTTATGTTCCGAATGGAAAATAAAGACCTTGACGCACAAGAGTTTAACAGGTACATTAAAGAACAAGGATTAAATAATCCGGTTGACAAGTCCACTAAAATAGTGTATATTAGTACTAATAAAGTTCCAAAGCCGCTATTGACTTCTGAGTGGAAGCCAATTACAGGCATTACTACTCACTCAAGACAGAATCAAAAAGTTGAAACATACTTAGGTGAGTTAGATCTAGTTATGCATTATGACAGTGATGCACTTTGGAGAGGTAACCAAGTAGAGAAAATATGAGCACATGTAGATTAATAATACAAGATGAAGTAAACATTAAGCTAGAAGGCTTAGATGTAGATACACGCCGTAAGATTGCAAACAAGCTCAAGTTTGAAGTTCCTTATGCAAAATACATGCCACAATATAAACTTGGACGGTGGGATGGTAAAGTTGCATTCTTTGGTATAGGCGGCACCGGGTATGTTAATCACTTAGACGTTGTAGTAGCAGAACTACAAAAGAACAATGTTGAGATAGTTGACATTGTCGATGAAAGACAAAAAGTAAATTTAGAATTCACTCCAGTTACAGAACGCTATTGGGCAGACCAAGGTGTAGTATGGCCTAAGGATCATCCTGTTGCTGGCACTGAAATTATATTGCGTGACTATCAAGTAGAGGCCATCAACAACTTTCTTGCAAATCCGCAGAGCTTGCAACAGATTGCTACTGGTGCAGGAAAAACTATTACTACAGCAACATTAAGTCATATCAGTGAGCCTTACGGACGTAGTCTTGTTATTGTGCCAAACAAATCTCTTGTTGAACAAACGGAAGAGGATTATATTAACTGTGGACTTGATGTTGGCGTGTACTTTGGCGATAGGAAGATGCTAGGGTGTACACATACTATTTGTACTTGGCAGAGTCTAAACATTCTAGATAAGAAAACTAAAGATGGATCTGCTGTATTGAGTCTTGCTGAGTTTCTTGATGGAGTCAGTACAGTTATTATTGACGAAGTGCATCAAGCAAAAGCAGAAGTACTAAAGAAATTACTTACACAAAATTTACGTAATGCTCCAATACGTTGGGGACTTACAGGTACTATACCTAAAGAGAAGTTTGAGTTTGAATCGATACATGCAAGTATTGGTCCTGTGGTTGGCAACATATCAGCAAAAGAATTACAAGACAAAGGTGTACTTGCACAATGTCATGTTAACGTAGTTCAGCTGGTTGACATTGTTGGGCACAGCGATTATCAATCCGAACTAAAGTATCTAGTATCAGACAAAAATCGATTAGACTATATAGGCAAATTATTAAACACAGTATCACAAAGTGGTAACACATTAATACTAGTAGACAGAATTAGTGCAGGACAACAGTTAGCAGAACTTATTCCTAACAGTACGTTTATTAGCGGCAGTGTAAAAGTAAAAGATCGAAAAGAAACATACGACACAATACGCGAAGGAACTAATGAAGTTATCATTGCAACGTACGGAGTTGCAGCTGTAGGACTTAACATTCCTCGTATATTTAATCTTGTTCTACTTGAACCAGGCAAGAGTTTTGTTAGGGTTATTCAATCAATAGGCAGAGGCGTAAGAAAGGCGAAAGACAAGGACTTCGTACAGATATGGGATTTAACATCAACATGTAAGTATGCGAAGAGACATTTAACCCAACGTAAAAAATTCTATAAGGAAGCAGAATATCCTTTCACAATAGAAAAAGTAGAATGGAACTAAAATTATGAGAATATTAACGCTAGAAAATAAGTCATTCGAATTGAATAACATGCCGGAAGAGATTGAAGATGAAATCCGATTTGCTGTATTAGACAACAGTGATCCAAAGGACACAGACTTCTTTTTTGTTCCGATGATATTTTTAGAATCATTCAGTGCTCCTGCAATGGTAATGGAAATAAACGGTAAAGAAATAATGATGCCAGTTGACTGGTCTATGGCAGTGGGAGATAGTGAAAGCGGTGCGGACTTAGAAGTACTTCCGTTAACTAGTATCAATGACAGGGGATTCGAAGCATTCCTTATGAACCCACTAACTAGTTTCAAAGTTGACTTTGGTAGTATAAAAATAACTAATTTTTACTCAGATGTAAAATGGTATTTTCCAAAAGTAAAAAACAATCAGTTGCTTGCAATACCAATTGAAGAAGGAGATAATCCTTTATGTGCATATTTTATTAAGGAAATAAGTAGACAAAGTGAAGTTATAGACTTTGGTCAGTTACTATAGATAGGAGAACATAGATGACTTTAAAAGCAGGAAAAATATGGGGTCAAACAGAATTGATCCATGCAAACGGTGTATTAGAATTTCACCGCATAGAATACAAAGGAGGTTTCAAATGTTCAGAACACGAACATGAATTTAAATGGAACGGCTTCTTTGTTGAATCAGGAAAGATGCTAGTACGTGTTTGGCAAGATGACCAAGGACTAGTAGACGAGACTATTTTAAACCCAGGTGACTTTATGCAAGTGAAGCCAGGCAAGATACATCAGTTCGAAGGAATTGAAGATGGAGTAGCATTTGAATTGTACTGGGCTGAGTTTAATCATGATGACATTAAACGTCGAACAGTTGGTTCATTAGCAAAGTAATGTATAGTCCAAAGTACATGGAAGAGCTTCGAGTAATACATGCTGATGTATCACGTAAAAGAGGCTTTGGCGGGAAGATGAAAGACCTAGGCGAGTTTCATACTTACATGGAACAATGGAAGCCTTCTAGTGTACTTGACTACGGCTGTGGTAAAGGAATTATACTTGCTAATCTTCAAGAACAATATCCTACTACAGGATTTACAGGCTACGACCCAGCCGTATCGCATTATGCTAACAAAGCAACAGAAGTAGATTGTGTGTTTAGTAATGATGTGCTAGAACACATTGAACCCGAATTTATTGGTCAAGTGTTACAACATATAGACACACTTTCTACAAAATATGTTTGGTTAAGAATAGATACGTTACCTGCCCGTAAACGATTAACAGACGGGCGTAACGCACATTTAATAATTGAAGACCAGGCTTACTGGACCGAAATGATTCAACACAGCATAGACGGAATAGTAGTTTATAATAACGTTAATAAAAAAGGTAAACTAGATGTCGCAATCGAAAAATAAAATGATACCTGGGGAAGCATTGATATACGAGCGTAACGACGGTGTTGTGTATGCTCATTATCGAGACCCCCCACACAATACAATACCACGCTGGATCATTGGCGGTGACCCAGCAGGAATAGCAAGAGCACAAGGTGACTTGTTAAACTATGCAGAGTGGCAAGAGCTATGTAAACTGAGCTTAGTATACCCAACATTAAAAAAACTATTAGACAATTTAGTAACAACGTATTATACAGTTAAGGAGAATCATGAATAACTACATTTTTACAAGCGAAAGCGTAAGCAACGGACATCCAGACAAAGTTGCTGACCAGATATCAGATGCATTAGTAGATGCGGGTCTTAAGAATGGAGACCATACAACTCGTGTTGCTATTGAAACACTAGTAACTACTAACATGGTTACAGTAGCAGGCGAAGTAAAAAACTTTAACGTAACTAAAGCAGCTATAGAACACATTGTTCGAAATAAAGTTAAAGAAATTGGCTACGAGCAAGAAGGGTTTCATTGGAATACGTTAAAGTTTTATAATGAAATACATTCACAGAGCGCAGACATTGCACTTGGAACAGACGACTTCGGAGCAGGCGATCAAGGTATTATGTTTGGTTATGCTACAAATGAAACAGCGGCATATATGCCAGCACCTATATACTATGCACACGGTATTTTAGAAGCATTAAATGGTGTAAGGAAGACTGTAGACTTTCTAGGTCCTGATGCAAAGTCGCAGGTAAGTATACAGTACGAAGGTGGAATACCAAAACGAGCCGATCAAGTTGTTATTAGTACACAACATGCTGAAGGCAAAAATGAATTAGCAACGGCACTAGCCAAACAAGCGGCAGTGGCTGTACTAGGAGATTTAGTTGATGAGAATACAAAATGGCATCTTAACCCTACTGGTAATTTTGTTATTGGCGGCCCCGATGGTGATGCCGGAGTTACAGGTCGTAAAATTATCGTTGATACTTATGGCGGCTTTGCTCCTCACGGTGGCGGTGCCTTTAGTGGTAAGGATCCTACAAAAGTAGATAGAAGTGCTGCTTACATGGCACGTTGGTTAGCAAAGAATGTAGTAGCAGACGACATGGCTGACTGGTGTCAAATTCAACTTAGCTATGCTATCGGTGTTAAAGAACCAACTAGCATATATATTGATAGTAATGGACACAATAAAAGTATTGAAAAATTTATTCGTAGTGAAATAGACTTAACGCCAAAAGGCATTATTGACAAACTTGATTTATTTACGTTTAACGAATATAGTAAGAACTGTGTATACGGACACTTTGGAAATAAAGATGTGCCGTGGGAAAGGATTGGCTGGTAATGAGACACACTATAGCAGGAGTACTTTTTTTAGTATTAGGAATATATTTTTTAATACAAGATATGATGCCAGGGCCAATGGGCTTTGGTGCCGCCATGGACATGCCTACCATGTCACACGGTAACACTTTATTAGGCATTGGAGAAATGACATGGATGTGGTTTGTAATGGCTACTGTATATTTCTTCATTAAAGATTGTAATTGTAAGGAATGCAAATGAGAATTATAGCAGGACCATGTCAGCATGAGTCGTTAACACAGTCATCACATATTGCACAGAAGTGTAAGGAAGTATGTGATAAGTATGGTATTGAATATATCTTTAAAGCAAGTTTTGATAAAGCAAACCGTTCTAGCTTAGGTAATAAACGAGGTGTAGGACTTGCTAACACGCTAAATGATTTTAAATTAATTAAAGAAGTACACGGTGTCAAAACACTAACAGATGTACATGACGTTGATCAAATTGAAATGATTACATCATACTTTAATGAGTGTGTAGATGTATTACAAATTCCTGCATTCCTTTGCAGACAAACTGACTTGCTACAAGCAGCTTGTGAAACGGATAAGATTGTTAATATTAAAAAAGGGCAGTTCCTTGCACCGTGGGATATGGCTGGTATATTAACTAAGACAGAAGGTGCTAAAGAAGTTTGGATTACCGAACGAGGAACAAGTTTTGGATATAACACATTGGTTGTCGACTTCACTGGTCTACAATATATGTTGGATAATTTTAGCGAGCCAGTTGTGTTCGATTGTACACATGCTGTACAGAAGCCCGGCGGACTTGGAGGT
>Ga0114994_10002124_pt1 | contig 14386 bp, 7 predicted proteins | sample ArcticOcean_MG_C_9_FD_87043 | JGI IMG/M metagenome (GOLD analysis project Ga0114994, IMG submission 87043) | Marine microbial communities from western Arctic Ocean - ArcticOcean_MG_CB2_152 | ecosystem: Environmental > Aquatic > Marine > Oceanic | place: Arctic Ocean: Canada Basin | collected... | reverse complement strand
CTCCCTTGATGCGACGCATCCAATGGAGTGCCCTCGGGGTCCGTACTGATAAAACTAGTCACAGTAAGTAGTCAAACACACACACACGACAGACAACACCGGCACTAGAGTCATACATACAGTATATACGCGGACGCCGCCCCGAGCTAGTCCTGGCTCTGCAGCGCCGTGATCACGACGGTGTTCACGATGTCCTCGACCGTGCAGCCCCGGGAGAGGTCGTTCACGGGCTTCGCCAGCCCCTGCATGATGGGCCCCACCGCGATGGTCTTGGACGCCTGCTGCACGGCCTTGTAGCCGTTGTTGCCCGAGTTCAGGTCGGGGAAGACGCATACGGTCGCGTGGCCCGCGACCTCGCTCGCCAAGCCCTTGTACTTGATGGCCGCCACGTCCTTGTCCACGGCGGCGTCGAACTGGATGGGGCCCTCGATGGGAAATTCCGTGCACAGCGCCTTGGCCTTGGCGGTGGCCTCCCGAATGGTATCAATCAAGGCGCCCTGGTTGCTATCACCGGACGCGTAGGAGAGCATGGCCACGCGCGGCTCGACGCCGAACTGGCGCGCCGTGCGGGCCGAGGCCACGGCGATCTGGGCCAGCTCGTCACTTGAGGGCGCGACGTTGATCGCGCAGTCGCCGAAGACCTTGACGCCGTCATTTAGGAGCATGAAGAAGACGGAACTCACGATGTCGAAGCCCGGCGCCGTTTTCAGGATCTGCAAAGCCGGGCGCATGGTCGCCGCGGTGGCGTGGCACGCGCCGGAGACCATGCCGTCCGCCAGTTCTAATTTCATCATCATGGCGCCAAACGTGTTCGGGTCGTCCCTTACGAGCGCCTTGGCCTTGTCCAAATCGACACCCTTGTGCTTGCGTAACTCGTAGAAGCCCTCCGCTAGGGAGTCGAAGAGCTTCAAATCGCAGTCCAAAGGATCGACGATCGTACACGTGTCCTCCGGAAGAACAACCCCGGCCTCCTCGGCCGCCGCCAGGATCTGCGCCCGGTCGCCCAAAATAATGAGCTCCACGAGGCCTCGTTCGAGCAACTCGCCCGCCGCGACGACCACCCGCCGGTCGTTGCCCTCGGGGAGGACGATGCGCTTGGGGTCCCGCCGCGCCTTCGTGAAGAGGTGGTGCTGGAAGAGCTTGGGCGTGATGACCTCGTACCGGTCCGGCGGCGCGCCGAGGGCGTTCCTAAATCTGGGTTCTAGGTACCGGTCGAACAAACTCCGCGCCGCGTCTAACTTACTTGTAGAGGAAGGCAGCATGCGCGGCGTCGTCGTGGACACGGCGTGCGCGATCTGGTACGTCGAGCCGCCCCGGGCCTTCAGGATGGGCAAACTCAGTTGTTTGCGCTTGTCCAGGTCGGCGAGGACCGCGTGCGTCTCCTCGCCCACAGCGGGGCCCGTTAGTAACAAACCGGCGATGGTCTTTAAACGCGACGCCAAGGCCACGGCCAGGATCACGTCCGCTCGTCTAGCGTCCACAACGACCAGTTGGTGGTTCGAGTCCGCGTTGTCCAAGTCCGTTAAGAGGTTCGCCACGTCCAAGGTGGCGATAGTCAGGGAGTCCACCCTCTGATTTTTAGCCACATTGACGTCGCCGTAAATCAGGTCCGCGCCGACCGTGTCCCCGATCTCGGCCACGGTCACCTTCTCGAAGGAGTCGTCGTGGGGGAGCAAAGCCGCCGTCTCGATGTCCAAAGCCTTGAGCTGCGCCCTCACTTTGTCGTGCGTTTGATCAGGAGGTAGATTCGCCACCACCACGCCGGCTAAGCGCACGGCGCGCTCCCGGAAGGTGTCGTGGACCTGGGCGAGCTCCGCGAGTTCGTGGTCGCCCAACTCGTCGTTCGCGTGCTTCGGGAGGAACTCGCCCGTGCCGTCGGCATACAGGCCGTGGACCCAGCACACCGGCGCCTGCATGGCCGCGGCGATGTCCGTGCTCAAGGCCATGCCCGTGGAGCCACTAATCGCCGGCCGCGACACCAGGATAAAGTCCCGGTTTTCAGCATACGCCAGGTACTTGGTCAATATCTTTTCAATCAACGTCTCCTCGTCGTTCGCCGCCAACAACTTGTTCGCCTCGGCCTCCGTGACGCCGTACATGGCCTCGACCGGCACGTCGTCCAGGTCAAAGACCTCTCTAAATAAAGATAGTTTGCGGTCGACGAGACCGTGGTGCACGGGCCGGAAGAATCCAACTCTGGGGTGCGCCGTCATGGCCGCGAACATGAGGCCCAGCTCGGCCGGCGCCGTAGCGCCGCCGCCGTCCACGAAGAGCACTTGGCCGATGGGCGGCGCCGCGTCGGCCGCGGGCGCCCGCGCGGCCGCGGGCTCTGCCGCGGGCGCCGCGACGACCGGCACCAGGTCCGCGACGGCCGCGGTCTGGGCCGAGATCTCCAGTTCCTCGTTCGTCGGGACCACGAATATTTTCGTCGAGGCGTGCGCCACGCTGACGTCCACGACAGTTACACCGTCGACCGCGAATTGATTTTTGGTAGCGTCGACCTCGCACCCCAATAGCCCCTCCAGGTCCGCGCATATGCGCCTTCGACAGTCCGCGTCGCCCTCCCCAATCCCGCCGCAGAACACGATGGCGTCCACGCGGCCCTTCAGCTTCACCGCGTAGGCCCCCACGTACTTCCGGCAGCGCTCCACGAACACGCTCCGCGCCAATGCGGCGTCCGCGTCGCCCTGCTCGGCTAACGTGGTAATGGCGCGCATGTCCGACGCGAGGCCGCCGCTCAAGCCCTTGAGGCCCGACTCCTTATTTAGTAAAGTATCCAAGTCCGACGGCGAGTAGCCGCTCTTTGCAAGGTACGCCAGGACGCCCGCGTCGACGTCCCCGGCGCGCGTGCCCATGACCAGACCCTCCAACGGCGTGAGGCCCATGGTCGTGTCGATCGACTGCCCGTGCTCGACGGCGCACATGCTCGCGCCGCTGCCGAGGTGGCAGATGATCGCGTTCACGCCCGTAATAGGCTTGCCCAGCGCCTTGGCGAGCTGCTTGGTGACGTATGCATAAGACGTGCCGTGGAAGCCGTAGCGCCTTACGCCCAGTTCGTCGTACAGCTTCTTGGGCAGGGCGTAGCGGAAGGTCTCCGGTTGCATCGACGCGGTGTGGAAGGCCGTGTCCGGGACGACCACGTGCGGCACGGTGCCCCACGTGTCGCGCGCGAAGCGGATGCCCAGCGCGTTCGCCGGGTTGTGGAGCGGTGCGAGGGCCGAGCAGGCCTCGACCTCCGCTATGATCGAATCGTCCACGAGCGTGGCTCCGAGGATGGACGCGCCGCCGTGTACCACGCGGTGGCCCACGCCGGCGATCGCGCCGGGCAGGTGCGGAGCTAAAGCGTCCCGGATGTTCGCGAGGGCCTCGCCGTGGCCCTTGATGTGCAGATCGGCCACGTCGCGCTTGACCTCGCCGTCCACGACCAACTTTAAGCGCGAGTGGTCGCTGCCGACCTCCTCCACGATGCCGCCGCAGCGCTCGACGGGCGTGCCGCCCGCGACGTCGAAGACGCCGAACTTGATCGACGACGAACCGGCGTTGAGCGTGAGGACGAAGGTGTTTGTTGTTGTCGTCGAGAGCGTCCGGGCCAGCGGCCGCGCGCCGCGGACGAGGAGCATTGTGATCCTCCGCCGCAGAAACGGGCGCGTGCTCTCAAGCAATGCAGAAACTACACGAGCGCTGCTCAACCGCTCGCCAGAGGTGCGTGCGCAAGTCGGTCCACTGGTTTTTGGTAGCCTTGTGACGGCTGCACCAACGCGCACGTCGCACAGGCAGACCTGTAACTGGCTGCTTATGGATTGGTACAAAACCCGCGCTCATGCCGTCGAGTCGCCGCTCTAGGGAGTAGTAGTGGCGCCCTGCTCTCTCTAGATGTCGTCGTGCGATCCCGGCGCCCGTCGTCAGGCGGTATTTACCCACCACCGAGAAGCAAGACGACCGGACGCCGCCCTAGGGGTGGGGGGCGGGGCCTCTAGAAAAAGAGTATAGATAGGAGGCGCTTACCCCTCACGCGTCCTCGGCCGACGCCACCCCCCGCGCGGCCACGAAGGCCCCCACGAGCGAGGACAGCTGGAGCTTCTCCGACGTCGCCGAGGCGCAGCGGTACTCGAGGTCCGCCAATTTGGCCAATAAATGCGCCTTCATGCGCCGCGGGAGCTGCGTGTCGAGCACGCGCTCGTTTAGTAACGTCAACACGTCCGGCAAGGCGTAGCCCTTCAGGACGCACACGTCGTGCAGCGTTTGACGAGCGACCGAGAAAGTGTCATTGAGCAAGGACTGGAACACCGCATCAATATGTTTGGGCACCGGGTTGCCCGTCACTAAAAACAACGCTTCAAAAGTGATTTCTTGAGGATACGCCACGGCCGCGCTTTGCAAGACATTTAACACGCGCCGCATGTCTCCACGCCCCATCTTCAGCAGAGCCTCAAACGCGTCCCGCGTGATCGTGACCTTCTCCTGTTCTACAATAAATTCGACCCGTCCTCGCACTTGCTCCGGGTCCAAAGGAGAGAACCTAAACTTCGTGCATCTGCTTTGAAGCGCGGGAATGATCTTGTTCGCGTAGTTGCAGATGAGGCAGAACCGGCAGTTCGCCGTGTACTTCTCGATGATGCGCCGTAACGCGAACTGGGCGTCGTTCGTCATCATGTCCGCCTCGTCGAGCACGATGAGTTTGATGCCGCTCGAGAAGAGCCGCCTCGTCCCGGCGAACTCCTTGATCTCGTTTCGAACCACATCAATGCCCCTATCGTCCGAGGCGTTCAATTCAAGCGTCATGTTCTTGTAGCCCGGGCCGTACATGTCTTTTGCGGCCGCCAAAATTGTGGAGGTCTTGCCCGTCCCGGGCGGGCCGTATAACAGTGTGTGGGGCAGCTTGTCGTTCTGGATCAAGCGCCGCAACACCCCCACGATCTCCTTGTGGGCCACCAATTCATCGAGAGTGTTGGGCCTATATTTTTCGACCCACGGTCGCGCGGCTAAAGTCCGCGCCTGCTTCTGTTTTTTGGTGAGCGGGACGCTTAGCGTTTCGGGCAACGCGCCGGCGATGGTCACGGGCGGCGGCGGTGGGGCGTCGACGTCCATGGCGGACATGGTGCGGCGGTCAGCGGTGCGTGGGTCAGTGGGTGCGTTTAAATATGCTCTCTGGCTGGCGCGCTAGGTCGCCGCGAGAGCTGGCGGCAGCGGCGCAGCGAAGAACTGGCTGGAGCTGCAGCTGGCGAGACGGCGAGAGGCTGGCGGAGTGAGCCGGTCTCTTGAACGCGGCGAGGCGGGCTTTGGTGCGCCCAAAATCGGTTCGGGTTTTTAGGTGCGGGTTTGTTGAACGTTGTAGACGGAAGAAGTAGGCTATTATGAAAGACGCGGCCCGCACCCGCCGATGAACCTGCCCACTCGTCCTAGCACCGTAACAACATTGGCTCTTCTCCCGGACCGTTCCATCGGCATCACGTCGCGTCCCTGTTCGGCCTCCTGTTGCCCCCGGCGTCTGGATCGACGACGCCGGCGACACGGCGCCGCGTGACTCCATCAAGGTCGCGAACGCGACAAAGCTCAAGGCCGTCGGCCCGTCCGTCTTTTTGGTAACGGGCGCGGGCGTCGGCCCATGCGTCGGTGTAACCGTCGGCGTCGGTACATTAAAGCTCGCGAAGCTTGCGTGGCGGCCGGCCGCGCGGTGCGAGGAGCCGCTGAGGTCGTTATTGCCGGCCGCCGCGTAGCCCACGGCCAGCGCGGCGAGGAGGGCGCCGCGGGCGTACATCTTGCGCTCGTCCGCTTAACCTATGTCTCGGTCGACGCCATCGCGGCTCGGCTTTTGCTGCAAGGCCGCGCGGATTTTATCGTCGCGTTGCGTCACGTGCGCTTGTGTTCGTCGTGCCGCGCGGCAAAAAATGGAACGAGACAATTTTTCGATAATTTTGGTTCGCCCTGCTGCGCGGCGTTTCGTTACGCTTTTTCTGCGTGGGTGCTCGTCCAGGCTCCTCTGGAAGCTACCGCAGGCGTGTGCCGTTGCGCGCTCCCGTTTAGGTGGCGTACGTACTGCTCTCTCTCTAATGAAAAATTAATATGCGAGATTTTACGCCAAGGTCGGCTCTAAAACATTTAACTCGAAAAGTGGTATCAACTCGCGCGATACCATCAGAGACGTCCCAGGGAGGCCCTGGGCGGATAAAAGCGGCGAGGCCCGACTGGTCGACGCGGAAGGGCGCGAACAGGAAGCCAGCAGGACAACTGAACCCTCGGGAGTGGAAGCGAAACAAGTTACGAGAGATGTCAACAGGGCCTAGACGTCGGCGAGGTCGGTGATGGGCGTCTGCGCCGGCCGGTCCGGCGCGTAGAGCGGGCAGTGCGCCAACAGCACGCTCCGCGCGACGGCCGTCCAGCGCTGCGCCGGCGACACGCGCTCCGGCGAGGCCGAGGGCGACGTCGAGACGGCGCGCTGTTCCTCGTGGCAGGGCCGCTTCGCTACGGGCGAGGCCGCGCGCCGGTCGTCGGAATCGGACGAGGCCTCCGAGACCACAGCACTGCGCGACGGGAGCAAGGCTAACACATCCGCCGGAATAGCTGAAAGACATTCCCGGTCGCTATCGAAGGCCCACTCCAGGAAGCCCCGCCGCGACTGGAGGAACGCGGCCCACGCGCGCCAGGAGCACTGCGGCGCGTAGCATAGAGGTGTGTGGCCCCGGTTATCCACAGAGAGGAGCTGGCAGGGGTCCTCGGCCAGCAAGGCGTCCACGGCGGCCCAGTCCAGCGTCTCGTTCCAGCACGCGTCATGAAGCGGTGCCCGGCCCAGGTCGTCCCGCGCCACGGCCAGGTCCGGCCGCTTCGTGATGAGGTAGCGCGACACGCGCCAGTTCGGGAACCGCAGCGCCTTGTGGAGAAGCGTGACACCGAACTTGTTCCTAGCTCCGAGGTTCACGCCCTCCAAATCCCTGGCCGGCTGGCGCGTCGTCTGCGCGGCGGTCAGTAGGTCCGTGGTGTAGGCGGCGACGACGTCCACGCCTGGTTTGTCGTAGGCGCCGCCCTTGTGCTTGGCGGCCGCGGCTCTTGCTTTCGTCTCACCGCCGACGAGCTCGCACAGCGTCTGGAGCGGCGAGCCCACGTGGCCGCCCTCGGGCGAGGCGCGCGTGCTGCCGCGCGTCGCCCTTCGTGGCGTCGGGGCGCCGCGGGTCCGCATGGTTTTGGCGCTCTTGCGGTCTGGCGTGGTTTAGCAGCTGGTCGAGCTGGGTACGTCAAACGCGGCGGATTTTCACAGCGTCTTTTGCAACGAGTGCAAGGTGCAATCCAGGGACGCGTTCAGCTACACCGTGTCAGTAATAGACGTTTGGAACGTGTGTTTTGACAGCGGAATTGGCAAATTATTGTCGACGCAGAGCTGAATGCTAGTAGCTCTAGGATGACGGGGTTCAGATTCTTTTGCCAGCTGCTTTTTCCCGGGACCCTTCTAGCCTATCTAGAGCTCGTTGTAAGGCTAGGGAAGGGTGCTAGAGTGCTCTAAGAGCTTGGCGGAGGGACTTACAAAAGAGATGCTCCACATGTGGCCCAGTGCCAAAAAAATCGTCCAACGAATTTTATATTCGTCTCCGCACTCACTACGCAGGACGCAGAGAACCCTAAGCCACGGGACAGAACCAGTTTTGCCATCGATCGTGCGGGCCGCGGCCAAGGTGCCGCGGTTGGAGAGACGCTGCCCCCGCGCGACGCCAACGCCGTCGACGCGTACCCTCTCAACGACCTCTGCGCACATATCAGGACGCAGGGCACAGCGGACTAGAATGGCAGCCCTCATGCAGCGCCGCATCCTCGGCGCCAAGCTCCAGACCTCCGAGGACTACATCGCAGACGACGACGCGGAGATCAAGGAGCTCGCGGCCATGACGGGCGTCAAGTATAAGGCGCCCGCGCGCAAGCTCCAGCCGAAGCGCTGCGCGGCGCCGCCGCTCATGAGCCTCGGCGAGATGGAGGAGCTCGCCGCGGAGGCCGGGTCGCCGGTCCAGAGGCGCCCGCTGACGGCGCCGGAGACGCCGCCCGACCTCGGCGACGTCTGGTGGAACACGCACCGCGAGGAGGAGGACGAGTCGATCACTCGGTCGCCGACCCGGCGCGCGCCGCCGCGACCCGTGTCGGCGGCGTCGTCCACGACGTCACGCCGCCGCCAGAAGGCCGCGTCGGCGGCGTTCGTGGCCTCGGCGTCGACCGCGGCCGTCACAGCGAACCGCCAGGCCGTGGTGCGCAAGAAAACTCGAAAGAAGGACGCGGCGCCGCGGCGGAGAACGCCTGACGCCAGCGCGGCGACGGGCCCGCGGCGCGTTAAGACGCCCGCCGCCACGGGCCCGCGGCGGCGAAGGACGCCGGACGCCGCGATCCCGGGGCCGGGCGACCCGTACCGCCGGAAGACGCCCGACGCGACTCGGAACCCGCCCGACGCCGCCCCCGCGCCGCGCGTCGTCTCGACGGCGCGCCGCGTGGCCGCCGTCGCGTTGCTGCCGCCGCGGTCGCAGCCGCGGACCCTCCCGTCGCTCATGTCCGCCCCCGCGGCGGACTTCGACCTCTTCGCCTGGCCCGGCGAGGCGCCGGCGGGAAACGAGCTCGGGCTGGTCGCGTTCTGATGTACTTAAACTAAATAGATTACCCATTCATCGCCAGGAAATCCCCCAGCCCCGCGAGGGGGTCCACGCCCTTGCCCGGCGCGACGGCCCGCCGCCGTAAGGACGCGCGCCGCGCCGCCGCGCCGCCGTCCCTCCGGCGCGTGTCCACGTACTCGTGGAGCGGACAGGCCGAGTCCGCGTACTCGTTCGTGGAAATCCGCGGCGCGCATCGCCTTAATCGCCGCACCCAGGCCTGGTGCTCCATGTCGCGGAAGGGCGCGCCGAGGTCCCCCACCCTCAAACAATGCGTCTTGCCGCCGGCCACGACCAGCGAAAAGGTGTCGCCGTCCCCGGTGCCCAGCTCCGGCGCGTGCACGTCCACCTCTTCTATATGTCTGACATCTAAATCTAACCGGATAGCAGGGTCGCCCCGGTGGTCCCTTAATGTCAAATGCCCGAACGCGAGGCAGGCCCACACAGGCTTCCAGAAGGAGACCACGAAGCCCCGCTGCACTTTAACTTCCAGGTGGCCGCAGCACGATTTGGCGCGCGGCGCGGCCCAGATCCGATAATACACGGCGCCGGTCGCTTCAATGTGAATGTCGTCGAAGGCCACGTGGCGTACCTTGTCCCCACTCCTGTCGGAGACCGGCACCAGGTTCGGTCCTAAACGCGCGCGCGCGTCCATTAACAGTAAAGCGCCATCGTTCTGCCGCCGCGACGTCTTGGGCGTGAGCGCGTTGCGCCATCCACTTTGATTCTTCTCTTTTGTCCGCCGCTCCGACTCGTAGGTCATCTGCGCCAAAAAGTCGGCGTGCCGCAGAGCACTTAATCGAATCGTCACTTGCCCCATGAAATCGTCCCGGTCCTCAGCCCGGCCCTCGTCGATGTCCGCCACCGTGAAGGTGACCGTGGAGTCGGGGTCGACGCCGTGCACGTCGAAGGCCGCGTTCCAGGTCGGGTCCAGCGTCTTCGCTATGGCTTTGGTTTTGGCGCGGAACAAGGGAAACCGCGACGGATACGAGGCGAAGTTGCCCCAGTCCCGGGCGCGAATGATGGGCGGTATCCAGAACGGGAGCGTGTTCCTCCGCATTTTTAAGAGACAAGCTCTGTCGATGGCGTCCCCGATGATGTCCGCCTTGGCACTTAATGCCGCCTTGACCTTGTCGTCGGCGGTCGCCTTCGCCTTGTCCAGGGCCTCCAGGTATTCGCGTTTCTCCGCGCATTTTGTGTGCGTGGGCGCGATCGCCTTCTGCCGCTTCGCGAGGATGTCGTACTGCCGCTCGATGCGCTCCTTGGCCTCGCTCGGCGCGCCGGCATTCAACGGCCCGAAGCCGCCCCGCTCTCCCAGCTGCGCCGAAACATAACATCTCGGGTCCGCCGCGCCGCCGATGAAGGAGGCGTGGCCGCCGTGTTGATTCAGGTGCCGCTCGTCGGCGACTCTCAAACCGCGCGCCTTGACGACCTCGACGCGTATGGCCCTCGTTTGTTCGCGCGCGTGTTGCAATGAAGACGACGTGGCGCGCGCATGAATCGCCCGGAACCGCTTCTGCATCCGCATCGCCGCCTCGTCGTCCGCGAGCGGCTCCGCCACGAAGTCGAAAGCGTACGCCGTGCCGGTCAGGCCCGCTTTCAGAGCGCGCATCCTGCGCACCTTGCGCATGAGGCACCGTTCGATAATAGATTGGGACCGGTCCCTTTCGAGGAGCGCGCTCTGCACCCGGAGGTACTCCTGCCGCATGCGCGACCGCTTGAGGTAGTCCCGCACGACGCGGGCCATCATGCGGTGCGCGCGCTTCTCCATCCAGCGCTGCCACTCCGTCTGGGCCCGCGTCATCTTCTTCCGTAGGCACCGGTAGACGAAGCCGCGCACGCAGTTATTAATGACCTCCGCGGCTAGAGACGTGGCGATGACCCCGAAGGGGCCCTGGGCCGGCCTTATGGAGCGGCTGGACCGCGTCGAGCGTTGCGACGACCGCCGCGACTTTGTGAGAGGTGGTGCGGGCGTCTCCGACGGCTCGGGACCCGTCTCAATGGCGCGTCGCCGGTGTGGAGACCCACCGTCCTCCTCCCCGTCGCTCGACGCGGGCGAGCCCGTGGTCGTGAGGTGGGCCAGGCGCTTCCCCAAATCATCCTCCTCCTCCTCCTTGACTGGTGTTTTCGAGGTCGCAAAGCCCGCCGCCGCGTCACGCGCCAGCTCGGCGTGGAGCAGCGACGCGAACTGCGAGGCGTGCATCGTCGCGCGGATGCGCTGCGAGCGGGCCTGCAACTCCTTGAACACTTTGTGCTCCTTGCGCGCGTGGGCCTCCGTGAGCTTGGAGAGCACCTGCTGCTGAGCCTTGCGCTCGTGCGCCTTGTGCAATTCCTTCCGCAGCTTCTTCAGGTTGGACTCTTTCTTTTTCAAAGTGCGGACGGCCGGGGCACTCGAAGGCCGCGCCGTCGCCGGCTTCCTTTTCACCGCCTCCCGCAACGATTGCGCGCGCCCCCGCACCTTGAACCGCTGGTCGAGCTCCGCCCGGACCAGTCGTTGTAATCGTCTTAAACCAACAGCGACCCGGTCGCGCTCCTCCTCGTACAAGACGGCGCGGCGCGCGGCCCAAGCCGTCGCGCGCTCTATTTTTTCCAAACGATCCGTCGCGTGGATGCTCCCCTGCGAGGCCTTGGCTGCCAGGTCGCCGCCCAGCGCGACCAACGCCTCCCCGCCGCCGGGCGCGAGGGCCATGGCACTTAACAGCCCGCTCAGCAGCACGCGCGGGCTCCGCCGGCAGCCCACAGTCGCGAGCTCCCTGAGCGTCGCTTGCAATGCCGTGCCGTCCCGCGCCAAGCCCCGGACACTTCGCGCCTCGGCGCCCGTGAGGCGCACGTGGAAGCGGCGCTCGACGAAGTAGCTCAAGGCATCAATCGTCGCCCCATCCAGGCACTCGACCGCGCCGTGCTCGTGCCGCAAGGCCACGGCCTGGAGCTTCGCGATGGCCGCGCCGTGGGCCTCCAAGGTTGTCTGCGGCGCATCCTTCTCCGGGCGCGCGGGCGAGTTCAGCGGGGCCAGCGGGACAGTGCCAACCTTGCGCGGCCCGAGGTCGATGATGTGCGCGCCCGCGACCAGATTGTTCAGGCGGGCGTCCGCGCTCCGTTTAGGCAGGGCCGAGCGCGGCCGCTTGATTGGTAAAATGGACCAGCCGGCGATGTCGCGCGCGTAGGCCAACGTGCGCGTGTCGCGCGCCCAGCCGCCCTTCGCCGAGCGCGGCCGTTTTACTTTCTTCTTGGGCACTGTGTCGGGCTTGAGGTGCCAGAAGGCCGTCGTATCCGTTGAAACGGGGGCCCGCACGCGCCCGGGCGCGGACTTGGGCCGCGAGGCACGGTGCACCTGGGCCTCGTGCCCCGCGTCGCGCGCGTCGGCCGCGCGCTGCTTCGCCAGAATGACGCCGCGGTGCGCCTCTCCTAAAGCGCTTATAAGGGTCGTCAGGAAGACCGCGTCCACCTGTCGACTTACGGGCCGCTCCGCGGTCAACCACGCGTCGTCTTTCGAAGCGTCCGAGTAATCGGGAACCTTATCCAGGAAAGCGGCCACCTGCGCCGCGGTCAGGGCGCACCCGACCTTGCGCACGAGGAACTTCTGCGCCTCGTCGTCCATCAAGAACGTGCGCCCAATGACCGGCTTCCGCTGGAGTTGAGCCGAGGCCTTGGCGACGCGTAATACCGCCTTTCGCGCATCGGCGTCCGTGGGCCGCGCGCCGACGGTGGTGAGCGCCTTCTCCAACATTGCGGCCTTCCGGCGCGCCCTTCCAATAGGATCGCCGCCCGCCGTGTCCCACGCGTCCTTGGCGCTCCTTGAGAGGTCCGGCCCGGGGATGGAGACGCCAAGCAGGCGGCTCTCCTGGCCGAAGGTCGTGCCCGCCGGACCCGCCACCGGCACCGAGACCGCTCCCATTCTACGGTTGCGCGCCGCGACCATGCCGCAGCGGTGTGGGCTTCCTGGCACGGTGGGCTGCCACTTTCGCGTATGAATCGGATGGTGCGTGGCGCGCGTGGAGTCGTGCGTCGGGCAGCTGCCGTGCTCTCGACGCGATCTATGCGCCCGCGCCCTGCGCTTGACACGCTGTGGTCGACCAGCGCTAGATTTTTATGTCCGCGGGGCAGCCGTCGCGCTATTCTGCAACGTATCGCTCGCGTGCCCAGCCCTGCGAGAAAGGACAGGTCCGGTCGCACTCACGTGCGGGTTTTGTCCGATTTTGGCATAATATGTGTATGCATTCAACTTTTTGTGGCATCGCAATTGCCCCGGTTATTGCTGCAATTTGGGGCGCATCTGTCCTCCGGTAGCTGGATGGTCGTAACGTTTGCTGTGCAGAGGTGCGCGTGGGCTGCCTAGGCTGCCAAATGCACTGCGCTTTTTTCGTCCTGCTCGGCGGCGCGGCGGCCGACCGGCAGGAGGTCCGCGCACACCTCGCGCGGCTCCGCGGGCGGACCATCCACGACGTCGTGACGAACGCGCCCGCGGACCCCGACGCCGTTGCGCTGTTCGCAAATTTAAGACGACTGCACGGGCCGCGCCTGGCCTTGCCGGACGCACCGGGCGCGCTGCAAACCGCCTGGCAAGCCTTGTTCGGCGAGACCTTTGAGGAGCGCACCAGGCACACGCCGCTCCTCGTGTTGCTCCACTGCTTCTCGTCCGAGCGCCGCGAAGAGCAGTTGAAAAAATACCTCACGCCGGAGTACCTGGGAAGCCAGAGGCACGTCTTCGCTTCGGATCGCACGGATATTGGGCGGGGAATCCTCGGTTTCCCGGACGACCCCGGCGCGGGCGGTATCGATTTTAAACAAAACGGGAGGAAGTACCTGGGCGCGCACCGCCCGTTGATCGCGATGCTCTTCGCCAACGACACGTGGGGGTCCCGCTTCGACTGGCTCTTGCAGGGCGACGACGACACGCAGTTCAAGCTCGACGAGGTGCTGGGGAAGCTCGGGAACAACGCGCACCTGCCCCTCTTGGTCGGATCGCGGGGGCCCCGCGGGGGCGCGGCGAAGCCGGAGTGCTACCCGAATTCAGACCGGCGGCGCCCGCTTTTAGACTGCTGCCTGGAGCTCAACGCGTCCTGCCCGGTCGACGTACCTAGATTGCCTCCGTTGCACTACGAGGCACGACAAGGTCGCCTAACGCGGGACGGCGTCTGCGGCGGCGTAGCAATAGAAGCGACTCGCTTCCGCGCGGGCGGCAACGGCGGCCGCCTCCACCACGAGTGCTGCGCGGTGCGGCCCTCGCCCAGTCAAGCGCGCGTCGACGCGGGCTACCCATTTACATTAGATCTGAGCCCTGTGGCGAATGCGTCCACCTCGGTCGCGCGGAGCTGGACCTACGGCGGCAGCGGCTACGCCGTGTCCCGTGGGTTGATGCACGCGGTCGCGCGGCCCCGGTGGAGGCGCTGCGTGGACGCGGGCATCTGCGGGAACGCGGACCAGCGCGTCGCCACGTGCGTCTTCAACCTGGGCTACGCCTACACGGCCCCCGAAGCCTTCGCGGGCGGGTTCGGGCAGCACCTGCGCATGGGCACGCAGCGGTCGTCACTGAAACGGGCGCGGCGGCGCTGGAGAAAAGTGCGGCGGCGGCTCGCGGGGTGGTGGTATGATTAGGTTCTTAAACTGTGTGTAGGTCTGTGGTGGTATGATTAATTCTGCCTTAATCACGGTGGTTGCGTATCTAGTACTCCTCGCCGAAGTCCTCCTCCTCGCCCTCGCCCTCGGCGGTCTCGGCGCCGACCTCCTCGAAGTCCTTCTCGAGGGCCGCGAGGTCCTCGCGGGCCTCG
>Ga0114994_10002123_pt1 | contig 14387 bp, 12 predicted proteins | sample ArcticOcean_MG_C_9_FD_87043 | JGI IMG/M metagenome (GOLD analysis project Ga0114994, IMG submission 87043) | Marine microbial communities from western Arctic Ocean - ArcticOcean_MG_CB2_152 | ecosystem: Environmental > Aquatic > Marine > Oceanic | place: Arctic Ocean: Canada Basin | collected... | reverse complement strand
GGACGCCCTCAGGGGTTACCGTTTTGTCCTGACAGAAAGCGACCCGTTTCGTCCCTGTTTTGAGGTATCACTTGTTCTGAGTATTTCTCTAGATGGGGTGCTAAAACGTCACACCGTCACATTACTAGGGTGTACATCAATTAAATCGATAATATGACCGACAAATCAGTTCTACTTTTTCGTTTTAACTAGTCGCTTTATGAATCCAATCTGTCGTTTGTAAGCTAAACCCCCAGAGATTAGCAACAGGCCAAGTGCTAAATACGCGATTACTCGAAATAACTCATCTAATCCATATGTGTCCAACAGGAATAACTTGAGAGTTGTTATGCCTAAGATGAACAACGCGCCATATCTGATAAATCGAGAGGATATTTGCATACCTCGAATCAACATTAAAGTAGCGTAAATACTCCAAAGAATCGTTATAGCTAGGGATTTAAATTGATAATTATCATTTGTATCGATGATGTCCTCTATAAAAATACTAGTCGAAAGAGCTAAGGAGAATAAGACGACAAAATTAACCTGAACAATCAGAAGAGATTGAGTGACGTCATACTTCGCGAATTTATATACCCACGACTTAGTGCGAATAATATTCAAGTCATCGATAAACCATGCTGGAAACCGCACAATTCTAGAAGTCAATTCACTCTTGACTGTTGTGTAGACAATATAACTTGCAAATAGACCTGAAATCACTGACATATAAACGATGAATGATACCCATACAGGATCCTTATGGTGTGTCATCAATACCATAAGTATTACCGCCGATACATGAACAATAACTCCAATGTTTTTTAGGTCATTACTGGCCATATATCTTGATTGAATGAACAACAACGTGGCCAAGGTTGAAAGCATTACAGGTATTGCACGATCGAACAATAATCCGATTGTGATAACACCTGCAAGTGTTATCACAACTCCGATAACGCTCAATAAAGTTGATAACTTTATATCATCAACAACACGGTGAAAATAGTAAGCAAGAAAGAGGAATATGGCACCGACGCCCAAAGCAAAATAGCCTCTTTCGGCATTCTCAAAACTGCTCCAACACGCAATCATGAATATGAGCGAGTAAACCAAGATTGGAGCGTATTCAATGGGGTAGGTGTTAATTCTCTTGATTACGTTCCTGCCGAGAACGGTTGTTAATCCGAGCATTGAAACAGCTGCGAACAGTAAGACCGCTAACGCTTCATTTTCTTGACCCGCATATTCCATCCAGCTCATGTAGAAGGCGAAACCTCCGAACACCGCAACGGATTTGAAGACAGTCCATCTTCTAGACACAGCAAACAGCGCACTAAGTACCAACACTACAAGACCAATTAGTACGAGACTCTGCTGATACTCCGTTGCTTCGGAAGTACCAAACACTGTTATCTGGGCAGCAATACCAGCAACCAGTCCAACTACACCGAGCGGCTCGAATTTCCTGTACGCCGCCAACGTCATTATCAACAATGTGTATACGGTAATTACTGGAAGTAAAAACTCTGCATTTCCATCATCAGCGGAACTCAAGTAATAGGAAAAAGATACTAGCGCAACAACAGCTCCGGCTAATGTGACCCTAGCGGAGGTCCCAGAGCTAATTTTGCGGTTTTGTCGGCCCAATTCGCCGACACCTATTAGTATGTTGCCGATCAACATACCCGAAATTGCGGCTGATTCTATATCTAATACATTTCTGTCGATTAGCAATGCCGCTAGAAAAAATATACTGGCCGCCACTGTAATACTGCCGAGGATAATCAGCCAGTTGGCAACAATAATCCGTTCAAAAGCTTCCCGATTAAACCTATCTTTCACTGAATTCCAGAAAGTCGTCTTGAGATTTTGTGAAGTTGATTCAGGTTCAGATGAACGTTTATTTCGGTCGTTATCGTCTATGACTTTATCTTGCGTCAGGTCATCAATTCTCTCGTTCAAATATGCGGCACATTTGAAACAAAATTTGCTATCCGGTTCATTCACCGATTCACAAACCTTGCATTCAGTTTGACTAGTATCAATCAGAGATTCTTGTGCAGATTCTGATTCGACAACATCTGAAATTTGAGCAGCATTCTCCACTTCAGCACCACAATAGATACAGAAGTTACTGGCTGCACTTATAGCCTTTCCACAGGATGCACAATAAAGCATCGTCATTTCCAACTTACCGTCATAGTCAGTGCCCAAAGTATTGTCCTTGAACTAAGTAATTGGGTTTCAGGAGGTTTATAAACCCTTGACGTTCAGAGTGAGTGGTTAAACGTAGTGATGCTCTCATTTTCCACTATCCATGTACGGGTCTGAACCGTGTTTATTAGGGCCAATTTCGCCCGACTTAGTGGTTATAGATAGCCAATATATAAATGAAAACATCATCACACCTAAACCGGACAACGCCAAGGCGAACATCACCTGTGGAACAACCCAGCGACTTTGGGATGGACCTGAGTCAGTCGCTATCGCGAAGATAATCATGCCCACAAATATTGTTGGACCTACAACATTAAATAATAACCAGAGGATCACCGCTAACCGACCGGATCGACCCACGTCATGGAATCGGCGCACAGTAATAGTTAAAGTCGGAATTAGCAGAATGATTAGTGGTATTACAAATGTCCCAAGCAGAAGGCTTGCAAGCGAACTAAAAAGAATCCACCACCAATACTCTGAACGCGTCGATCGTCCGTTAAAGTTGGAAAAATTTTTAAATCCACTTGAAATAGCGCCTACAAAACTGGTCGATCTTGCCATTTCCTTAGTAATAGATGAAGCTACAGGGAAGGCACAGTTGGTGCAATAAATTGCATCTTGTCTCAGATCTTTATTGCAGCTAGTGCATATCATCGAACTTGTCCTGATCAGTTGAGCAATGTTATATAGATTCAGAAGACAATCATCAGATGATTTCACTACGAAATGAGATCACGATGTGGCACCGCAGAAGATGGAACCGCGGGAGTGTGTGAGATACACGCCTTCACCCTTGCTATCGAAAAGATATACGTAATATCAGCCGATGGCAGCGCTCTTGATCAGCAAATCGAAACCACAAGACTTCGGTTTTAAGTCCAGTACCATCACTTCCATCAGCAATAAAATTCATTATGACTTACTTTCCACATATCAGCAGCACGATGCAATTCATACGAATATCTCTGCTCGCAACGGTATTTACGTTACTTTCTCTATCGAGCGCTTGTGCTTCAGGATCGGATTCAGGGAGAACAGACACCGAAGCCACAGGGGCGGACAACGATCTCTCAGAGGTCTCTAGAATCCTTGCACCTAACGAGTCGTTCATCCTTGACGATTATGTAGCTGCAGGGTGGAAGAAGTCTAAGCAGTACGATATCGGAACGGTACCCCAGGCCATAGACATCTGGTACGGATTCTTCAGCGCCAAGGATATAGAGATACGATTTTACGAATCACACGAGATTGCCAAAACAGCAGGACTTGAAAACGCGGCAACAGCGATTGACCTAAACCCTCTTCAGAAAAAAGTGGTCTCGGGTGGCTCTGCAGTAACTAAGTACAAGGCATTCGTCGTCGTGGGCAACACAGTTTTACTTTGCGAACAATCGATTGATTCGTGTATTGCTCTTACCGACGTTCTAGGCAACTAGGAAGTAAATAGTCTGTGCGTCTAGAGCTCCGACCAATCAAGTCCATTGGTGACTACTCAAGTAGTGTTATCAATGCTTCACAGGTCGCTAATTGCCGTTCGCACAGCATGACGGTGTTACCGACAACTGCGTAGGCAGGGTACAAGTTCACCACAGGAATCAGTGGGTCCCGTTGTCCCGCCGTACGAGCTATGACCGTCTCAGCGAGCTCTACGCCCTTATCGAGTGCCATTACATGCGACTCGTAGAACCTAATTTCTATATCTTTCTGTTGGAAGAAGCCGTACCAAATATCTATAGCGCCCGGAACGGTCGCTACATCGAACTGCTTGTTCCTCTTGAAACCTGCAATCTCCAGATCGTCAATCACATAGATAGAGGTCGGGTTCGTTATCAGGCGAAGACCCTCTTCGTCAGCCAAACCAATGGCTACTCCATCTTCGGAAACCTCAGTCTTAATAGCTGACGACCCGCACCCGGTCACCATCAGCAGCAGAATCAATATAAAAATTAGCAAAAAAGAAGACGAGTGTGTTGGTATGCGACTCAGTGAAGTTCGAGCAGGGTTCATCATTTAGAACTTTCAAATCGGTAATTGGAAGATGTCGAAATCATACTGCAATCGATCATCGATTCGTAACGGTTTTCTGCATAAAAAAGCGCCCCCGCCAAAAAAAATTGACGGGGGCGCTCATTCGCGTCTGTTATCTCAAGTAGTAAGAACTACTAGAGTCCTACTACTTAGCTGTAAGGCCGTGCAGTACCAATGACCACGTGAGGTGCCAAGAGGCCTCGTTCACGTAACCAGAAGTCTCACCGCCCAAAGGCCAGTTAGTCCATCGCTTCTCACTCATGATGATGCGGTGGTAGAACTCAAGGACAGGAACGTCAGGGAGTTCAGTGATCCAGATTTCCATGGCCTCGTGCCATAGTTCCTGCATCTTGTCGATGTTGTCAGGGTGAGTCTTTGCCACTTCGTCGGTGAGCTCATCAAAGCGCTCATTTTCCCAGTGGTAGAAGTTCACCTGGTGACCACCAGGAATGTTTACGGATGCTGACTGGTAAAGCTTCATGGTGAAGTAAGGGTCACGGACCGATCCGCCGTGTCCAAACATCAGACATTCGAAGTTACCTTCGGCCATTCGTGAAGAAGCATCAGGCGGCTGCGAGTAAGTGGCGTTGATACCCTCACGTCGTAGCTGCTCAGCAGTGATAGGACCTAGGTCCACCCACGGGCTAAAGCCGATGATTTCACAGTTGATGCCGTTGCCCTGAGCGTCAACCCAGTTGCCTTCGCCATCCTTCGTGTAACCAGCACCTTCAAGCAACTCTGCAGCCTTAGCTGGGTTGTGCTCTGTGGTGTCGTTTACTGCGAGTAGGTCCGCTACAGAGTCAAAGTACTTCTTCAATGGCGGGTAGCCAGGCATGGTAAGCGGGTTGAATGCCGCTGCACCGTCGTAGGCCACGTCACTCAGTTCCTGCCGGTCAAGGAGGTAACTGAATGCCCATCGAACGTTCTTGTCGTCGTAAGGACCGAACTTACCAGTGTCATTGAAAGCAAGCGAGACTGGCCACCAGTCGACATATCCGAAAGGAGTGTCGGTTCCGGTGTGAGTGACAAGATCAGAGTTCTTGCCCATTGTCTCAACGATAACCGCAGGTGTGGTCATTGCAGAGTAGTCAACAGTGTCAGAAATCAAAGCCTGCGACCGAACCGTCTGGTCAGGTGTTGGCAAGTAAATGACACGTTTTGGTCCAGGCAGCTTGCCGAACTGACCTAGGTCAGATACGCCTTCACCCCACCACGAGTCGCGGCGGTCGATGATTTTCTGCTCAGGTGAACCAGAGATGACCTGCCATGGACCCGTAGTTAACGGGAAGCCCTTGGATGGGTCGTAGTCCTTGAACGTAGTCCAGTCTTGGCTGCTGTAGTGGTGCTCGGGCACCATGTACACACCAATGTCAAACTTGTACGTTAGGAGGAACATGAACCGTGGGTCCGGTCGGTCCAGAATCACCTTTACGGTGTGGCTGTCGACTTTTTCCGCTCGGTTCATAGCGTTGTCTATGTCGTTACCCCATCGGACTTCTTCTTTGAGGTCCTTAAGAGTGTTCAACGTGTAAACAACGTCGTCTGCGTTGAACTCTTCACCATCGGACCAGTTAACACCGGTTCGCAGGTTCATCGTCAACTCAGTAAAGTCGCCGTTCCAGTCCCAGCTCTCAGCGAGCCAAGGGATCGTCTTGTCGTCGAATGCACTAAAGAATGCAAGCGGCTCAAAGATGATGTTTGGACCAGATTGGTGGTTTGCACCAATGGCGTATGGGTTCCATAGCTCGTGGTCTACGAAACGACCCTCGGCACCACCTAGGTAACCGATGAACGTTTCATCACGGGATATGTCTGCAATGGCAACGTCACCAGGCGAGTCGTCGACCACTGGGGCCGTCGTCGCTGTAGCTGCAGCTGCCGGAGCAGTCGTGGCAACAGGCTCAGAGCCTCCGCCATCGTCAGAAGAGTCTTCGCCTTCGTCGCTACCACAAGCAATTGCCGCAATTAGCGCAATTGAAAGCATAGCGAGGAAGAGAATTCTCCACCTCTTAGTAAATGTCATGCTGACCTCCGAATAAATGTCAGACGCGAAACTAGATGTGCCACCAATCGGCGGCGTTGATCTGTGGGAAGAAATTATGTCCGAAACTATCTAGTCAGTCAACATCCACGATCAAAGTTTTTATTAAGCCTCTAAATAATTTGGATTTGGATAATGATTAGTTAGAAAACATGTATTGCACGAGCATCTAACCTATGACCGATGAGATTTCCCTAATAAAAATAAACCGACAAAGCCAGCCATAGCCAGCGTCGTAAACAGTTGTTATCTTTGGACGCCATCAATCGCAATATTCAAGTAATCGAAAAATGTTGTTAGATTTGTCAATACTTCAGACATTACGGAATTGAGTTTTAGCCCGTGACAGAACAAACGCAGGCAGTAGAAAACACTTCAACCTCGAACGTTACGTCGATCATCCGAATTATTTCGGGTGTTCTTGGCCATTTTATCGTGAAGCGTTTCCTGTTCTTCCTATTTGTAGTCTGGTTGGCGAGTACGGTGATTTTCATCATCCCTCGTCTTTCCGGTCAGGATCCCGTTAAAGAAAAGCTGTTGCTCGAAGCACAGCGTGGTGGGGCCATGCAAACGGGCCTAGATGCGATGGCTAAGAGCTATCAAAAACGATTTGGTCTCGACCAGCCGATGTGGACTCAGTACGTCAACTTCCTAAAAGATCTTTCGAGGCTCGACCTCGGAGTTTCGATCGCCTTTTTCCCACGAACGGTGAACGACATCGTGTTTGAATCACTGATGTGGACATTGGGGCTTATGGGAACGGTGACCATATTGGCTTTCATCTTAGGGACGCTCGCCGGAGCGGTACTCGGATGGCCTAGAAAACCGGGGTGGTTGCAGTATATTTTCATGCCGCTACTTACCCTGTCGGCCATTCCACAGTATCTTCTCGCAATGATTCTAATTTTTGTGGTTGCGTTCCAATTGAATTGGCTACCGTTGTTCGGTGGCTATGCGCCTGCGACGGTTCCGACTCTTACTTTTGAGTTCGCAGTCGACGTTCTCAGGCATGCAATCCTGCCTGCATTCGCCATCATCTTCTCAGCAATAGGCTTCTGGGCTATTGGCATGCGGGGCATGATGATAAATACACAGGGAGAGGATTACATGATTCAGGCCGATGCTAAAGGCTTGAAGGGTTCTCGAATCTTCATGCGATACGCAGTACGAAACGCACTGCTACCTCAAGTAACAGGTCTGGCACTTGTGCTCGGTACCATCGTTACAGGTCAGGTGCTGGTGGAACGAGTGTTCTCATACCCAGGCATTGGCGACATTCTGTTCCAGGCGATTAGATTGTCTGACTTCTTCGTTATTAGAGGAATCGTCATCATAATTATTCTTGGTATTGCCGGAGCAACATTCCTACTCGATGTTCTTTACCCGTTACTCGATCCTAGGATCAAGGTGAGGAACTCTTAATGACTGAATCAGTTACAACACCGGATGTTCTAATTCCGGATAACAGCGGTGGATGGAGCGAGTTCAATGCAGAACGATTGACTCCAATGAAGAAGTACGCCATGCGTAATCCTTCGCTCATCGTTGGTCTCGGTATGCTCTTAGGTATGCTCTTATTGGTCGGCATAGGTCATGTTGTATGGGATACGGAACAGTTCCGACCGCTCTCGGCTCCTACGCGGTTAGGTCCAACGCTTTCGGCAGAACTCCGTGACGGCACAACTGCCGCCTTCCCGTTCGGCACAGATACTCAGGGTCGTGACCTTTTGGCAGTTGCCATTCTTGGTACGCCTCTCACACTTCGCGTCGGCTTAATCGCTGGTGGTGTGGCTATCGGACTCGGCACGGTTGCTGCGTTCTTAGCTGCTTACTACCGAGGAATTGTCGACGGTATAATTCGTTCTGTGGTTGACGTTGGTCTGGCTATGCCAGCCCTGCTCATCCTGATCCTAGTTAGGATCAACATCGGAAGGGAGCTCTCTATCGATGAGATCGGCATTGCCATTGGCCTTACGAGTTGGGTCTTCCCGGCTCGTACGATCAGATCGCAAGTCTTGGTTATGCGTGAGCAAACTTATGTAGAGCTGTCCCGCCTTTCGGGCACTAGCGGTATGGGAATTATTTTCAAGGAAATGATTCCGAACCTGATCCCCTACATCACTGCAAGCTTGGTTGGTTCAGTTGCTGGAGCGATTCTTGCTTCGATCGGCTTAGAAGCCATCGGACTAGGTAACTTCAGCGAGCCGACTCTTGGCATGACGATTTACTGGAATATTCAGTTCTCATCAATCACGCTCGGTATGTGGTGGTGGTGGCTTCCGCCGCTGGCTGCAATCGTGATCGTGTTCGTGAGCCTGTTCTTGATTTCATCAGGTTTGGATGAATGGTCCAACCCACGATTGAGGAAACGCGTTTGAGCACCGAACAAGCAATACAGACTTATAGGACTGGCGCTCGGATTACGGACGTCGACGCCCTTGTGGTCGATGGATTCTCGGTCTACTACGAGACTGATTCTGGAACTGTAAAAGCGTGTGACAATGTAACGTTCACGCTGAAGCAGGGAGAACGGTTCGCACTGGTTGGCGAATCAGGCTCAGGCAAGACAACTCTTGCTATGGGACTGATGCGATTGACTCGACCGCCAGGTCACATTGCCAAAGGCAGTGCGACTTTGAATGGGCGTGACCTGACGACGCTAACTGACGAGGAGATGCGCAGGACGCGCTTGTCGGAGCTTGCTCTAGTTCCTCAGGGTGCTATGAACTCTCTTAACCCGGTGATGCGTATTGAACGACAGATCATCGATGGAATTCTCGATCACGTCGAAGATGACGAAAAGTCGCCTAACAAAGACGAACTCGACGAAATGGTTCGAGATCTCCTAATGAGAGTCGGACTTCGCCCCGGCGTTGCTCGTTTATTCCCCCACGAACTATCTGGAGGAATGAAGCAGCGTGTGGCGATGGCAATTGGTATTTCGTTACGCCCTAGCCTGATTGTTGCGGACGAACCAACTTCTGCTCTTGACGTTGTTGTACAGCGTCAGATCATGCAGACGCTTGGTCGACTGCAAGAAGGCTTGGATGCCTCGATCATGCTGGTTGGTCACGATATGGGCCTCGTTGCCCAGTTCGCCGACACTATCGGTGTTATGTACGCAGGCAAACTCGTTGAAGTTGGCCCGGTTGAAGAAGTGTTTAGTGACCCTAAGCACCCTTACACCAAGTTACTAATTCGAAGTCTGCCATCTTTGAAAGAAAAACGAGAATTCTTAGGGATTCCTGGACTTCCACCGACGTTGATCGACTTGCCAGTTGGCTGTGCTTTCGCAGATCGCTGCCCTTCAGTTTTCGCGAAGTGCCGTGAGGTAACTCCCCTGACACAAGATCTTGGTGGCCGAAGAGAAACGGCTTGCCACTTATACGATGGTGAGGCGAAATCATGAGCGCATTCCTCGAACTCGACCACGTAACCAAAACCTTCGGAAGCGAAGGCATGTTTGGAAACGGTCAAATAACAGTGGCCGTTGATGATGTATCGCTTTCTATCGATGAAGATGAAGCTTCGATCACAACTGTTGCTGGTGAAAGTGGAAGTGGAAAAACCACACTTTCTCGATTACTTCTTGGAAGTCATGTGCCGTCCGACGGACGCATGCTTTACCGAGGTAAGGACTTCACGAAGCTAACGAGCCGTGAACGACGAAACTTTCGCCGTGAGATTCAGCCGATCTTCCAAGATCCGTTTGAGTCTTACAACCCGTTCTACAAAGTCGACCACGTTCTCGATGCCCCGATCAAAAACTTCAAGCTTGCCTCTTCTGACAGAGAAAAGAAGAGGATGATTGAAGACGCACTCGAGATGGTTGGTCTCCTCCCTGCAGAGACCCTCGGACGTTTCCCTCACCAACTAAGTGGTGGGCAGCGTCAGCGAATCATGGTCGCTCGTGCGCTTCTTCTGAAGCCTCGTGTAATCCTGGCCGACGAGCCAGTCTCGATGGTAGACGCATCGCTTCGAGCAACAATTCTCGACTCGATTCGACGCCTTAATCGTGACCTGGGTATTTCGGTTGTTTACGTAACACATGACTTAACTACCGCTTACCAGATCAGCGACAACCTGATGATTATGTACCGAGGTGCCGTTGTTGAAGCAGGAACTGTGGATGAGGTTATTCCGAACCCACAGCACCCGTACACGAAGCTGCTGATCGAATCGATTCCTCAGCCAGACCCGAAGAACCGATGGGGATCAGAGCCGCCTCAGCAAAACTGGGATACTTCTGACACCGACATGGATGGTTGCCGATTTGCGGATCGATGCCCAGCTGTGATGGATAACTGCCGCACAACGGTGCCGGCGCAGTACCTCATCAACAAGCATCAGATGACAAGGTGTTTCTTGCACGAGGATAAGGGTGAGATGGAAAACCCAGACATCACGAGCACGTTCCAGACTGAGTCTGAGACGATCAAAGCTGTTCCTGCCGACATGTCGATCTAACTCGCATGTAGCAAGTTCTTCCTAAGGACCGAACTCATTGACTCCGAAGGTCACGGTGTAAAAAGCCAGACCTTCGGAGTTTGTTTTTAACCTGAGTTCGTGTTTGCCGAATTCTGGTAGTTCGATTATCTGGTAAAGCCTGGCATCACTAACCGTCAGAACACTGTTTCCCCTCGAATCCCAAGTAATGTCTGGTCCTGCTTGATCGACTGCAACAGGCGCACCGTCGATTTCGACAACTACTTGTTGAGTCTCACCCGGTGCACTCAACACTGCGTTCACCGAAGTCGCAAAGAAATCGAAGGCAACATGCGATTGCATACCACTTGACGGCTGACCTGAAACTAACGACGACTCTTTATTCGTCCATTGGCCGTGAAGATAAAACTGCCCGTGACGACGCGTGCCGTCATCGGCGTAGTCGACTACGGTGTCGGGAGCAGCGTAATAGGTGTCCTGACCGGCGTAGAGACCGTCGGATAGGAAGTTCTTTGAATACCCACCGTAGAGCTCTCTGGTGACGGTGTGAGCAGATTCAGATCGGTCGGGATGAGCTATTTTTACTCTTGGTATGCCTATTACATCATTTTTAGACTGTTCGAGAGCAGTACGTATGGCTGAATCAAATTCGTCATACCCGCCTTCACCAAAGTGCCTAAGCACTACTTCCCCAGTGGATGAAATTAAGTATTTCGATGGCCAAAAGTGGTTCCCGTACTTATCCCAAGTCTCTTTGTCGTTGTCGAGCGCTATCGGATACTCGATCCCATATCGGATGGTTGCGGCTTCAACGTTTGCCAGTAATTTCTCGAATTCAAATTCCGGTGAGTGAATACCAATGACTACGAGACCGCTATCCGAATAAGCCTCATGCCAAGCGTTTAGATACGGAAACGTTCGTATGCAGTTCACACACGTGTACGCCCAGAAGTCGAGCAATACGACTTTCTTATCATCGATCAGTTGATCCAGTTCCAGTGGTACCGAGTTAACCCAATCATCAATTCCCACGAGAGACAAATCTTCCAGTAGAAATCGTTCAGGTTGGCCAATAATTGCAAATTCGTTGCTCGGTGGCGTTGCAGTTGCCGTAGGAGGCAGTACATCAGCGTTCGACTGACCAGCCGGTTGAATTACGTTCCTAGCGGATACCTGATCGTCGACCAAGTCTGAATCGCTCGCTCCATTACACGCTGCAACCAGTACGGCTGAAATCAATGCGGTTGCCAGCACCATTCCGAAAAGTTTTTGAGCGTGTATGAACTTCAAACCGATCCACTACCAATCTTGCAGACACAAACTCGATCCCAACACCCGGTCGTTAATTACCTATAGCTAACCTGATTTTCGCGTGGCACACACCTACCCAGCCAGTCACTCTGGCCACTGATACGCCATAAATCTATCGTTCGACTTGTCTGCATCACACCAAGCAATAAGAAAACTAGCTCGGCAGTGAGTAGTCAGTAATGAACTCAGGCTTACCTTCAATATCGAGCTTCACTCGATACAGATCGCCGCCGCGATACGTCGACATATCGAATCCGGATGGTTCCCAGCCAGTCGGTGTGGCATCACCCGTGCCGAACGCAGCCGTTGTCACATAAAGCTCATTCAGGTCTTTTCCACCGAACATTGCCGATGAAGTCTGGGCAGCAGGCAATTCGACTCGTCGCTCTTCTTTGCCATCGGGATCGAATCGAACGATCATCCCGCCGTACCAAATCGCCGACCAAACGAATCCTTCAGCGTCGACAGTCATGCCATCAGGAATACCCCACTCGCTTGGGGTAGTCGTGAAAATCCGCTTATTAGTGATCGCTCTAGTGGTTGGGTTGTGATCCCACTTGTAAATCTCGTGTTTTGGGGAATCGGTCGAGTAGAACGTTTTCAGATCAGGGGAAAATCCCATTCCATTACAAAGATCAAGCCCATCATCGATGATCTCTGCTGAACCGTCGGTGTTGAATCGGAATAACGAGCACGAATCGAGGTGCCCGCTACCTCCGTACATACTTCCATCGGGCCCTACAGTGACATCGTTTAGCTTGATCGGTCGACCATCGACATCGCCTTTAAAAAGCCACGTGTAGTCATCGTCAGAATTCCAAAGCTGAACACCTTCCCAAGTACCCACAGCAAGTCCGCCCTGTTTATTGCGCGTGGCGCCAGCAACGTTATAACCGGTGTGGAGTACCGTGTTCTCACCATTCTCGGGGTCATAGTTCCAAATTTTGCCGCCCTGAATATCGATCCAGTAGAGCGTTTGGGATTCAACATCCCAGACGGGTCCCTCGCCTACCACTGCGTTTTCAGCTGCGAGTTTCTCGACCTCGTACTTCATCTGTTTCTCCTAAATTTGACGGTGCTATGACTACGAGTGAACGCGTGCCACTCCCGATGCTTCGTCAGTCTAGCGCACAACTCTGTGTTCTTCAGGTTTGGAGAGTTCGTAAGCAAATAGCCCGCAAGCGACGTTTATGCGCTATATTTCCGCCGCATAAACTCTTTCTTTAATCAAAACTCACCACGTGTGCAGGAGTCAACCGCCTTCACCGTGCAGTGCCATTATCACGGAGTGACGCGAAACCCGAAGGTTCATCGGTTCTGTTGAAACCATCTAATACTTCCTATTTACCTAATGCTTGAGTAGCGAGCGCCGCCTGCATCATCGCCCTTGCGTAGCCAACTGTGTAAGCAAAGCCTGTGTATGTTGTTGCTGAAATTCCATTGAATGGGAACTCGGTATCCGAGTCGTTCTCTGGCGGGTGTTCCGGATAGATCAATCGTGGATATTTTTGACGAATAAGCTCGCTCATCACAGCGAACATATCGATCTGTCCTTCATCGATCCACACTTCCGTGTAATCGAGCTGCGGAGTTTGGGTGACAACGTTGCGGAAGTGAACATGATTGATCTGATCTCGCTCGCCAAAGTAGCGGCAAACTTCGACAGGATCATGACCTAGTTCCTGAGTCACCCCGCAATCGAAAGTAATGCCGTTGTACGGGCTAGGCACAATGTCGGCTAGACGCTTCCAACCTTCTACCGAGCCCATGATCTGGCCGCTGCCACGACTTATCGGTGCTGGTGGATCATTCGGGTGCAGTGCGAGCCGAACGTTCGCCTCTTCAGCTGCCGGTATAACCGCTTTCAGGAAGTAGGTGACGTTATCCCACATTTCGTCGATCGAATGCGCTACCTGACCCTTTAGTGGTGGAAGATCTTTGATGCGGTCGTTGTTGAAATCCATCAGCCCTGAGCCACCACGCCCTGGCACAACTTTGTAGCCCTCGACGATTCGATGAGCGTAGAAGTTGTACTCCATCACAGGCATACCCTGCCTACCTGAGATTTGGATAGCCTTGATGATGGTTTCGATATCTTCATCGCGACCTGGTTCACCGAACTTCACTCGATCGGATGGATCGAACATGATGTTACGGAGTTCGAGATCTGCTTCAGCAACACGATCAATATTTCGCCTAAGATCTGCGTCAGTCCAAGTTTCGAGACCACCGGTGTCTAAGCTGGCAGTACTAACACCCGAGATACCAAGCTGTTTCACTCGGCGTAGTGAGCGATCTTCAAGATCGTTCAAAAACAGCGTTAACGTTGGTGTCTCGTCAGTTTCAGGCCAATGTC
>Ga0114994_10002121_pt1 | contig 14396 bp, 13 predicted proteins | sample ArcticOcean_MG_C_9_FD_87043 | JGI IMG/M metagenome (GOLD analysis project Ga0114994, IMG submission 87043) | Marine microbial communities from western Arctic Ocean - ArcticOcean_MG_CB2_152 | ecosystem: Environmental > Aquatic > Marine > Oceanic | place: Arctic Ocean: Canada Basin | collected... | reverse complement strand
TTCGCTGAAATTGAATGATCGTTTGTGACCGAGAAATCGTAGCACTTAGAATACTTAGTCAGGTCTTAGCCGTTCTTTCATGCTTATACTTCCGAACTGTAAATCGTGAACTCATCTAGTGAACCGGACCATGACCGCTTATGTCTACCTACGTATCTGACGAAATACTTGATCGCTTTCGGAAGGTCACTTCCGCCACTGCATATAGCGCTGTTTGGCGGCTTGCTCCGCCGGATGGGCAGGAGTGGTTTGCTTCCGCTAACTACCAACTGTGCCTTATGCGGGGTGTGAAGGCGTACACGCCGGGTAAAACGTTGGTTGGAAGGGCGCAGACGTTGCGGTTCGTTCCTGCGCGTCCTGACTTGCTAAAGCAAACTCGTAAGGGCGGAGGATCGCCTGAGTACCTGGCGATGGCCAAGTGCGGACCGAACGACGTTCTCGTGGCCGAGGCTCACACATTCGATGAGTATTCGTGCATTCTCGGCAATATGAAGACTCGCCAGCTGTGGCACAACAAGGCGCAGGGGATTGTGACCGATGGTGCGATTCGAGATTTGCAGATGATTTCTGATGAATACGATCTGGCGGTGTTCGCCAAGAATCGATCGCCAGCGGGTAATTTGCCGTTTTTGGAATCGTTCGAAGAAGGTCAACCAATCAACGTTGGTGGCGTGCTGGTTATGCCGGGCGATGTGATTGTTGGAGACGACGACGGTGTGGTTGTGGTGCCTGCCGACCGTGCCGAGGAAGTGATCGACTGGATCGAGGAGCAGGAAGAGGCGGAGGAGTTTGTCATCGGTCTCATCGACGAGGAGCAGGTTCCTCCGGGAACGTACTATCCGATCTCAGCGGAGACAAAGGAGCGCTTTCGGCAGTGGAAGGCGGACGGCGGGAAGTAACGGTTGATCGGGCTGTGATGTGCATTCTCCAGCAGAGTCGTAAGCCTGAAAAACTGGATGTTGAGCGAATTTTCAATCGTTGCAAAGTATCCGCGAATCAGATCTCAAACATTCAAGGGTTATTTGCCTGATGCTTGGTGCGTGGAGCAACCGAACTTCCGAGTCACCGATTCGTGTCATTGAGAATGGGTTCAAGTTATTCCACAAAAACGTCTCTTGAACGCATACACTTCGCCTCCAGATATTTATGTTTGGTGGCGATTTTGTTTTAACGCCGTAATTGATTTGGAGTCGAACTCGAATGCGTATTGGTATCATGGGTGCAGGTGGAATCGGAAGCGTTGTTGGCGGACTACTGTCGAAGGCGGGGCACGATATCACGCTGATCGATCAGTGGTGGGAGCACGTCGAGAAGATCAAGGCCGATGGCTTGATTGTCGAGACGCAAGAAGACGAGTACCTCACCCACCCGAAGGCGATTCACATTCACGAGCTGCAGCACGAGACTGTGCCGTTCGACGCAGCGTTCATCGCTGTGAAGTCGTACGACACGGAGTGGGCGACCACACTCATGCTCAGGTACGTCGACCCCGACCATGGTGTATTCGTTGATTTCCAGAACGGGATAAATGACGAACGAATGGCGGCCGTCGCCGGAGTCGAACGCTCGCTCGGCTGCATCATCACGATCGGCGCTGCTGCGTGGGAGCCAGGGCGCGGTATCCGGACGGATAACTACCCGCTTGGTTTCAAAATCGCTGAACATGATGGATCAGACACTCCCAGGGCTAGAGAGCTTGTTGAAGTTATGGGCGCTGTTGCAGACGCCGAATTTACCGATGACCTGTGGGGCGCTCGCTGGTCGAAGCTCATGGTCAATTGCATGGCAAACGCACTCTCGGGTGTGAGCGGGTATGGCACAACCGAAGTGCGCTCGGAGCTTGAGCCTCTACGAATTGGAATTCAGTTGGGCGCAGAAGTTGCGCGAGTCGCTTTTGCTCAAGGTATCAATCTGTTTTCAGTGCTCGAACTTCCTGCTGAATCGATTGTAGATGCTGCCGAGGGGCGGAATATTGAAGAGGTCGAGGCCGCATTTGTCGAGGCAGGTAAAAGGGGTGGAGCCGGTGGTGTACCGTCGTTTGGTCAGGATGTTCGAAAGGGCCGACGCAACGAAATAGACTATCTAAATGGGCTCGTGTCGGACATGGGCAAGAAGCTCGGGGTGCCTACTCCTTTCAACGACAAGATTGTCGAGATCGTTCATGATCTGGGAATCGATTTCAAAGGGGAGCCCAAAAACATCCAGCCGCTGGTCGATATGCTGCCTTAGTTCGTATCTTCACCAACTCATGAGAGTCGATTCAAGCAGGCAATTTAGTCGGGTGAGGCAGAGTCGCCATAGGCAGATTTCAGCTTTGTGAACTCTTCATCGGTGAGCGTGCCATCAAGTGCTGCAATGTTCGATTCAAGGTGGGCGATGCTTGATGTTCCGGATATGACCGTAGTTACTTCGGGCGGTTCGGCAGCGAACTGATATCCCTTACGTATCAGCTCAGACGGATCACCGCCGGAGAGCCAGTCGAGGGCATTCTCGCCGTCATTGTCGCCCCACTCTGTCATGCGCTCGTTTAACTTTTCTGGTCGAGTAAGAGTGAGGCGAACCGGCGCCATGTTAAGAATTCCGGTCTTTGACGATTTAGCCAACGGGAACGAACGTTTCGCCGGCCACTGATTCATGATGCCGTACTTGAACATGACCGAATCCCAAACGTCGGGGTGGCGATCCATAGCCTGAGACATGGCTTCGTTTTTTGGGTCTTGAGTAAGCATTTGGGTGATCCCCAGAAAACGGGTTTTACCTTGCTGCTGGAGCCGTTGCATTACCTCGATGTAACCCTCAGTGAGTTCATCATATTTGTGACGCGACATACCGTGAATCTGAAAAATATCCACGTAGTCAGTCTGCATACGTTCTAGGCTTTGCTCTAGTGACTTCACGATCTCGTCGGGATCGGTAACGAAGCCATCGGCAATTCGGTACGACCACTTGGTTGCGATAAGGAACGAGTCGCGGGCATGACCTTTAACAGCACGACCCAGCATCGCTTCCGATTCGCCATAGGCTTCTGCCGTGTCGAAAAGGTTTACACCGAGTTCAAGCGCACGACTGACTAGCCTTGCTCGTCCAGCGTCATCGACACCTGTTGCTTGCCCGAACTTCGATGGCCCACCGGTACCGTAGCTCAGGAGCGAAACGTCTACGCCGGTGTCGCCAAGTTTTCTGTACTGCAATTTTTACAGGGTTCTCTTAGTATTCGAGGATTGCGCGACCAAGTATTTTGCCGCTCTGTAGGTCGTCGCAGGCTTCGTTGATCTGGTCGAGGCTGTAACGCTTAGTCACAAGCTTATCGAGCGGGAACTTGCCTTCTTTGTAGAGCCGCAAGTACATGTCGAAATCTTTGTCAGGGTAGGTAGCACCTAGCGAACCACGGTACTGTCTCTGGTGGAACATAAAGTGTCCCGGCCAAACAGTCATTTCGGGCCCAGGCATGCCGATTAAAACCGCCATTCCACCGATGTTTCCTGCACCTGAACCGCCGCTTTTCGTTACAGGCAGAATCTGCTCATTCGTGATTTTTAGGCCTATTGCGTCAAACGCATAGTCGACACCGCCGTTGGTCATTTCGATAATTGTGGCTACAGGGTCGACCTTCGACGAATTCACTGTATGGGTTGCACCGAACTGCTTTGCAAATTCAAGCTTTTCATCATCGATATCAACAGCTACGATCGGGTACGCCTGAAGCACTGCTGCCATTTGAATCGCCGACAGACCGACTCCCCCAACGCCGAATACGGCTACCGATTCTTCGGGTCGAACTTTCGCCGTGTGGGTAACGGCTCCGGCTCCAGTGAGAATTGCGCAACCGACGATTGAGGAAAGATCTCTGGGAGCGTCATCAGCTACCTTGACTGCGTAACCGCCCCAAACGATTGCGTCTTCACCCCACGTGTAGGTCGAGCCTTCAAGTGGTTCTTCGTTCCAGGTGACCCCAGCAGACGGAGCTTTCCAACGACCCTGAATTGGATCGCGTGGGACCCACGTAACGATTGCGGCATCACCCTCTTTGAGGTGAGTAATATCAGAACCAATTTGAGTCACAACTCCGAAACCTTCATGCCCTAACAGGGCAGGAGTTGGTCCGTCAGGATTGTGCATCTGGTGTAACTGCGAGTGACAGACACCACTTGAATAGAGCTTCACGACGACCTGGTCGGGCTTAGGGTCGGGAATGTTGACCTCGTCGACTACAAGTTCCTTGCCGTGTCCGACATGAATAGCGGCTCTGCTTTTCATCGTTGTCTGTTCCTCGGCCGAACGCAATTGGTCGGCTATTAGTAATGCTTAATAAAGAACGAATCGAATAGGTGGCAAGTTTAGCAGGGGGTAACGTGCACTGTAGATGATCGCAAATTCGTTTGGCCATCAACTCAGACAAAAACTTTCACTGTTGTGGGGCGAATCGTGATCAGTGGGGAAGCTACACTGACTTGCATGAACTGTCAGTTTGCTCATCACGTTTTGTCAGGTCTAATTTCCACTTAAATGATCGAATTATTTCCGCTTGATGCGTCGCTTGCTCAATTGGTAATCCTTGGCGCGTTTACTTTCGTCATGGGGATTTTTGCGGGCATGGTTGGCGTTGCCCTTGGCGCAGTTCGTCTTCCTGTAATGCTCGCGATGGGATTTAATCCGGTAATTGCGGCTGGAACGAATTTGGGTGTGACCATTCTCGGCGGAACTGCAGCTGCATGGCCTCACTGGCGTGACGGTAGAGTCGTTGGACGCGTAGTTCTGGTGATAGGTATTCCGGCGATCATCGGCTCGTTACTTGGTGGGTTCTTTGCTAACGATGTGAAGGCGTGGATTCTACTGGGACTGATCGCTTCATTATCGGCGATATCTTCAGTGATATCGTTTTGGCATTGGTGGAGAGCGATTCGAAAATCTCGCCAGCCAGAAGATGTGAATGCGTCAACCGCTCCTGCGGTAACGCGAGACGGAGTGAATATCAATCAAAAAAATCAGATGCTATACGGATCGATCGGATTTGCGATCGGTGTCTTGGGCGGAGCAGCGGGTCTGATTCTCGCTGTGTTACGATTTCCGATTCTGATTAACGTACTTCGCATGGACCCGCGTACTGCTGCGGGGTCGAACAACACAATCGGCGTTCTTGCCGGAATTTCCGGGTTTGCAGGACACGCCATCAATATGAACTTCGATGTCGCGGTTCTAGCCGTAATGGGCATCGCTGGCATGGCTGGCAGCTTCATTGGCGCCAAGCAAACGGGCAGGATAAGCGCCACAACGATGCGGTTGATGATCGCAATCCTGTTGGCCGCCGCCACGCCAATTGTCGTAGTGCGAATGTTCTCGGAATATTCGAACTAATCCTCACTACGACATGTGTAACCATTTATCTTCCTAGCAGCGTGCTTAGGTCTACTTCGCACTTCGTTAGTGCTGAGAAGAGACTGAGATCGGGCGCCCCACCTGCGAGTAAATTGGCGATTTGGTCTTCGCCTATCTCTGTAGTCAGGCAGATGATCTGCTCTTCCGAGAACGGACGCTCGATGTATTCGAGACCTTGAGGTAATTCGGCCAGAACTGTTGGCAAGATCACTGGGTCAATCAAAGCACCTGGATCTATCGGAAGCTCCGATCCTTCGAGCAGATCGTCAAGTTCGGTTCCGCACTCCGAAAGTGTTCCGAGAAGTGCGCCCAAGTCCGAAAGATCAAGCTCTCCCGCCGTCGGGTCGAGTAGTGCCAGTCCATCTTCGCCTATTTCGGCGAGTACGCAGCTGACTTGATCGGCAGACACGCCAAGCTCTTCGAATTCAACGTCACTGATCGCATCGCATTCGATCATCAGCGGGAAGAATTCACCGAGAGCTTCGAAATCGGGTCCCTCACCCGATAAGACATCGACTAGATCGGTAAGACCAGTAGGTCCAACGCCATTCACAACACACTCGAGTGCATCGATTCCACCTAATTCGCCGAATCCATAAGCAGCCTCGCTCGCCGAAATCCGAGCTCGTTCGTCGCTGGCGAGACAGAAGACGCCTTTAAGAGAGCTAATTATGAAGTCCGATGCTGGCTCTTCTAGGAAGAGTCCTGCTGCTGACATTCCACCGATTTGCTCACCGATACAGACGATAGTGTCGTCGCTCAACGTCCCGGCTTCCCGAGATAGTTGACCAATGAATATGGCGTTGACGGTATCTTCACTCAGGCAGTTATCGAGTGCGGCGGATTCAGCGACAGTAAGCCGTTGGTCTCCGAGGCTCGATTCCAAGATGGAGATCACCCGATCCCCCCCGCCAACAGCATCGGCAGCACATGCAGCTTCACCGGCTGGCAATGCACTAAGGAATCCGACAGGGTCGGCGATTGGGTCGATCTCTATCGGAGCGACAGGCGCAGGCGTTGCCGTCGGAACAGAGGGCGCCGTCGACGGAACTGGGGTAGCGGTTGGCTCAGAACTGCTGGTACATGCGATTGCGCCAGCCATTAATGCGGTTATCGCTAGGAATATTATGAACTTTTGGCGAATCATCTCGGATCTCTTCATCCCAAAAAGGGAATAAAACAGGCGGGTAAAAACACGGTGACGTGCCACAACTGCTTTTAGTTTAAATCCGAATCGTTACCGCTGTATTTCTCTAACTAGGTCCTTTTCACCTATGTTTCTTTACAGTTCGCTGTGAGTGAGGCGAGTGGATTCTGAGAGATTACTCAGGTAAACCGAGTAATTCACGCCTGAACAAGTTCAGCGCCCCCATTGCTGCACGTTGCCTGTCGGGTCCGCCTCGGCCGGCGGAACGGACGTGCCGGGTTCGCTCGCCATCGGGGCCTGACACTACGATGTAGGTTTCACCTTTGCCTAGATTTTCAGTTCGCTGGTCGCCTTCTTCGGTCCCGTGAACGGCGAGCCCGTAGGTGGCTCCGGTTGTTTTTCTAATTGATCGGGCAAGAGCTGATGCACGTTCGGCGCCGTCGGCAAACGGCGGTGTTTCACCGCCAGATCGGGCTATATTTTCCAAGGTTTCGTTCGAATTTACGATAGAACTCTGCAAAAACGCAGTATCTGCTGCTTTTTGGATAGCGGATGCGACTGATCCGCCACTGAGATCTTCACAGGTCGCAACGGTAGCGTTCTTGCTGGTTAGAAGCTCGCCAACTACAGATTCGATCGTTGCGCCATCTACGGCAAATATGTTGTCGCCCAGCAGTTTGCGCACTTCGATGTCGACTTTATCGATTAGTGCATTTGCTTCGTCGATATTCTCTGCGAGAGCCGCGATTCGAACGTCGACCTGGCCAGGATGAGCGAGCACTCCGACTGTCGGATTCTTTGAATCAGCGATTAGGTGACCGATACGATCATCGACCGCGCTTTCTCCAATGTCAGCGATTTTCAGCACTCGGTAGTGGATCATCTGAGTAAGACTGTATTTCTCTCGGAGGTAAGGAATCACCTCGTTCTCAACGAGCCATTTCATCTCGAATGGAACACCGGGAAGGCTGATCGTTACGCCTCGTTCGGTTTCGACGATGAAAGCGGGGGCAGTGCCATTCGGATTCTTCACCACGATTGCGCCGCTCGGTATTTGGGCCTGACGTTCGTTGTTCTTTGTAAGGATGAACCCACGTTTCTGGAACCGCTCTCGAAGTTCTTCAAGCGACTCGGCATCTGTAACTACCTCACGACCCGTTACTTTGGCGATTGCTTCTCGAGTGAGATCATCCTGAGTAGGGCCGATGCCGCCGCCTGTGATTACAACGTCAGATCGATCGAGTGCTTGATCGAGAATGTCAACCATGCGGTTTAGGTTGTCTCCGACGGTAGTTTTGTAGAAGAGGTTCACACCGCTTTCGGCCAACCTCTGAGCAATCCAAGATGCGTTAGTGTCGACGATCTGGCCGAGCAGCAGTTCCGAGCCAATGGAGACGATTTCTGCATTCATGTGAAGGTTATGTTCCTATATTGCGGACCGGTAGCCGAGGCGAGCCGTGATCGTTGCTCAGTACATACAGCAAAGCTGCCCAAACTGGTTTTCTGAGATTCGAAAACGATGTTCAATTTTATCCGGCTGCTAACGTCGCCTCAGTGAATAGCGCGTCTAGTGCCACGTTCCGCTCGGCGAACAGCGCAGGATCGCCATCTCCGCGATTGATCACGCAGAGCGCATGGGAGACATTCGCTCCTAAGCCACGCAGCGCATCGATTGAATCGGCGACTGCCCCGCCAGACGTAACGATATCTTCCACAATCAAGACGTTCATATTTTGGACGTCCGCTCCTTCAATCTGTTTGGCGGTCCCGTACGTCTTAGCTTCTTTGCGGGCCAAAGCTAATGGGAGTCCTGTCCGCTGAGAAAGAATCGTAGCGATTGGAACTCCGCCCAATTCCATTCCCACTAGTACCTCAGCCGTATCAGGCACAAGCGGTTCAAGTAATTCACATATATCGGCTAATAGACGAGGATCAGATTCGAACAGGTACTTATCAAAATAATGATCACTGATGATTCCAGAGCGCAATCGGAACTCACCGGTCAAGTGGGCTATTTGCGTGATCCTTCGTGCGACATCTTCCATAGGGCGCTCGTGCATCGGTCTCATTCTCCTAATATGGCGGGGGGGATACGATAGCGGAAGTATAAGGAATGGTGTTGTTGAATGATGCACTTCGCGTCGTGAGGTCCAGATAATTTCGATTCGAACCGCTCCCCGATCGTTAATTTGATTTACTGATTCTGGGCCGTATTCCAGTACGAGCGCTAACGTGTCGCCATGCCACTTGACTTTATCAGAACAAATGTTCGATAATAGAACAGTCGTTCTGATAAAGCGGTCAAAAGCAAGTCTGAAGAGGTCAAGATGAATCCAGCAGCCACGCCGGTAATTTCACCAGCAAATGTTTCGTATGTTGAGGATTCGAATCGGCGCTGCACGGTTTCACCAGTTTCTATTTCAACTGGTTCGAAGACTGTTGCCTCGAGTGACAATCTCAATCTAGCGCTGGCACAGATCGTTCAGAGCGTAAGTGATCGCAGCGAAAGTGCCGAGTCGAAGATCATCACTGTTGATCTCGCCAAAGGTGAGAATGTGCAGGAATTTTCGACTCGACTTCGAATGCTATTGCTGTTTATGAACCGGAACGAAGGCTCTGTTTCCGCCACGGTTTCACCTTCATTTCAAGACGATACGTATCCGGCAATGCTCGCTCTTGTGAAGGGCTTTCAGAGTTCTGGAGCGAGTGAAGACTGGCGCCCGGATGGTCCTCGATCGATTCGTGTAGGTAACGCAAGGCATCTGTTTGTCAGTGTCGATATGCCAGTGATGGATCGAAGCCCAGCGCCCGACACGCTTATAGAACTCGTTGCAGCGCACAAGATCAGTTCTTCTTGGTACGACCAGCGGGTGAGTCCACGAGTTGCTTCGATTGGGATGACCACGGTGATGTTCGGCATCCCGAATAGTCCGGGGGCTGAGTACGCAGGTTCGGTATTCAAGAGAGAACGAACTAGAAACCTGTCGGGTCGATCCGGCGGTATTCATTTGTCACGTCAGTTGAACTGGTCCGTTTCGGCGGCTGTCTGAGTTCATTTCAGTTAATTATTTCTGACCGTTTCATTTTCGGTCAATTCGGAGACTTTTTTTATGGTCATGACGGTTGGTCCTTCAAACCCATTGAACTTTGGTTACACAGATATTCTGGCTCCAGTTCGGTCCGACACCTTGCCAGAAAACACGCGATACAAAGACGATGGATGTGATGCCGCGGCAAGCTGCTTAGATTGCCCTTTGACGCTCTGTAAGTACGACGATCCGGGCTGGTTGCAGAGCGAGAGCCGTCGAACTCGTGATGACGAAATCTTCCGACTACGGAAAGAACGTGTGTCGGTAGCTGAAATTTCGGAGCGATTCGGCATTAGTACCCGTACGGTTCATCGAATCGTTCAACGGGGTGGCGCAGCTCCAGTACCAGTGACTGAAGAAAACGATGGACCGATCATTTCGCTTAGCGAGCTTGCAGAGCGTTCACTTTTTCGTGAGCGAACACCGTTTCCTAAGCTGTTGATCGGAAGCTCTGACAGTTTCGGAGTTAGCTAATTCGATTACTGGGGCAACTCCGATTCGAGTTTTTCGCTCGGCAATCTCCAGATAAACTGTCTGAATGACATCAGATTTAAATTTTCCTGATCGCCCAAAACTAAGACCCATAGATGTAACTCGCGTCACCCACGAGGGGAGCGACTACTTCTTGTTAAAGGATCTTCGTCGCCTCAACGACCAGTCGCTGATGGTTCCTGTTCCGCTGGGTTTATATCTTCAAGGTGTCGACGGTACGAACACCCTGAACGAGATCACCAAAGCTGCGATTGACGGTGGTGCACCTGAGGTTCCACGAGAAACCCTCGATGAACTAATGGGTCGACTCGACGACATGTTGTTGCTGTCGAACGGCAAGTATTCGGTTGAAATCGAACAACTTCGCGACGATTTCAGGAGCGCGCCAGAACGAACACCTGCCCTGGCTGATCTGGCTTACCCATCGGATACAGACGACCTTCGAGGGTACCTTGACGGCTTTGCATTTCCGTACATGAACGACGATGCGATGGCAGATGATGATTTAGCAGCTGATGTTGATGTCGAACTCAAGGCAATAGTTTCGCCCCATATCGATTTTGAACGCGGTGGCGATAGTTACGGAATGATCTGGGAGCAAGTGCGAGATCAACTTAAAGACGTCGAGTTGTTCGTTGTATTTGGTACCGATCACAACGGTGAAGGCCCTCGCCTAACCCTCACCAATCAGGATTATCGATCTCCTCTCGGTATGTTGGAAACTGACACTGAGTTGGTTAATGAAATAGCGAAAATTCTGTCTACTGACAACACGATCGACGATCATCCGTTCGCCGATGAGTTCAATCATGCAAACGAACATTCGATCGAACTTGCGACGGTCTGGCTCCATCGGGCTGTAGGCAATTCAGACGCAAAAATGCTGCCAATACTTTGCGGTTCATTCGGTGAATTACTGGAAGATGGTGCGTCAAATATCGACGATCATCCAGAGATCAGTCGAGTAGTGCGACTACTGCAATCGGTGTCAGCTGAACGTCGAACCATGTTTATTGCCGCAGCCGATCTTGCACACGTTGGTCCGGCCTTTGGCGACACGGAACTCATGCCCAAAGATTCTGAGGATCGACGTCGAGTAGAAGCAGAAGATGAAGTGCTGTTGGAGGCGATAGTGAATGGCAGCCGAAGTAGATTTTTCGAAGCAGTCAAGAACAATGAAGATCGCAATAGGATCTGCGGACTCGCACCGATCTACATGACCTTGTGGGCTGCGGATACGACGATTGGTACATGGAATGGTTATCAGCAGTGCCAAGCGGATGAAGATGACACTTCGTTTGTGTCGATCGCTGGTGCTGCATTATTTGGATAGCCAGATGGTGAGACGCGAGCAAGGTTACCGGACGATTAGTCGATGTTCGTGTCGATCATCGTGGAACCACTAACCAACTCGCCCGTTGCCTGGAAGAGCGCGCGCTCTGAGATGTTCATAGCCCGATCGGCAACTCGTTCAACGTTGTGAGCGACCCACATCAGGTATGTGGCGCGCTCTGCGTTATCAGGATCACTCTTAACGAGTTCCATCAGGTCGCCTTGAACCTTGGTGTAGAGATCATCGACTTCGTCGTCTTCTGATTCGAGTTCTGAAGTGATCGTTCGAACAAATTCTGCATCCCGGCTAATGAACGCTTCAAGCGACCGTTTGAGCATGCTGACAGCCATATCACCCATGCGTGGGATGTCGATCAATTCCTTGAGCGGAGGTTGGCCGCCCATGTTGATGCTGATTTTGGCAATGCCTTCGGCGTAGTCGCCAATTCGCTCAAGTTCGCCAGCGATTTGTAGACTTGCGACGATTCGCCGCAGGTCACCAGCCACAGGCGACTGTCGTCGGATCAGTTCGATGCAGTATCGTTCGATCTCAAGTTCAGTCTGGTCTATGTGATCGTCTTCGTTGATGACCTTCTGCGACCTGTCTATGTCACGGTTTTTCAAAGCCTGAAGAGCATCGAAAATCGCCTTTTCTACTAGGCCACTCATCAAAATAAGCTCGGCTTCGAGCCTGCCAAGTTCTCGATCGAACTCCTGCCGACCGGTGGATAAAATACTGTTCTGATGTTCGTTCATGATCGCTACTGTATACCTTGGTGGTAAGTGATGACGGAATCCTGCGGCTATCCGATTCGGCCCGTTACGTACGCTTCAGTTCGTTCGTCTTTCGGGTTACCAAAAACCTGCTGGTTAGTACCGTATTCGATCATCCGTCCCACTCGCTCTTCTCCGGCCATCATCACCGCTGCGTAGTCGGAAATACGAGTCGCTTGCTGCATGTTGTGAGTGACGATGATGATGGTGACTTCGCTGGAGAGCTCTTTAATTAGCTGCTCGATAGCCTGCGTTGAAATTGGGTCTAGAGCTGAAGCCGGTTCGTCCATTAGAACGATCTCAGGGTTCACTGCGAGTGCTCGTGCAATACAAATCCGCTGTTGCTGACCACCAGAAACACTGAGCCCGCTGTCGTTGAGGCGGTCTTTCACTTCATCCCACACGGCAGCTCGACGGAGCGAAGTTTCGACTACTTCGTCGAGATCATCGGTCATGCCGTTAATTCGAGGTCCGAACGCCACGTTTTCGTAGATGCTCTTTGGGAACGGATTCGGGCGTTGGAACACCATTCCGATACGGAACCGAATTTCGGTCGGGTCTACTTCAGGGCCATAGATGTTTTGACCGGCGAAATTAACGGTGCCTTTGACCGAAGCGCTCGGAATCAGGTCGTTCATACGATTGAAGCAGCGCAGCAACGTGCTCTTGCCACAACCGGAAGGGCCGATGAGTGACACGACGCTGTTCTTCGGTACCTGAAGCGACACGCCACTAACGGCAGTTTGCCCGCCGTACGCAACTGATAGGTCGTTCGATTCGAGGACAGGTTCAATGTCATCAAATCTGAGGATATTTTCGACCGATCCTGCCTGAGAAAGGAGGTCGGTGTCATTGAGGGCCATTGGTCACTCCACGAATGAGCCTGATCAAAATACGTTCATTTAGTGAGATTGAATGTTAGTGGCACAACGTTAACAGAATGAAAGAAAATCGACCGCAATTTTCAATCGACGATCTATCGCAATTAAGGTGGTCGTCCATCCGAATTTGTTCCCACGCATGCCACGATCCGAGTTTAGGCAACGTCGGTTCAGATGTCATGCACCCATTCGCTCCGTCCGTTGCTAAACTTAATGTTTACCCCCCTTTAGATATATCTTCCCGATGACCACTCCTCCGTCCCCTTCTCCCGAGCCGACGGCTGAAAAGGCTTCTATTGCCTCGGCTACGCGCCCATCCATTCTAGATCTTTCACGTGACCGCCTAACTTCGACTCTGATCGAAATGGGTGAGAAGAAGTTCCGCGCCGATCAGGTTTGGCGTTCGATCTACCACGAAACTTTGGGTAGTTTCGACGAGATGTCGACTTTGAGCAAACCTTTCAGGGAAAAGCTGAAAGAGAGTTACACATTCTCAGCTCTTGAGCAGGCAATGTTCCTTACTTCGGCCGACAAAACGACCAGCAAGGCGTTGTACAAGCTGCACGATGGCGAGTTGATCGAAACCGTTCTTATGCGATATGAAACCGACGGCCACCGTCGTAATCGCAAGACTGCCTGCATATCGACTCAGGCTGGGTGCGCACTAGGTTGTACTTTCTGCGCAACCGGTCAGCAGGGTTTCCGCCGTAATCTCACCGTAGGCGAAATTGTCGCTCAGGTTATCGAGATGCAGAAAATTGCTCGTGCCGAAGACGAAGCTCAAATGGCTGATGGCAAGCGAAGTAAGGGCGATATTCAAGGTGTTACGAACGTGGTGCTCATGGGCATGGGCGCACCTCTTGCCAACTACAGGAACGTCGTAGGTGCCATTCGAGTTCTCAATGATGGCCAAGGGCTGAACATTGGTGCCCGGCATATCACTGTCTCGACGGTTGGTTTAGTTCCACAGATTCTTCAGTTGGCGGAAGAAGAACTTCAGATCAACCTGGCTATTTCACTTCACGCGCCAGACAATGCGACTCGCTCGCAGACTATGCCAATCAACAAACGCTACCCGGTTGAAGAGCTGATGCGTGCGTGCCACAAATACGCCGATGCAACCGGACGACGGATTTTCTTCGAGTACGTGCTGCTTAAAGAGCAGAACGATTCAGTGGAGCAGGCTCAAAAACTAGGGCGGCTCCTCAACGGTCTGCACTGCCACGTGAATCTGATTCCTGTGAATCCGACTAAACAAGGACCGTTCGAACGCACCGATATGACGGCTGCGAAGGACTTCCAAGG
>Ga0114994_10002120_pt1 | contig 14396 bp, 12 predicted proteins | sample ArcticOcean_MG_C_9_FD_87043 | JGI IMG/M metagenome (GOLD analysis project Ga0114994, IMG submission 87043) | Marine microbial communities from western Arctic Ocean - ArcticOcean_MG_CB2_152 | ecosystem: Environmental > Aquatic > Marine > Oceanic | place: Arctic Ocean: Canada Basin | collected... | reverse complement strand
TTCTTCTCCACCAGGAGGAACTTCTTCTCCACCAGGAGGAACTTCTTCTCCACCAGGAGGAACTTCTTCTCCACCAGGAGGAACTTCTTCTCCACCAGGAGGAACTTCTTCTCCACCAGGAGGTGGTGTTATTCCATCAGGTTCTGAACTAATTAAGCATGTAGGATCAGTAGGGTTATTTGAACAGAAATCATCTGCAAAGTCTTCGTAGGAGTCTTGCTGAAATTCGAACTGATTCTGTGCTTCTTCACTACCCCAAAAATTTGATGGAGGAGGCGGATTATTTGAATCAGGGCCAACATTTGTATCTGGTAAATCAAATAAAAAATCAGATTCTTCGTTATTAGAAGAGTAGCAAAGAGGATCCGTAGCATTCCCTTCACAGAGATCTATAAGGTCTCCCTCCGTATAGTTATTTTCGATTTCTGTATTTTCATCGCCTACAAATAAACTTGCTAGTTCGGGATTAAAGTCATCAGAGCCGGGAGCTATATCTTCACCTAAACGATTACTAATTAAGTAATCATTATGATTTCCATATTTTGATTCCGATAAGACATCCGCTGACTCTATTGAACTAAAGTATACATTTTGTTGGGAGATATCAACAAAGGCAGCATTACTAAATGCTTTTCCTAAAAAATCTTGGTTTAGACTTTCATCTATTGCGTAATAATCTCTAGAGCATTCTGGATGATCTGGGTAGTTCACACAAAAACCTGGTTCAGAGTTTTCTACAAAAGATTCATCAGGAGCAGCATAGGTTGCTAATAAAGCACCCGATAAGAAAGCAGGGGTAGTGGGATTATAAAAATCTTCTGCACACTCTGATATTCCAGGATACTCTTCACAGTAGTCAGGGGATTGATATTCTCCACTTTCGTAGATTTGAGCAGGATTAAAGTCATCAGAACACTCCGGAGCCTCTGGATTATCAGCACAAAATTCTGGGGGAGCTCCTTCTACTAAGTTGCCTATGGGTGCTCCAAATATATCTATCATATCATTTCTGTCAAGAGCCACTGCATTAACATCTGCAACATAATCTTGAAAAAAGTCACCTGAACCAGTGCACATTGGATCCTCTGAATAAATGGCGCAGTCAACTGGTATAAAGTCATCTCCTAAAATTTCATCATCATAGACGTGGAAGAATGTGTAAACAGAAGCAATATTTCCCTTTAGACAAGTAGGATCGTCGGGATTATCACCACAAAAAGTATCAGTAGATAAATTATCACTTATGAAACTTAAGGGGGAGTTTTCAGTAAATGTAGGAGTACTTAGACATTCGGCCAACTTAGGATTTTCTTCACAATAAGCAGGCTTAATATCTGAGTCGGTAAACGAGTAATTAAATCCCATATCTTGAACCATATCTTCAATGAAACCATTACCAGCAAAAATATTTGTAATAAAACCTGGATCTACAGGACCACCTAAGCAGCTGAAATCATCTGGATTGTCATAACAAAAAGTGCCTTCTACAAATTCACCCGTATCACTTGAGGCGTTGACTAGGATATTTGAGGCAGCTAATGCCATTGCATTTGAAACATTTCCAGTTGCTGCCAACTCATTAACTGCAGCAGTATCTGTAGATATAAATTGCATCATTCCATGTTGTGCTCTAAAACCTTGTTGACCTTCATAATCAAAACCTAAATTAGAAAATTCTTCATTATTAAACACATCAGCTGCGTCTCCAAAGGTTCCAGAGAGTTCAATTGGAGGTAGATCTTGAAAGACTCCATCTGCACCTGGAGCGGTATCCCAAGTATCATCAATGAACTCTTGAACAGATGCCTCTGTGACTGCAACTTCTGCGACAGCATTACTCAAATCATCTACGGAATCGGTTATAGAAGCAGGTGCGCCCGCAGCCGTAAGTAAATTAGAAGTTAAGCTAAGTCTTGTTGTATCTGCGTCTGTAAATATTGCATCTGTAACAGTTCCAGGACTCATTGTTTTAGTACCATCAGAAACCTTTTCTTGTGTCTCAGCTTTACAGGTATAACTACACTCACCTTCCATTGTCGAGACAAAGTCATCAACTATAAGTGCAATCTTTCCTGGATCTTCATCAATCCATCCAGAACCACCTGTAGTAGAACTTCCAAGTTCTGTTCCAGCTGTTTGTGACACTGCAACCATTACAGGGTTCCCTTTTTCATCAGGCAGCAATTCTGAAAAAACTGCATCATCGCTTTTCTCTCCACCAACGAGAACAGTACTTTTAGCTGAAAGTGTTGAGACATCATATTCAAAAACGCCCTCCGTTCCATGAACTGATAATTCAGCTGTTGGAGTTATTATTTTTGCAATTGAAGCATCGAGTCCATCGCTAAAAATATCATATGCAATACTTCCTGAAATGACATCAACAATCAGAACTCGAGACTTTAATTCAGAGTCGTATTTATAGCTTCTTATGTTTATTAAAGAGTTTCCACCCATTAGCAATGATGAACCATCCTCGAAGGACATTTGGGCAGTTGCATTTTCTGCTGTTCTGACTTTTATTCCCGTATCTAAGTTTGTAACGGAGGAAAGCACTTCCCAGTCTGAAGTGGCATCTAAAAGAACACCTGTTGCTCCAATTAGTGGTTTTAATAAAATTGGAGGAACTACTAATTCATCTTCATTAAAGACCTCAACTTTACTGAGAGCATAAGTAGTGGTTGAACTTTTTGTAGTTACTTCATCTACTTGAGAAGAAGTTGAGTCATCTTCTCCACCACACATAGAAACTATCATTGACATGATAGTTAAATTGACCATGAGTTTTTTTCTCACTATATACTCAATATTAGATACCAGATTTAAAGAAAGCCTTCCAATATTCAATTATTTACGAATATCTAGAAGGAGAAGTAAGATAGTTAAATGAATACTGACAATATTACTCAAACACTAAGTGAACTAGTGAGGATCCAGTCAATTAGTTCAGATAAAGAACATGCAGATGATATTTTAAAATCTGCAGAGTTTGTTAAAGAATTATTTTCAAACCTTGGCCTAGATACAAAAATTGCAACTTCTGGGGAGAGCCGTCCAGCAGTTTTGGCTCAAACAGAGATCGATCCTGAAAGAAAAACAATATTACTTTATGCTCATCATGATGTACAACCAGTTGGAGATATTAAAAAATGGAACACAGAACCCTTTACACCTGAAATTATTGATGGAAGATTATACGGAAGAGGTTCGGGAGACAATAAAGCAGGTGTCGTAACACACTACGAAGTTGTCAAAGCTCTTATAGACGACCTTCCAGTAAATATAAAAGTTTTCATTGAAGGGGAAGAGGAAATTGGATCACCTTGTATGGCTGAGTTTTTAAATGAGTTTCAAGACGACTTAGAAGCGGATGTTATTGTGATTGCTGATTCTGGAAATATAAGGATAGGAATCCCTACCGTCACCACTTCGCTAAGAGGTCTTGTAGATGGATTTATTGAAGTAGACCAACCTATGCGGGCCGTACATTCAGGTGTTGGTGGAGGAGTTGTTCCGGATGCTTTTATGGTTTTAAGTAAAATTATCGCCTCATTTCATAATGACAAAGGAGAGCTTCAGATAGAGGGATTGACTCCTAGCGATATGGAAGTGTTGGAACTTGAAGAAAAAGATATAAAAGAAATTTTTGGTTCAGAGGACATTAATTTATTTGACTTAGAAAGTATCTCTAAGAGACTTTGGCTCGAACCAGCTTTAAGCATCTTAGCAATTGACGCTCCTTCAACAAAAGATGCTGTCAATTTGATTATTCCTAATGCGAAAGCAAAAGTAAGTTTGAGATTACCACCTACTGAAAATCCTGAACATGCAATGAAAATGCTTGAGGAACATATTATGAAAAATGTTCCATGGGGTGCAAAAGTTAGTTTTACACCCGAGGCAATGGGTTCGGGGATTGTTGCAGATCCAAATAAAGAATTTACTACAAAATTAGTTCAAAATTTTGAAGAGGTATTCGATAACGATGCAGCATACATGGGTGTTGGAGGTTCTATACCTTTTGCAAACGACTTCGTTGAAAAGTTTCCCAACGCTGAGTTAGTACTTGTTGGTGCTGGAGATGAAGAAATGGGTAATGCTCATGCACCAAATGAGAGTGTTCAAATTGAAGATATTGAAAATCTTATTAAAAGTTTAATAAAAACACTAAAAGACTTTTCTTAACTACTCAGAGCTTTTCTCATTAACGGGATAGCTTCCATAGCCTTCTTACCTTTATCAGTTATTTTATATTCAACATGAGGTGGAATGGATTTAAAATCTTTCCTTGTTGCAAGTTTATTTTTAGTAAGTTGTTTCAAAGTTTCTATTAGCATTTTCTCTGAAATTTCTGGGATTTCTCTCTTGATAGCACTAAATCTCTTAGATTCTTCTAACTTTGATAACACAAGTAGTGGCCATTTCCCACCTAATACTTTCAAAACAGCCCTTATCGGACAATCAGTTTTATACTCAATTCCCATATTCAAATTATACACGAACCTAAGGGTATGTGTACTATAAATTATGTACTATAAAAAAAGTATGTACTATATTTAAAATGGGTGTAGGATGCGTAAATAATATATAGGGAGAAAATGAAAAATTGGAATTCAATTTTAAGATATATACACTTGCTTTTCGGTGGAGCAATAAATGGCTACTTTTTTTACACAGTAGTTCTTGGGAACACAGCAACTGAAATGATGTTAAACCTTGTAATGCTTTCAGGTGGTCTAGCATTCTGGACCGGATTAGCAAAATGGCAACTACCAAGAATAAGAAAATGGAGAAAGAAGGTAAACAATGCCTAAAGAATGTGGATGTGGAAGAAGTAGTACCGAATTCTGTCAAGGCCTTCACTCACTAAGTAAAGAACAATGGGAAGTAAAGAAGAAATCTGGTTCTAAAGAATAAAATACAACAAAAGGAATGTTCTAGTGTCTTACTAGAATATTCCTTTAGGTACATGGAGAGAAAGTGGAAATCGGAATAGATTCATTTGCAAAAAAGACCCAAACTAATGAGGGTGGTGGGGTCGACAATAATGCACAAGCAATGAGTGAGTTAATCGAAAGAATAGTACATGCTGACCAAGTAGGCCTTGATGTATTTGGTATTGGAGAACACCATAGGGAAGAGTTTTTAGATTCTGCTGCTCACAATATCCTATCTGCTGCAGCTGCTAAAACTAAAAATATAAAACTCACAAGCGCAGTAGCTGTTATTAGCGCAATGGACCCAGTTCGATTATTTCAAAACTATGCGACCCTTGATTTAATTTCAAACGGAAGAGCAGAAATTGTGGCAGGTAGAGGATCTTTTACAGAGGCCTTTCCTTTATTTGGATTGGATTTTGCAGATTATGACAATCTTTATGCCGAAAAGCTTAATTTATTATTAAAAATTAGAGATGAAGACGAAGTTACATGGTCAGGTAATTTCAGGCCACCATTAGAGAATCAAACAATATACCCACGACCTTTGCAGAAAAAACTGCCTATATGGGTAGGAGTTGGAGGAACTCCTGCATCTTTCGTGAGAGCTGGTGAATTGGGATTACCCCTCATGGTTGCTGTCATTGGAGGAGAGACACATAGATTTAGACCGCTAGTCGATCTTTATTATGAAGCAGCAGAAAAAGCCGGTCACGACAAGTCTTCATTAAAAGTTGGACTTCACTCGTTAGGGTTCGTAGCCAATTCAAAAGAAGAAGCTATTGAAAAATACTATTCTGGTTATCGAATTTGGTTTAACCAAATTGGTAAAGAGCGTGGTTGGCCACCCGTAACCATGGAGAGATTTGAACAACAAATAGATGATTTAGGAGCATACGTTATTGGTAGTCCAGAGGAAGTAGCAAAAAAACTAGTTCGGCACAGTGAAGCATTGGGTGGAATATCACGTTTTACCTTTCAGATTGATAATGCCGGACTCACTCATGAAGATTTACTAGATACATACTCCCTTATTGGTGAAAAAGTTAAGCCATTGATGGACTCTTTAATAAATTGAATTTTTGAAATATCCTATAAATTTATTAATAATTATTTAGCGTATTTCTCCACAAGTAATATAAATTTTTTGTAAACCACACGATAGCTGGGTTGTTGGTGATGAAGACTATGTATCAATCCATTTTTCTGGTGTTGATAAGTACGCTGATTAGTAAAACTTAATACCCAATAGAATGAATTTACATGCTTAACAAAAGAAGATACGATATAGATGCACTACGTTCTATTGCAATGTTTCTTTTAATCTTCTATCACCTAGGTTTATCATTTACTTCTTTTGCGCCATATATCTTATTTGTTCAAAATAAGATAGTCGCAGATAACATATGGATACTTCTTAGTTTGCTTAATACATGGAGAATCCCTCTTGTTTTTTTTATGGCTGGCATTGCTCTCCGACTATCATTTCAAAAAAGAACAAGATCTGAAATTATTAAGGAGAGATTAAAAACTTTAGGACTACCTTACATTTTCGGAGCATTTACTTTTGGAGCAGCTTCACTTGCGATAACATCTACTTACTATGAAGGGTGGTCAGACGAGTATCTTTTCTTCGGGGCTTATGCGATTTTTGATGGAATACATCTTTGGTTTCTAAAGAATATATTTACCTACTCCCTGCTCCTTGTCCCTTTGTTAAATTTTATTTCAAATAAAGACTCAAAAGAAAATATTATTTCAAAACTTTTAGATAGACCAGGTGGAATATTTGTGTTTTCTCTTCCTGTAATTTTAGAAGGACACTTACTTAACGGTATAGATTATGCATCCTATGCAAATACAGATCATGGATTTTACTTAGGATTTATATGGTTTTTTCTTGGAATTACTCTTGTTTCTCAAGGTGATAGCTTCTGGGACTCGAATAGAAAAAATTGGAAAATACATTTAGTTTTAGGATTAGGTCTCTACTTCTATAGGTTTATAAATGAGTTTGAAGGAGGAAGCGCACTTGATAATCGTCTTATTGCATTCGAGTCATTTAATTTTATATTCTTAATGCTTGGGCTAGGTGCAACTTATCTTAATAAAGACTCACCTCAATTAACTTACTATAAAACAGCAGTTTACCCAGTTTATATTGTTCATTTACCTGTACAGATGGCTCTAATGAGCTATTTTGCTGATGTGAACCTGCACCCAGTAATTAAGTTCCCGCTCATTTTATTCTTAATAATTTTTGTAAGTTTGACTATCTATCATGCAATTAAAAATATAAAACTTTTGAGGCCTCTTTTTGGACTCAGGAGTAAATAGAAAGTTTTTTATGAACAACAGAATCTTGAGTAGAGTGATCATCATTGCAGCACTACTTATTTACTTATTTTTATCTGAAAGTTATTTGGCAAGGAGACTCGTTCAGCTACCAGAGCTACTATTAAATAACTTTTAACCTAAGGTTGTCCTATGGCATTAAATAATTTTGCAACTGTGCAGTACATTAACCTAATTACCTACAAGCGTAACAATACACCAGTAGCAACTGCTGTTTGGGTCGTTGGTGTAGAAGATGTTTTATATGTAACAACAGGTAAGGTGTCTGGAAAAGTTAAACGAATTAGAAATAACGGAAAAGCAACCATTCATGAAACTAATCAGTCAGGATCTCAAAAGCTTTCAGAAGACTTAGATCTACATGCGACAATTGTTGAAGACCCAGTAGAAAAGCGGGATGGAGTCAAGGCCATAACTAAAAAATATGGGCTTATGGCAAAAATGTTGATGCGAGGACCAGATGAGGATAGGGCTATAATAAAGCTGGTTAAACCTCAGTAATAATCAAATTTTTCACAAGAATAATCAAATGTGAAAAAAAATTCACAAACTTTATTTATTGTGAAGTTATTTTATGAGATTCATTAAAAGTGTGGATGCAAGCAATATACAACCAAAAAGTCCAAAATAGGCAATAAAAACATTGTAAAGCCTTTTAGATTTTTCAAGTTTTATTACTGTATAGTTTGTTAATGAGTAATACACTAGAATGAAGAAAGAACTTATCTTAATTGCCTCAACAACATCAAAATATAATATTCCTGTCACAATTATAAGAGATATAAGGATATCCGAAAAATAGGCTGAATTATATTTCTTATGTATCTTACCTAAAAGAGTTGGGAGATAATTATCTCTTGACATTGCAACAATAACTCTGCTTATTCCAGGGACAAGAGCCAGTAATACTGATCCTGTAGCAATAGTGGAAGCAATGGAGATTAGGAATGAAAAACTCGAGAATCTTGATATATCAAAAGCTACCTTGAGAGGAGTTAAAGAGTTCTGAATTACTGCTGGATCAACAATGCCCAATGTGGCATAAGTGGTTAAGAAATATAATGACACCGTAATTCCAAGACCTGTAAGAATTGCTTTTGGAATAATTGTTTCTGGATTTTTAACTTCTTCTCCGAATGTAGCTAATCGTGAATATCCAGTAAAAGCAAAAAACCAAATACTACTACTTAGAAGTAGGGACTCAATTGTTAACCCATCTGTGATGGGGATGACAAAACTAAAATTTTCTGAAGAGACAACAGAGAAGATATAAAACAAAAGAATGCCTAACACCGAGTAAACAAACCATTTTGAGACAGAAGCAGTTTTTGTAGCTCCAAAGTAACTTACTATCCCGACCGCTACAACTAAGGCTATGCCAACGAGTCTATGTGATGATGGAAATAGATAGTTTCCAAATGTTAAAGCAATAGCAATAGAGCTAATAATCTTTCCAATAACAAAAGCAACACCTGCTAGAAGAGAAGCTTTACTCCCAAGCACTTTTCTAGCATATAAATAAGTCCCGCCTGTTTCAGGGTAGAGATTCGCAAGCTGTGCAGATGAGTTTGCATTCGAAAACGCCAAAATACTAGCAATTAATAAGCCAAAAACTAAAGAATAAGATGAAATAACAGCTGTAGGTGCGATATTCACAAATAAACCTGCACCAATCATTGAACTCAGGCCCAAAAAGACAGAGTCTCTAAAAGTTAATGTTCTTTTAAAATTATTCATGTTAAGTATTTGTATTACTATCTAATAATATAGAATATAAAAATATGTTTGATAAGTTAGCACCAGTACCAATAAAAAACCCCACCCATAGAAAACTATTAATTTTTTCAATGACGTGGTTTCTAGTTGGAACTTGGATTGATGCAAGTGCTCATAGTTACCTTAATGTAGATTTAGAGTCGTTCTTTACTCCATGGCATGCAGTGTTATATTCTGGTTATGCTTTTTCAGTACTCTCACAAGCGTATGTTAAAACTTCTATAAAAGACTACAGCATAGATGTAGGAATTTTAGGTGCGGTTATTTTTGGAATTGGTGGTGGACTAGATTTACTGTGGCATACTTTCTTAGGAATAGAACAGGGTGTTGAGCCACTAGTTTCCCCCTCACATTTGATGCTTTTTCTTGGTGCATTTTTAATGTTGGCGTATGTATTTGCTTCTCGACCAAATCAAGAAAGTTTAGATACTCCTGCAGTAATAACCGTAGGTGCCGCACTTAGTTTAATTACATTTATTACACAGTTTCTACATCCATATTTAAACGTTGGAGCTTTCTTATGGTCGAGAGAAGAAGAACTTGCCGCAGGATCACTTTTTTTTCAGGCACTATTAGCAAGTATGGTGTTCGTATTCATCATAAGATTTAGGCCAACTAAAAATCAAATATTCATAATGTACACCATGTCTTTTGTGTACCTATCCTTCCATTCTGTTCTTGGTAACTTAGAGCTAATGGCAGCAAAAGTTTTATGGGGCATCGTATTTGGTTATTTAGCTTCTCAAATTACCAATTGGTATTACAAAACTCAAAATAAACAAAAAATGCAAATCGCCACTTCACTTGTAGCAGGTTTATATGGTCTACTTTTTATTTTGTATTTGTTCAGCGTAAGCATTTATTTTGAACAAGATATGGTCTGGAGATTTTATGGTCTTGGTGGACTTGTAACCGTACCACTGCTTTTTGGCTATATGATTGGCAGTTTAGGAGTTAGTCCTGTTACTAGGGAAATCGTTAGTAATTAAACTAGTAGGTTTTCAGTTCGTCACTATCCATAAATGAGACATTATTAAATTCTTTTAATCGGAAGAAATGACCTGACGAAATCTGTGTAGATTTGAAGACAGTATGTCCAGCATGTCTAGGCAGAAATTTTCTCCATGTCCATGGATATAACGGTATGTTAAGGAAGTAAGAAATTAGGACAGACATAGTTCCAGCATGTGAAATGATCATAAGTTTTTCAGTGTTATCTTCCTTTAAATCAAAAACACGATCATATTTATTATCTATGCTCACGATTCCTCGTTTTTTTAAATTTTCCTCGAGATTAGTAATAATGTTATCGCTATAGGCTTCCATGTAGTCACCGTGATAACTCGACAAACTCTCTTCGAATGACTTTTTATTTCGCTGCATGAAAAATTCTTGAATTTCACGGTCTGATTTACTCATTAAATCTTTTTCTTCATCATCCATCATTTCTTGCAACCACTCATATGTAGCAATTTGAGATGAAACACTTTTTTCTTTGAATGGTTCTAGAGTTTGCTGAGCTCTTTTAAGCGGCGAAACCCATATTTCATCCATACTCTCTTTTTCGAACATAGTTGAGGAAAGTACTCCCTGCTTTACACCTATAGGGGTTATACCTGGATTGAGAGCATATTTATCATTAACTAACCATTGAGGTTGCGCATGACGGATAAGTACAATTTCCATTACAAAAACAATAGCCAAATTGAGTTATTCTGATAACAAAAGAAATAAAATTATGCAGAGAAAACTTTATAGATCACAACGCAAAATGATGCCAATATTTTTTACGGGTTTTTCATTGTCTTACATCTCAATTGATAATATTTTAAATGGACCCTTTAGGCAGTTTTTAAAAAACTATATTACATTAAAAGAATTTGGATCCAATATTCGTGAAGAAGTCTTGTACTACTTAATTTTAGCTATCGGCGGTTTCCAGTTGTTTACAGCTGTCCAAAGTTTTTTTCAGCCAATTCTTGAGCTTTCAGAACATAAAATAGCAATGAGAACATCAGAAAAAATATTAACTGTTGTTCGAAATATTCAAGATTTAAGAAAAGTAGATTTTGAAGGACAATATTTAAAGTTTGTTTTTGATGATAACGTCTACACTGTCTTTATTGAAAATACTGATAAAGATGAACTACAGAACATTTTAGATGACCTTGATACCTAAAGTGTTCGCGAAAAATAGATTAATAATTTTCTTGCCAAACTACTCAATATTAGGTACATTTATTAAACACTAAAGAAAAAGAAATCGAAAGATGGAAAAAGAAATAGTGTAGAAAATCCCGGGGGGTCGAAAGATCAACTGGGATTTTTGCTTTACCCAGGTCTTTTCAGAGAACTTCATATTTTTCTTAATTTTATTGCTGTTATATCAGATTATGAAAAGAAGAATATTTTTAGCTTTAATTCGTATTTCTTGTGGTAGTCCCTCAGACGAGAGTTTCGATACTGAAGTAAAAAAGTTGTAGAGATGACTCAGTAAGAAACTATTTCGACTACTTTACAACTGGAACCAAGTCTCACGAATATTAAAAATATGAACACAAGAGGAGTGACTCCTCATATGGAAACTGTAGATAGAGATTATATTCTTTATTCAATGATTTTGAATACTCCCTAATACAAAATATTCTTATAAACAAGATGTATAAAAGTTCGCGAAAAAAACAATCTAGATTTACTTGCTAATTGCTTAATATTAGGTATATTTATTAAACACTAAAGAAAATGAAGTCGCAAGACCGAAAATGAAATAGTGTAGAAAATCCCGGGGGGTCGAAAGATCAACTGGGATTTTTGCTTTCTTGGGTAAACTTACTTAAAGTTATTCATATATGATTAATCCCCCATTAGACAAAGGAAATCTCCTTTTCGGTCATTCTGTTAAATTCAATAAAGATGCCTTATCAATGGTTAAGAACCTACAGAAAAAATATGGTGATATCTTTGAAATCTCTATACTCAATAAACGGGTCACAATGTTTATGAATCCGACTACAACTAAACACATTTATCTTGACGCAGATGATAACTTTTCATCAAGACACGGATGGGAGTTCTCTCTAGGTAAAACATTTGAAAATGGTCTCATGTTGAGAGATTTTGATGATCATAGATTCCATAGAGGTCTACTTCAAGATTCCTTCAGAAGAGATGCTTTAGAGAATTATCTACTGATTATTCAACCCTTACTAGATCAATGGATTGAAGAACTTCAACAGAGTGATTCATTTAGTTTGTATGCAACGTTGAAAGAGTTAATGTTTAAAATCTCTCTTGAATTATTTTTTGATGAGGTTGATGATTCTAGACAAAAAGAGTTAGAAAAGTTGTTTACTGATGCTATTAAGTCCGCAACTTCAGTAGTGAGGACACCGCTTCCTTTTACAAAACTAAGAAAAGGCTTAAAAGCCAGAGAAGACTTATTGACTTATTTTGAAAGCAAGGCAGAAAATGTAGATATAGAATCTAATACACTATTCGCAGAGCTAGTCAAAACAAATAAGCATGAAGCTGGATTGAGTAACTATGAAATTGCAGAGCACATGATTTTTCTTTTACTTGCCGCACACGACACAACTACCAGCACATTAACTTCTGCGATTCATCATCTCTCGATAGATAAAAGTTTCTATCTAGAATTAAAAGAAGAGGCTAAGCACATATCTCTCATTAATATTCAAGATTTAAAAAATGGTATTAAAGGAGAGTCATTATTTTCTGAGGCGATGCGTATGTATCCTCCTGTTCCTTTTTCTTTAAGACATGTGATGCGAGATACGGTTGTTGAAAACTATAAACTAGATGCTGGTACATATGTAGCTATTGGTCCATTAGTTCTTCATAATGATGAACGATATTGGGAAAATCCCGATCGATATGAGCCAAAGCGGTTTTTAGATTTGGAAGAACCAAACGAGGCTTATTTTCCATTTTCTGGAGGTGCACACACGTGTATAGGTAAATTCTTTGCTAGCTATCTATTTAAAAACGTTATTTATAAGCTAGTTACCAATATTGAAGAGATTTCATCTACAGAGGCATTAGAAATCAACCCTGCACCTATTCCTTTTCCTAGAAAAGATGTAAAAATCAGTTTTTAACTTGAAATTGGAATAAAAAATACAAATGACTCCCCAATGGCTGTAATTTTTGGTTTATTATGCCTTACTTGAATGGTTCAAGACACAAAAGGAAGTCTTACTATTACCTTAGTATTATTTTATAAATATTTCTGAGATAGGTAAAAATATCATATACTTGGGATATGAAAGCTTTTAAAAGCCTAATTCTCATCTTTTTTATTATTTTTCAAGCATGTTCATCTCAAGAAAGTATTGAAATTAAAGAAGTTACTGAGCCAATTTCTAAAAATATTCCAATAAATCCTCTGCCAGGAGAAAATAACCCTCCTCCACAAGGTGGTAATCCTCCGCCAGGAGAAAATAACCCTCCTCCACAAGGTGGTAATCCTCCGCCAGGAGAAAATAACCCTCCTCCACAAGGTGGTAATCCTCTGCCAGGAGAAAATAACCCTCCTCCACAAGGTGGTAATCCTCCGCCAGGAGAAAATAACCCTCCTCCACAAGGTGGTAATAACAAAGATTCAAATGGTCAGGAAGGAAGTTCAACAAATTCATGGTATGACTTAAATGTTTACGAATATACACCTACCTATACTGTTTCGACAACGAATGGAAAAACTGGTTTTGGACTTAACGAGTCTGGAGATATATTGTTATCTGGATACGATTTCAATAATTCTGGTGGTGCTACTAAATTAAACCATCCAGTATCAATCTCAGCCAATTTAGGTAAATTAGCAGTTACAGATAGATTTAACAATAGGGTGTTAATTTGGAATACTATCCCTAGCTCAAACGTACCACCAGATTTAGTATTAGGTCAACCTAACTTCACTACACATAATTCAGGTACAGGTCTAAGTAATATGGACTTTCCAGGCCAAGTTTCTATAACACCTGACGGAAAGGTATTGGTCGCAGATTCAGATAACAACAGAGTGCTTGTCTGGACGACTTTCCCAACTTCTTCAGGTCAAGCAGCCAACTATGCAATCCCAGTTACTAATTATGTAAATTTTGGAGATTCATGGCCTTGGGGTGTTTGGTCAGATGGGACAAAAGTTATAATTACCGCGACAGTAGCAAAAGCTATACTTTTTTGGAATTCATTTCCTGATGCTACAACTTCTCCTGATGTTGTTTTAACATCAGGAGAAGTTGGAACTCCTCGATCTATAACTTCAGATGGAAATTATGTCATGCTAGGAGATGAAAACGCAAATGGTCC
>Ga0114994_10002118_pt1 | contig 14400 bp, 3 predicted proteins | sample ArcticOcean_MG_C_9_FD_87043 | JGI IMG/M metagenome (GOLD analysis project Ga0114994, IMG submission 87043) | Marine microbial communities from western Arctic Ocean - ArcticOcean_MG_CB2_152 | ecosystem: Environmental > Aquatic > Marine > Oceanic | place: Arctic Ocean: Canada Basin | collected... | reverse complement strand
GTCGAGGTGCACGTCGACGCGAGCACGGCCAGCCCCCCCAGGGCCTGGCCTGGCACGGACGCCACCGACACCCCTATCGCACCGAATGCGAGCAGGACGACCGGGAGTAGGCAGTAGCCGAGGAAGCTGACCACGGTGCTGAACGCGACGCCGCCGTCCTGGTGCATCAGGTTCAGCAGGACGTACGTCGCGACGCAGGACGAGAGCCCGAAGCCGTAGATGTACCCGAAGTGGAGCTTGCCCCGCAGCACCAACGCCCCCGCCAGGAGCAGGACGAAGAAGATCGGGCCGACGAGATCCGAGCCCTCCACCAACCGCTCGTCGACCGTGCGGAAGGACGGCGTCAGCACGAGTTTGGTCTTGGACCAAATATCTCCAAAATCTACCCCCAGCTCCTCCAGCAGAGGCAGCTCGTTCCCGGACGGGTCGTAGCCGAACGACGTGCCGGCCTGACTCGCGTAGAACGAGCCGCCGGTCGGCGTGGGCTGGCTAAACCCGTCGCTCGTGTACGAGGGGGCCTGCCCCCCCCAGGCGGCCTCGCTCCCGCCCATCTCGAACTGCAGCGGCGGCTGCTGGAACTGCTGCGGCGGTTGGTTTGGCGCGTCGTATCCGCCCGGTTGGAACCGCTGCTGGCCGAAGCCCTGCTGCGGTTGCTGGAAGTTCTGCTGGCCCTGCTGCTGCTGGAACTGCTGCGGCTGCTGCGGCGCGTCGAAGCCCTGCTGCTGTTGGCCGAAGCCCTGGAAGGCGGCCATGGTTGCGGCGCGTCGGCGGCGTGCGCTGTTCTACTGTTTTTGTGTGCTGCGCTGTGGCGGCGTGGCGGCTCGCGGTGGCTGGGCGAATGCGTTGTATCCCTGCTGGCTGTCGGCGCAGTGCGGCAGGGCGCTGTTTTTACTGTTTGTGCTATCGAGGAGCAGTGAGCTTGCGGGAGTGATACGTCGCGGATCGATCGGACTGCGTCACTGGACGACGCCTGCACAGGCACTCGGGCCGTCGGCGCCGGCAAGCCGGGTGGAGGCAATGGAATTTTTGCCGTGCGTGCGGGTATCAAGTTTTGGCCTGCTATTTTTAATCGTCTTCGACAAGGTAAAGCAGTGCTTCATCCGCCCACCGTACAACACGAACAATGCGTCATGGCCAAGGCCAATTTTGATCAATTCGGGTTTCGCACAGCCGCAAAAATTTACCAAAACGGCATTACGTGCGCGTTGCAAGGCTGCAGTAGCGGAACTCCTCCCTACGCTGCCAAATACGCCTTTTGTAAAGGCTAGAGCCAGCGCTGCGCGGCCGCGGAAACCGCAGCGGCAATAAAAAAAGCCACCGCCACGCGCGTCGGGCGCTTGGTAAGCCACACGCGCCGCCATGGAGACCATCACGCTCCGGTCTCTCACGAAGATCAAGAAGGCCTGCAAGGGCCAGGCCAAGCTCAAGGACTTGAGAGCTGTCTGCGATGAACAAATAACGCGCATTGAGGCGTATAAAGCCGGCGGCGAGGGCGGCGACGACGCGAGCCCCTTCTTCGAGCCGCTGCGACTGGCCTGCAAGTCTTTGCATGCTCATTGTATGGAAGAAGCTTTAGATTGCGTGCAGAAGCTCATCGCGTACGGGTACCTACGAGGCACGGCGCGCGGCCCGGCCTCGCAGGAGGAGGAGGACGAGTCGCCCGGTGGTCGAAGATCGACCCTAGAAACGCGCACCCCGTCGACCATGGACGCCATCATCGAAACGATCTGCGCCTGCGACGATTTTGATGATGATAACGTGCAATTGCAAGTCATCAAGGCATTGTTAACCGCAGTGACCTCCCAAACTTGTGAAGTCCACGAGGGCGGGTTATTGGTAGCGGCCCGGTCCTGCTACAACATCCACCTGGTCACAAGGAACGCCGTTAATAAGACCACAGCTAAAGCGACTTTAACGCAGATGTTGAGCATCGTGTTTCAAAGAATGGAGGCAGCGGACGCCGGGGCGCCCGTCCTGGATTCGACGTGGGTCGTGGACGATACGGTGCACGTGCCCGACTACGGCCTGGGCAAGGTTCTGAGTTCCGACGGGACGAACTGCGTCGTCTCATTACAAGCCTGGGAGCAGGACGACGCTCCGGCTCAATTACACTGTACGTTGGCATCGCTAAGACCGCCCGTTCCTGAAGAAGGTAGACAGAAGAAAATTGTAGGTGTTGATGCTACACCTGGTGCGGAAATAAGAGACGGCGCCCTAGTGCTTACAAGGCAGGACTCGACGCAGTTCCCTTCCGCGCACCACAAAGATGCGTTCTTATTGTTCAGAGCTCTGTGTAAATTAAGCATGAAGGGCGGGCCGGCCGAAGAAAGTGATTCCGAGCCCATTTCCATGCAATCCAAGGTCCTGTCCCTGGAGTTGTTGTTAAGTGTGCTGGAGCACGCCGGGCCGGCGTTTAGAACCGGACCGCGCTTCGTGGGCGCCGTGCGCCAGTACCTGTGCGTCTCTTTGCTCAAGAACTGCACGTCAAGTGCCACGCACGTGGTGGCGTTGGCGCTGCGGCTCTTCGTGGCGTTGATCGTGCGGTTTAGATCCAATCTCAAAGCGGAGATCGAAGTGTTCATTTCCCACATATTTTTGCGCATTCTAGATAGTGATAATTCCACGCATGAGCACAAGATGCTCGTGTTGGAGGTCTTCCACCGGCTCTGCGCGGACGCGGACGGCTTGGTGGAGCTCTTCTTGTCCTACGACGCGGACTTCGACTCCTTCGACATTTATAGAAACGTGGTCATCTCCCTGGGCCGAGTCGTCAAGGCGGAGCAGGTGTCCACGACCGCGGCGTCGGGCGAAGCGGGTCGAAGACTCAGCACGAACGACGGCGCGCTCCGACGGTTAGCCTTGAGCGGTCTCGTGGCCGCGCTCCATTCGCTGGCGACGTCGTGCGGGGTCAACGTGGGGGAACGAGAGGACGCCGAGTACGCGCAGCCCTCCGACGCGCTGGCGCGGGCCGCGCCCGGCCAGCCAAGGCAGCCCGAGGTCGTGAAGGTTTTGGTTCCACAGGAACTCGAGAAGACGACGCTACTGGCGCGACGGTCCTCTGACGATTTGGCCAAGCACAACGTCGAACGGTTGGCCAGTACGCAGGTCGACGCCTACGACCGGAAGCAGCGGCTCCAGGAGGACCTGAAGGACGGGATTTTGAAGTTTAATCTCAAACCCAAGCACGGTCTGGCGTCCTTGCACGCCAAGGGGACCCTGGACCAGACGTGCCCGAAATCCGTCGCGGCGTTCCTCCTCCAGAACGCCGATCGCCTGGATAAGACGGTCGTCGGCGACTACCTAGGCAAGGAAGAGACCTACCAGGGCGGCTTCTGCGTGAAAGTATTACATTCGTACGGCGAGCAGATGGACTTTTCGGGTTTGGAATTCGACGTCGCGATTCGGCACTTCCTGAGCGGCTTCCGGCTCCCGGGTGAGGCGCAGAAGATCGACCGCATCATGGAGACCTTTGCCGCGCAGTACTGCGTGGTGAACACGGAAGTCTTTCCTTCCGCGGACGTCGCGTTCGTCCTCGCGTTTTCCGTGATCATGCTCCAGACGGACTTGCACAACCCGTCAGTCAAAGAGGAGAAGAAGATGACCAAGGACGGCTTTACACGCAATAATAGAGGCATTTGCAACGGCGGGGACTTGGATCGGCAGTTCCTCGAAGATATTTTTGATAGAATCAAAGAAAAGCCCATCACGCTCAAGGAGGACGACAAGCTGCGCGAAAAAGAGGAGGGAGAGACCTCCTCGTCCGTTGCGTCGAGCATGTCCGCCGCCTTCGGCCTGAATTCCGAACAGGCTCGCAAGAAAAGAGCTGAAGCGTTCAGCAAGGAGCGCGAGGCCATGGTCCGCTCGAGCGTCCAGGCCATCCGCGCGGGCTCGCGGCCGGCCTTCGCCGCCTTCCGCCAGGACGCTTCGACAGAAGAGTTCGTCAGTCCTTCCGTCGAGAACAAGTTCGCCGCGGCCGCGAAGATGTTCGAGGTCGCCTGGGGCCCTGGGCTTTCTGCATTTTCCCACGCGCTGGAGCGGATCTTCCACGGGCCGCGGCCTACTGCGTTAGCTTTACGGGGGCTGAAGATCTCCGCGTGCTTGGCTTGTGCTTTAGAATTGGACGTGGCGGCTCTGTCCCTCGTGAACGCCCTGGCGTCGTTCACGACGCTGGACGGGCCCTTCAAGGTCATGCTGCCGCGAAACGCGGCTTGCGTGGAAGCGTTGTTGGCTCTCACGGCGGTGCCGGACTGCGCCGAGAATCTTGGGAGCGCGTGGCTACCTGTTTTAAGAGTGGCTTCTCGCGTCGCGCACCTAAGACTCTTAACGAGTGGCGCGCGCACGGACGACGCCTACTTCTCCACAAGAAGAGAGGACGCCCAGACGGCCAAGGTACAGGCGGACCGCAAACTGCAGGACGAGGAGAGCGCGAGGGCCCTCGCGGCGCATAGTATCCTCACGGACGCGTCCTTGGACGAGCTTTACGCGCGGAGCACCAAACTTTCAGCAGTGGGCGTGGAGCGCTTCGTGGCGGAGCTGTGCGCCGTGTCTGCCGCCGAATTGAGCACGGGCGACCCGTCGCGGGGCGCGGGCTTCGTCTTGGCCGAGGAGGACTTGCGGCCCGGTGGATTATATGACGACAAGGGGGGCAAGATGACACCTTTACCAGCATTAGGCGATCCGAGAAGACCGCGCGTCGCGGCTTTACAGCGCTTGGTAGATGTGGCGGATATGAATGTCCATTTACGACCTAGGTTGGCCTGGGACCGCATGTGGCGGGTCTTAGCGGCGCACTTCGCGCGGGCGGGGGCCCATGCCAACGCGGACGTCGCGACGTACGCTGTTGATAGTTTGCGGCAACTATCCCTGAAGTTCTTAGCAAAGGAGGAGCTCAAGGCCTTTACATTTCAAAGGGCCTTTTTACGGCCCTTCGAGCGCGTCTTTAGGGCCAACGGTCAAGCCCAAGATAGAGCGCCGGTCCGGGCGTACGTTGTGGCCTGCTTAGATGTTTTAGTGCAAGCGCGCGCGACAAAAATTCGAAGTGGGTGGCGGTCCATCCTGGGCGTGTTAAGGGACGCGGCGGGCGACCCGGACCGGGCCGTGTCGCAGGCGGCCTTTGAGGCCTTGGGGCGGGTCCTGGACCACCACCTGGCCTTAGTGGCGCCGGACTTTGTAAGTGTCGTGGGCACGGCCGCGGCCTTCGCCGCGTGGTCGCCGCACGCGGACGACGCTCGATCGGCGACCGCGCTGGAAGCCTTGGCGCGGCTGGACGCGTGCGCGCGCGCGTTGGCGGACGGATCTATTCGCACGGCTACGCGCGCCGCGGCGTCGGCGTCGCGCGACGGCGACGTCGAACCGGAGAACACCGAGCATGAACCAGACGGCGCCCAGCTGGAGCTGTGGTGGCCACTACTATTAGGATTAGCGCGGCTCGTGGCGGACCCGCGGGAGAAGGTGCGGAACGCGGCGCTCGCGACGTTACGCAGAGTCCTGGAGCGGAACGGCCTCAAGGAGTTCGGGGCCGAGACCTGGCGCCTGGTGTTTCGGGGCGTGCTCTTCCCGTGCCTGGAGTCGGCGTGGACCGACGACGCGCCGCGGCCGGCCAGCGTGCGGCCAACGGACCCGCCGCCGGGCCCGCCGCCGCCCTCGGAGGCGAGTTGGCTGGACACGACTGCGCCCGCTGTTTTAGATTGCATCGTCGGTTTATATGCTCGATTAGGTGGCGCGCGCGAGCACACGCCTTTATTAGGTGAGGTCCTGGCATTGCTGGGCGACTGCGTCTGCCAGGACGCCGAGCGGCTGGCAAGGTTGGGCGTGGACGCCCTGGAGCGGCTGTGTGGGACCGTCGGGGCCTTCTCGGACCCCGAAACGGCGACGGACGGCTGGGACGTGTGCTGCCGCGGCCTGGCGCACGTCGTGGACCGGGCCCTGCCGCCGGCGCTAGATTCTTATTTAAGGCCGGACCCGCGCGAGGGCAAGACGGGCGACGCGACCGCGCTCGCCGCGGCGCTCCCGCGGGCGCCGACGCTCGCGCGCCTCGTGGCGTCCCTGCGCCTGCCGCGCGTGTGCGGTTTATTACTCGCGGACGCGGCGAAGCGGGGCTCGCTTACGGAGCCGGGCGCCGACGCTCTCTTAGGCGCCCTCGCCGGGAGTCGGCAGTTCGCCGCGGCCTTCGACGCAGACGGGCCCCTGCGCAAGGCGTGCCTGGCTTCGAGACTCATGGGCGCCGAAACGCCGGATCTGGTCGCCCAGCGGGTCTCGGCCGGCGCCGAGGCCTTCGCCGCGCTGCAGCGGGCCTTTGCGTCCGAGGACCTCCAGATGCGCGCGCTGGCGGAGCCGCGGTTACTGGGCCTCTGCCGCGACGTGTTACGAGAATACGCGTCGGCTGAGCGGCGGGCGCTCGCCGAGAAGGCGGGCAAGTCGGCGGGCCTGCCCCAGCCCGCGCAGCTACTCGACTCGGCCACGCCGTTAGCTCTGGAGGCTCTGGCATTCGTGCGCGACTTGGACGCCCAGGCGTTCGCGAAGCACTGCGCGTGGTTGGTTCCTGTACTTTCGGAGCTCATCGTCTGCCAGAGCGTGCCGCTGCGAACAACAGTAGCTGCCGTCTTCGCGACGCGCCTGCCGTCGGCCTTATTATCAACGACGCGGCCGGAGCGCGTCCAGACGCCGACCGACAGCGCGATGGCGGCGCCGGTGCCGGTGAACGCGGCGGACATAGGATCGCCGACGGGGCGGCACCCGGGCACGGTGTCGAAGGCGTACTCGCTGTTCGAGGGCGGCGCTTAGGTGGTCGTGCTCTTCCCCTATCCCCTCCTGGGCGCACTGGCAGTAAGGAGTGGTGTTTCTCGCTTAACTTAGGTGCATGGCGAAATTAAAGCTACCGCTGTATGCACACTTATCACGCGCGAATCATTGTGCGGTCCTTACGTAAATCCACCGTCCTGACCGCACCACGTCGGATTTCTAGGGTTCGCGATACAAGATTCCTTCGAGACAAAGGATTGACACCATTGCGCATCACCGGCACCAAACAAACAGAGTTTGCAGTCGCCACTTGTTGTCGATCTCCTTGAGTCCCTTGGGGCACTGGCACGTGTTGTCGATCACCTCGTATGTCTCAGGGCACTTGAGAGCGTTGCACACGCCGTAGCCGTCGCTGTCCTTCTCTAATACGAAGCCGGAATCGCACGCAACGCAATAACGTATACAAGGTCTCTTATGTGGTAAACAATATGGCCAGTACCATTGTCGCAGCGAAGATCTAAATTAAGCAGGCCGTTCGTGGGGAGTCCGACCACGAAGGTGGCCCCCACCAGCGTGGCAAACGCGAGCGCCATCGCGAGCCTCAACCTGGGCGGTGACGAGCGCTCGACTGAGCTGTCCACTGTGCCGTAGTCCGCGCCCTCGAGATCAGGGGCTTTCGAAATGTGCTCAGTGACGAAGTCCTCAGTCAATCGAGGGTTTCCCTGCGTTCAACGCGCCTAAATTGCGGGCCAGTGGTACAGGAAGACAATGAGGCAGAGGCGGCGTGATTGGGTTAACAGGCGGAGAGTTTGCGCTAGTCGAAGCGCACGAGAGAGTGTGAGAAACCCGTCCCAAAAACAAAACAAACCGAGATCGTCTCACCGAGATCGTCTCAGCGCTATCGGGGAGTAAGGCGGCTGCCTGCCGCCCCAGGGTCGACCGTATATGAGCCCTATAGTCTATTCACATAACAATTACCAGAACGGGCACCACCCGACGAAGCTCTGGCACAGGTTCTGCACGTCCGTGCCCTGCAGGATGAGCCGGTCGACCTGCTCCGCGACCGGTAATCGCCCCACCCCGAAGTCCTCGCCACCTAATTTCGCCTGGACCCGTGCCATCACTGCCAGCGCTCGTTCATTTAACGCGCCGTTCGGGAGCTCCGCGCCGTCCGCCGCGCCCAAGGCGCGCACGCGCAACGACTCGCGCGCGCTGCGGTGGTCCAACCGCGACGCGGCCACGGAGTCCGGCTTCGATGCTCTGCCGACGGCGCCCGAGTAGCGCGTAGACGTGAGGGAGTTGGCCATCCTTGTCATCCGGTGGTGCATCTGCTCCCTCCTATGGGACCCGGCGGTCCGCGCGCCCTTCCGTTGGGATCTTGCTTTCCTAGAATTCGAGAGCAGGGGCGACTTCCGCGAGCTCGGTAGGGACGAATCTGGCGTTTCGTCGTCCTCTTCGGTCTCGTCCGAGTCGTAGGAGTCGTAGGCCTCCTCTTCTTCATCTGAGGATGGGACGACCGGCGCAGAGACCGCGGACCGCCTACTTAACTCGGGCTCCGCCGCGCCCAACAACCGCCACGAAATCAACGGATCGTGGATGAACGCTTCCAGCATAGATAACAAAGAGTCCCGGTTGTCCCGCAGGACCCGCATCACCCGTTCGCACGTTAATCTATAAGTCCCCTCCACACCACTCACCTCCATGGCATGAACCAACATCCGTGTTAAACGAAACGGCACGCGCTCCGGAAACTTGTCCCGGTGCATCGCCACTTCAAAGCAGTCCCCGAAGTCGATGTGGAGTACTTTACCGGTCCTCCGATCCAGCATCAAATTGGACGGGTGCCTATCACCTAACCCGAGGATATGCCCGACCATTGACATCACAGCTAAACTCCGCGCATAATGAGTCCTCCTTTCGAGCCACTGCTCGGAGTGACTTGATTTCAGCCACAGGACTTTCGAGAGGTCGTGGCCGGCCGTATTAGCTAAGGCGGCGTGGAAGACTTCTACTTTTTGCGGTAATGCGAGAGCGTCGTAGTCGGGCGCGAGTTGGAGCATCACGCGATGTTCCACGTTGAGCACGACCTTCCTCGCGTCTCTGAAATCCCGTACTAACGCGTGTAACGTATCACAAGCGGGAACCCACCCAATGATGCCGCAGTTTTGCGATAGAGGTGTGATCGCGTACCGCTGGATCAATAAGTGGCCGTGCTCCGATGTCCTTCGGTCTTTCGAGAGTAAGGCGTTGGCCAAACCAAATAACTGCATCGCCCGCTCGTCCTGTCGCAGGTCTTCGTGGCCCTTCAGTAGGAACCCGTACTCGCGCCCGTCTTCGCCCCGCATCGCCAACCTCCTCGGCCGTTGCTTGGACGTGATGATGTGGACACTTGGAGAGAAGCGGGCTATGCGCGCCGCGGACCCGTCCACTCTATAAGTCCCGGGCACGGCCAGCTCCAGACTTCGCGCGTTCAGTAACGCCGGCGAGACGTACCGCAACTCCAACGTGGTTAATTGGGGCAGCTGCTTGTTCACGCGCCGAAACACGGTATAATACAAGTCCCAGGCCTGATTCAGCGCCGCATCGGCGTCGTCCCGCAACTTGAGGCGCTGCTCCTCCGGGGACTGGGGCCCTTCGTCCTCGCCCCGCTCGGAGGCGGCGTGCTTGGCGTCCGCGGCCACCGCGGCGGCCACGACGTCCTCGGCCACGTCCGAGGCTTTCCGTCGCGGGGCGTCGTTTAACCCCAAAGCCTGCTCCGCCCGGACGCACGCCTCGTAGTCTCCTAAACACTTGTGCGCCTCCTTCAGGTCCCGCCCGAAGGCCTGCTTGAACGACGCTTCCCGTAGAGTCGTCGGCCCGGCATCTAATTCGGCGTGGAGCGGTTTCAAAATGGCCAGCATGCTCGCGACGTCGCCGTCGCCGAAGTACAGCCGCGACGCCTCCTCCAAGCCCTCGTGCCACTTCTCGTGCCACAGGATGGCCACTCTTACGAGTTCTTCGCTGACTAGTAAAGCTTGCTCTACCAAGCGAGCGGCGACTCGCCTTGGCCCGGCATCAATAATAGCCCGCGCCGCGGCGGCGCGATCCGCACGCGGCGATTTCAACTGCAGCGCCAAAGGGTAGACTAACGCTTGGGGGTGGCGCGCCCCCAACCGGGCCAACACATGGTACAACACAGATTTCGGGGACGCGTCGCCCGCACCTACTCTCGCAATCAATTGTGGAAGTACACCCAGCCACGCGTCTAGCGGCATGCCGCCCTCGTCTCGGGGCACCAACTGCGCCTCGACGTCCGGCTGGCGCCCAAACCTAAACCACAGATTTAGTAAATTCAACAGGTCCTGCTGGGCCGAGGCCGCCCGCCGCCGCGTGCCCAGGCTCAGGGCTTTTACGAAGCCCCTTGCCGCGGCAACTAATTGGGCGCGCACCTCCGGTCTCGCCAACGCGGCGATGTCCGTCCTTCGACGCGTGGCGCGCTGCACCGCTCGATAGTTCGCGAGGGCCCAGGCGTGCCACGCTTTGTACGAGGACCCATCTAACGAAGCCGCCGCTCGGAACGCGTCCGCGGCTTCCTTCTGCTGGCGCATGGTGCACTCTTGCGATGCGAGCTTCCAGTCGCCCACTCTTAGCAAACACCGGGCGCGCAACTTCCGGGAATCGTCATCATCGAGTCCGGCGAGCGCCTGACTGAGACCCTCCGCTCGCAACAAAGCGTCGGCTTCCCGACCCGCGCGCCAGCAGTGCTTCGCGTAGGCATATCTTAAGCGCCTTTGGTCGAAGGCCTCCGTAACTAAAGCGTCCGAGGCCACGTCGAAGCCCAACTGCCGCGTCAGCACGCTCTCCGTCAACGCCGCGTTGCCCGCGTTTCTACAAAGCGAAGCGTACCGCAGCCAGCCGTCGGGGTCGTCCCGGTAGTCGAAGACTAGAGCGCGCACGTTCAGTACTCTTTGCCAGGTCGCCACGTCGTCGGCACACCCCGCTAACCTTCGCCGCCACGTCGCCGCGAGGTCCCGTCTTTTGGTTCTCATAGTTGACTGGGCCCGCGCCGCATCCCCACCTCGCCGTATTTCCGACCGCGCGTCCCGCTCCAATTGCCGCACTTCGGCGATCTCCTCCAGTTCCGCGAGCTGTTGCACGGTGACCGTCGTCCCGTAGGCGCGCTTATAGGATTCTCCGACTAAGGCCGCAAAGGCCGGATGTAATAACTTCCGGCAATCATCTACCAACCGGAGAGCATCACTAGGCGACCGCCGCACCTCGCAGACATCATTACCGACCGGCCTTAAGGCAAGAACAGCCCGGTAGAAGGGTTTCCCCGCGTCCGAGTCCTCCATGGCCCGGACGAAGTCGCCCATCGCCGCCCACCGGCCCAAGGCCCAAGCTGCGCGAGCACCAACGTTGGCCGCCTTCATCAATAAACGGGGCACCGGTGTTCTCGTAGACGGCGGTAACGGCGTCGGCGGCGGCGTGGGGTAGGACGGTCTTCTAATTTGCCCTTCGCCCCGCATGCCCGCTTGTGCCGCTAGTTCATCTAGAGCGGCGATGCTCGACCGGCGCACCAGCGTGCGCTCCTTGGCTGCGGCTTTCAAAGGTTGCCAGTGGCCCACCAACAAGTCGCAGGCCTCGCGCCAGGCCCCCAGGGCATCCAGACACTTCACGGCCCCCAACACGGCCTCGCCGTCGGCCGGGTCGTTGTCGAGCCGCCGTCGATACCGCTGCAACGCTTCGTCGTACGACCCGAGCTTCCCGAGCCAGCTCTCGTTCACGTCATCGTGGAAGCGCATTGTCTTGTCGAGGCACTCGTCGTCGTTTTGAGGTTCGGGGGCCCGGGGGTCGATGTGCCTCGTCCGTCGTCGTCGAGCCGTTCGTCGACGCGTGGCGTGCAACACGCCTAGGGCCGCCTCGGGCTGGCCCAGCTTGCGGTTGATGGCTATGAGCTGCTCCGCCGCGGCATGCCGGTCCCGGGCTAATTCGGGCGTCGCGAACTCCAGTTCTTTGTAGTGCAAGGCCTTGGCGTAGGCTCGACACCGCGTCGCGAGGTCCGCGAGCTGCCGGATGTCGATGGGTAACGCGTCGACGTCCCGTTCCATGAACTCCGCCAGTTCTAATAACGCCTGTAACGCGTCCGGGGCGGCCGCTTGCAACGCGTCGCTTCGGAAGGCCGTTTCCAGGGTCCGCACTAGCGAATCCCGGTACTGGTCATCTAATTCTCCCCAGCACGACACGAACGCCGGCTGGAAGAGATGATGAGCTAAACGAGGGTACGCGTGCGCGACCGCGGCACACGCCCGTAAAGCCGGACTTGGAGACTCTCTTAGTAACTCCAGACTCAACCTTCTAAGCCAGTCGTTCCAGTCGTCGGCCGTCACTCTCTGCGAGACGTCCCAGGCCCGCTGGAGGTTGGCGGGGTTGGCCCGGAAATCATTCGTGGGAGAGGTTGGCACGTCGAGCGAAGGGGCTCGGGACCGCCGACCCGCTAATTCGCGCTCCGTGGCCGTGGGCGTCCACGGGTTCGTCGAGGCCGCGTCGTCGTCGGAATCACTGCCGTTGCTCCAGTCGCCGTCCACGATTCGCCTACTCCAGCGTTTATAAGACCGCGATTGGTGGCCGCTGGGGCCGACCCGCAGCGCCTTGTCCGCCACCGGCGCAAACGGTCGAAAGGCCTCGGCGCCCAGTTGGGCTCGGCAACTCCGTAACGTCGAGTAGCACGCGTCCCGCAGGTGCTCCGTGGCGCCCGTTTGGGCGTCACAACAGCCCGACCGTTCTAGTAATTTACAAACATCCCGCGTGATCCGCGCGCCCACGTCCCGCCGGCGCGCGAGCACCGACCCGGAGCAGGACACGCGCAAGCATCGGACCACGCGCGCTTGCCAGGCGGCGCCCCGGGCCGGCACGCAGTCGTGGTCCACGAACGAAACGTAACCCGCGCCGCCCAACGCGTCGGCCAATTTGAGCAACGCCGGCGCGACTAGGAACAGGGCGTCCGCCAGCGACTCTCGCAGCAGCATGGTGGCCCGAAGTACGAGCGCCAACCGCGCTTCATCTCTCGACGTGGGCTGGACGCCGCTCTCCTCCATTATTGAGGAAGGTGGCGCCAACGACGCCAGTAAAAGCGGCAGCGCCCGCGTCGCAAAGGGCCGCATGGGGCCCTGGTTGTTCGCCGCGGCGACCTGTTCTAGGAGCGGCACGACCTGCTCCAGGTGGCAGGCCCAGTAGTCCACGACCAGGTCCAGAATGCGAGGCACGTAGTCCCGCAGATGGAACCGCGCCGTGGAAGCCAGGGACGCGAGCTGCTGCAAGACGCTTTCCCGTAACCCGGGCTCGCCGTCCTTGGCCACGTCCAGCAAGTGTGGCACCAGAGCGCCGAGGAACGGGACGCATCGGTGGCCCAGCGCCCGTACCACCTGCGTCAGGGCCTGTGTCGTCGTCGCGTGGTGCGACGCGAGACTGGGATCCCGCAACACCCGCACCAAGGCGTCGACGGCGCACCGTGCATAATATTCCTGGCCCTGCTGGGGCGTCGGTTTCGCGTCGTCCTTGAGCTTACGACTTGAGCCGTCCCGCCGTCTCCGGTGCTTTTTGGCCTCGTGGAGGAAGGCGTCGTCGGTCGAGACGTTCGCTTTGGCGAGGTTCGTGGAGGCGTAGTAGGCGTCCTCCTCGTTCTGGACTTCCGTGACGACGTCCTTGGCGTCCGGCACGGCCGGCAAGGCCACCGCGCAGGACTGGGCGTACATGGCACTACTACACGGCTCGCCGGGGTCCTCATCTAACAGAGCGGCCAGGTGGGGCGCCAGCAATGTATCGTCGGTCAGCGCGCGTTTGCGCGCCTTGAGGCGGTCGTCCCGGCCCGCCCGTTGGACCACGTCGAACGCGTACGGGTCCAAGGCACCCAGCAGGCCCAGCGTCCGTAGGGCTTCCCGGCACAAGCTCCAGGTCGAGTGCTGGGTCGCTAGGGGTTTGTCGTCGGTGTCCCGCCGGGCCGCACTGTTCTCGCACACGACAGCTAAAACGCGCGGGAGTATAGGTGCGTGTTCTAGATAGGGGGCCACGACGCAGCCGGCACACGAAGCCAGCCGCCCCAAGACTCGTAGAGCGAGCTCGCGCTTTCGAGTCGAGGAGCGGTCCAATAGCGCATCGAACAGCGGCGCCAGGACCCGGGGCACGTAGACCACGTCCCTTGCTCTAGAACCCAACACTAAAACGCATTCCCCCAACGCGTCGAGAGCGGCGCACGCTAAGCGAGTGGGGACGCGCGACTCCGTCTCCACGACCGAGTCTAATGGTCGGTAGCCCAACGGTAACGCAGCTACCACCGCAGCAGCTAGGGGCCACACGGCTTTTCTTGCGCGCGGCGATTCCGCCCGGAGCGCGCCGGCCGCCAGCCGCGCCGCGCGCTCCCGCGCGACCGGGTCCGGCCCGGCGCATCGTAATGCATCTAAAGCCCGCGCTAAAGCGTTCCTCACAACAGCTAAAGCCGCGCCCGGGTTTCTCGCGGCCAACCGCCCCAGCAAAGCCAACGCATCCAACTGCAGGGCGCAGTCCTCGTCGTGCAAAAGTAAGGCCAAGGCATCGACGTGCTTGGCCCGGGCCAGGTGGCCGTCGAAGCGCGAGTCCGTCCGCAGGGCCCGGACGACCGCTCTTCTCGGGGCGAGGTCGTCG
>Ga0114994_10002117_pt1 | contig 14402 bp, 11 predicted proteins | sample ArcticOcean_MG_C_9_FD_87043 | JGI IMG/M metagenome (GOLD analysis project Ga0114994, IMG submission 87043) | Marine microbial communities from western Arctic Ocean - ArcticOcean_MG_CB2_152 | ecosystem: Environmental > Aquatic > Marine > Oceanic | place: Arctic Ocean: Canada Basin | collected... | reverse complement strand
CTCATGCGCGCCCTGCACGAGGCGCACCCGGCGTACGGCTGGGCGGCGAACAAGGGCTACGGGTCCAAGCAACACCGGGAGGCCATCGCGGAGGTCGGCTGGATCAAGGGGCTGCACCGGGTGTCGTTTGACCCGGTGAAGTCGATGATGTTAAAAGACGAGTAATTCAATTAGTTTCCCAAGGGACCGCGGGGTGCTTCGAGTGCTTGTGGTGGTGATGGTGCGCGGTGCCGCAGAGGTGCGTCGTCACGCTCGTACCCCAGGCGGCCACTTTAGCCGCTCCCATAGAACAGTTCGCGACGTCGCAGCCTGACTGCGCGAGGACGTCGTGGACGCCTGGCGACGTTACGACGTCGAGGGGCCGCGCGTCCACGTGCGAATATAAATTCAAGTGGACTTCAACCACGACTGCACGGCGAACCCGAAGCACCGCATTCCGGAAATTCCTTCGCATTTCTGCGAACGGAACGGCGGGGTCATGTTCATGCGCGGGCCGCGGGCTTCCGTCATCGCCCGCGAGTGGCTCGGGGAGTTGCAGGAGCGCCCCGGGCCCGGGGGGACGGACCAGATGTCCCTGCGGCGCGTCCTGTGGCGGCACCAGGACGCCTTGTACGACCTCCCGTCGCACGTGCAATGCCGGTGTCGGAAGGATTCGATCTGCGCGCGCGGCGCGCTCCTGTGGCACCTTCACCGGAACTACCGGCTGGAGGTGGCGGCGCGGCTCAACGCGTCCGCGGCGGGCGAGGTGTGCGGGTTTTATCCCTAACAATGTAGCAGGTAGTTGCCTCCTCCCGAACGTGGAGTGTTCCACGGCTGGGACTTTAATTTAATGAGTACCACGATAGCGTATCATTGAATGAATCGGAATGAATACACGGTTTTTTTGCACGGGTTTTTAACGTGGGCGGCGTGACAAAATCTGACTGGTAGCTGCGCATTGATTGGTTTCAGCGTCAAACCGACGCTATGGCACCCGCTGACAGCGCTGCGCCACCGCCCGCGCCGGCCGCGGCCCGCGCCGAGGCAAATAAAACCCAAACAGGAACAGCCAAGACAGCCAAGACGGCAGCCACCGCAAACACGCCGGCCGCCGCGAAGAGACCTTCGAGACAGCTCCGGCCTCACGGCGAGAAGAAGGCACACATCCTCTCGCCGCCGCGGGCCCCCGCCGAGGCGACTGAAACCAAAGGCCGCGGAGAGGCAGAGACCGAGACACCAAATGACGCGACGGGCGTCATCCTCTTCAGGAACTCGCGGAGCGGCGGCGGCAAGGGCAAGTTGGTATTAGATAAGCTGAGAGAAGAGTTAGGGAAAGACCGCGTCTTCGATTTAGGGGAGAATCCCCACCCGGAGCGGATCCTGGCGCAACCTCATTTAATTGAAGAAGCACAAACGGGTTTGATAGTTATTGTGTGCGGCGGCGACGGCACGATGACGTGGATCATGGCCGCGGTGGACGTGGTCAAGAGCGAAGTTGACGGTGCGAAGGACGCGTCGTTCCTAATCGCGCCCATGCCGCTTGGCACGGGCAACGATCTAGCGAGATCCTTAAAATAGGGCGGCCGGTTCACGAAGAAGTGCACTACAAAAGCGTGGGTCGAGCAGGTGCGGCACGCGGAACCCCGAAGCTTGGATAGGTGGGCGTGCTCCGTGATGCCCAGCGCCGAGGGGCAGCGGGACCATAAGGAGGTGCACGTGTCCGAGGTCTTCTCCGTCTACGAATACGCATCAACGGTCGGTCCCACGGTGGAGGAGGAAACCCACCGCGTGGTGCGCAAGGGTCGGCACCACTCGGCAGCCATGGCGGACCGCTCGCACTCGCATCTAAGGGACCACGTGTCCCAGGCGTCCGTGGCCGAGAAGACCTTCGACACCGTGGTCAAGGAGACCAACCTAGCTCTGAAAGAGAGAAGACCGTCCATCAGCCAGCACGTCAAGCCCAGTGAGACTGTTCTGAAGCTAGGTGGCACCTGGCGGTCCTACGACGGCACCTTTTCGAACTACTTCAGCATCGGCCTGGACGCGGCGGGCGCCTTCGCGTTCCACGAGGCAAGGAGAAAAGATCCCGCCAAGTTCACGTCGCGCGTCGGGAACCAGTTGAAGTACGCCTGGCTCGGCATGAAGGCTACCGGTGGCTGCTGCGGGTGTAAGGGGCCGCCGCCTCGTCTACTGGACGTGACCACGGTGCTCTGCAAGGTCGAGGAGGCCTGGGAGGAGGTCGCTGTGCCAAAAAGCTGCCGCGGGCTCATCGTCCTCAACCTTCAGTCCTACGCGGGCGGGCGGAACCTGTGGGGCAACGATTCGAAGTCGAATTACGACGACGGTTTGTTGGAAGTCGTGACCATGAACAACGTCTTCCAGATGGGTCTGAAGCTGAGCGGCCTCGGCGGCCACTGCCGCCGTTTAATAAGGTGCAAGGAGATACGCGTGCGCGCCACGGAGGCCCTCCACATGCAGATCGACGGCGAGCCCTGGGCCCAGCCGCCCGCGACGGTGCACCTCAAGGCCATCGGCCGGTCCCAGGTGCTCGCGAAGCGCACGTGAGCGCTCGTCGACGGCGACGTCGTGTGTAAGTGAAGACTAGAGACTCCGCCATGGCGTTAACCATACCCCACCGGCGGCGGTATGTTCAACTTGAGTTACTCTGCTACGTCGCCCAACTCCGCGACGCCCCCGTCGCCAAGGCTACTCCGCTGGCGCAGCTTGAACGCGGTGATCGCCAGGCCGCTGACCGCGGCGCCCCCGACCGCCACGGCGACCGCGCGAGCCGGCGCGACTTTCGTATCGCCGCCCGCGATTTGCATCTGCTCGTCCTGCTCCTGCAGCACCGCCTCGTCGTGGGCTACGCGCAGCTTCTTCATCTTCACCTTCATGAGCTCCTTCCTCGCAATACTGACTGCGTAGAAGGCCGCGATGTAAGAGATGTCGAAGGACCCGAGCTTCGGGATGACCGCCCGCCAGGCCGCGAAGTACGGTAATGTCACGATCTCGATCGGCGTCAGCACCATTCTGATCGGTTCCAGTTGCATCAGATTTTTGAGGACCGGCAACTGGCCGAGGAACGGCGCAAAGATCGATATGTCCAGCGCGTAGGAAAAGAACTTGAGCCCCGTCAGCGCCGCGTCGAGGAGCTCGTCCGAGGAGCGCGTCTTCAGGATGGCTTGCGGCGGCGCTATGGACGCCAGGACGAGCTGGCTCCGGGCCGCGTGCGCGTGCAGCTTGCGAGCGGTCACCGAGGGCGGCGGCCCGATGCGCGCGTGCGCTGCAGCGCACAGCAGTGCTAGCACGGAGCGGTGCATATCGCTGCGTCGGCTCAACGGCCTTTATATATATGCAACAAGGGCACGAAGTTCAACAAAACCCGTGTGCCAAAACCCGTCAAAAACGCTAAACCCGAACCCGCCTGAAAGCTAAGTTGGGCTGCCACCTTGGCCCTCTAGCCAAGGGGCTGGACACCTGTGCCATTGTTTTCAGATAAAAGCTTCCCAGCTCCCAACAGCACCGCCAAAAACCGTCGAAAAAGCTGCCCAATATGCCCTACAAGGAGCCTCGTTTTAAACCGCCACCACGGGACCGCACCCGCGCGCCCGTGAACCGACCACAACCAGAGCCGGCACCCGACATCAGCTCGTCCAGCGACGACGAAGAGATCGAGGCGACGCCCTTCTTCGCGCCGAAGCCGCGGCCGCCGCCACCCGCCGGCCGGGTGCTGCCCGCGCCGGCGGCCAGAGCGCGGCCCGCGCCGGAGGTCGCCTCGGCGCGTGACCTGCGGAACGCCGGTGGCCTCAACACGCCGCAGGAGGAGGCCGCCGCCCGGGCGTTCATCGCGGAGGCGGCGCCGTGGTTGATACCGGGCAAAGTAGTGAAGCCGCCCCACCTGGACGCGGACGCGCCGCCGGCCGCGCCCTTCACCGTCCCGAAGCCGGTGCTGATCGTGCCGCCGGAGGACGCCCAAAACGGCTTACAGTCGCCCGAGGCCTTTTACGGCCGGGCACAGGCCATGCCGCCCGCGGCGCCCGACCCGGCGGACGTCGTCGCGGCGCACGCCTCAAAGGCGGCCGTGCCGACCACGGGGTGGTGGTGGGAGCGCGACGTCTTTGCCACGCTGCAGGCGCCGCCGGGGGCGAAGCGCGTCCTGGCGCTGCACGACGGCGAGGCGCAGACCCTGTGCGGGCACATCGGTTTGGACAATGTTGTGTATCTGAGGGGCCCCGGCCCGGCGTGGTTTGCCAAAGGGGACGAAACCGGGATAGAACACGCTTTACGAGGGGTCCTGGCCTTCATCAAGACGCACGGGCCATTCCAGGCTTTATTAGGTGTGGGCCGGGCGGCGCAGATTGTCGTAGGTTTATCGGCCAGGGGCGTCTGCAAAACTTTGGTGGGGACCAACCCCACGTGGCAGTTCGTCATCCCGGTCCACGCGATCGACGAGGACCTCGACACGATCAACGCGCTTGTGAAGCGCCTGCGGGGCCAGAAGCACGCCCTGTCCATCTTCTGGCGCTCCGGCTGGATCGAGCGCACGCCGGCGCTCAGCGTGATCGGCCTCGGCGACGCGGGGCGGCGGGACGCGGCGCTGCGCGTGTCTCGGTTGTTCCAGCACAACACGAACGCCGCGCACCGGGGTGGGCTGGCCGTGCCGGCGGACGCGCGCGAGGACGCGCACTTCCGGGGCATGGTCGACGGCTTCCTCGTGCAGCCCTTCCTGTGCTGAGTAGTGCGCAAAGGCCGTGTGGTTATGCATGGCGTCGACGACCGTCGGTGTATTTTTTGTTACGATTGCTAGTTGGCGGGGCCCGGGGGGGGGAGACACCGCGCTTCGCCGATTCGTCGGCGGCGGGCGCGGGCCGTGTCTTTTATAATAGCATACTTCCTAAGCAAAACCGCCTCGGCAAAACTCCCCGAATAGTGAGCAACGTTCGCCCTGTCGATCAACCTGTCGGAAGTAGGGTTCTGATTGCGAAACCCGTTTTGCTCGTGGGTGAAACCCGCGGGGCGTTCAGATCGTCTGCGCAGGCGTGCCCTGTTTGCGTGTTTGTGCCGCCGTGTTTGTGCACCAGTTGGTTGCGTAGTTGAGCTGTGCGGTCACGAGTCAAGCGTGGACTGCGTAGGGCTGCAACATCAAGCGCCAGCGTGCTCAGTGCTATAGTGCTATCGAGTCGCCGCTGGTCAAACGAGCAGTGTCAGCTGGCATTTCCGCACCGCTGCGCACCTAGCATGTGCGACAGGAGTTTCCTCTCGGCCTGGGCCACGGCCACGGACGATGCCCAGCGCATAGAGCTTTTTAACCGATGGCTGAAGGGCCGGCGGCCGCTCCAGGACGCGGGCACGCGGCACGCCGCCTTCCGCCTCCGCGCGTCGCTGGTCGGTTTGGACGCGGAAGCGCGCGTGGCCAAGGGCGAGCTGCCCCCGGCGCCGCCGCCCACGCCGCCGCTCACACCGCCGCGCTCGCCGCCGACGCCGCGGAAGAGCCGCTCGAAGTCGCCCGGGCGGCTCCCGGCCTGTGCCGAGGCCTATTCGGTGCACGACGACTGGGACGACATCTGGATTTTTGGGTACGGGAGCATTTTGTGGCGCCAGGGCTTCGCTTTTGAAAGGAGCATCGTGGGCTTCGTGAAGGGGCACGTGCGGCGGTTCCACCTGGCCGATGGTGGCCATAGAGGCACGCCCACCCATCCGGGGCGCGCGGCCATGCTCGAGCCGGCGCTGGACGAGGACCGGTGCTGGGGCTGCGCGTACCTGCTGCCGAAACGAGACGCCATGAGGATCCTGGAGACCACGGATATTCGAGAAAAGGCCTACGAAAAGCGGTGCCTGGACTTGTACGGGCGGTCCTCGGACTCGCAGCCCGTGGTGAGGGACGTGGTCGCCTACGTGTGCCCCAAAGATCCTACATTAGCCAAAGCCGCGGGCCACACGGGCACCACGTCCGTGGCCAAGATCGCCTCGGTCATCGCGGCCGCGCGCGGGCCCTCCGGCCGCAATTTGGATTACCTGTACCGCCTGGACGGCTGGCTCTTGCAGCACGGCATCCGGGACGACCACGTGCGGTCCATCGCCAAGGCGGTGCGTACCCTCCAGGAGGCGGAGGAGGAGGCGCGCGTGTGCGAGGACGAGGCCCCGTGCCGCGATGTCCAGGGCCGCCTCGTGGTCGACGACGGCGCCGCGGAGGTCGTCTCGAACTGCGGGCGGAGCCTGCTGGCCGTGGGCGTCGTGCGGATTGTCGGCGAGTTCGAGGCGGGCGCGACGGTCGCCGTCGTGAGCGTCGCGGGCGCGGCCATCGCGGCCGGGCGCTGTGCCTACGCCGCCGCGGACCTGCGGGCGCTCGCGGGCCACCGGAGCCGGCGCTGCGCGGAGCTGCGGCCGGGCCACCGCGGCGAGCCGGGCGTCGTCATCCGCAAACTAGACATGGTGCTGAGCTAACTACATTGGTTTCTTACTACTTCTTTTTGGCACACCTTAGAGGCACACCCATACGCTGCCGACGCGGACTTTCTGGTTGTACACGTCGCGTCGATGGCGTGACCTGCGGCGGGCGCCCGCTCGGCGCGGGGCAAGGCGGGGCCAACTCTCGGGCTTTGCAGGGGGAGGGTCCGTCCGGGGCGCTCGGGGCGCCCACCTTTTCTCGAGTTCATCAGCATCAGGCGGCGTCGACCCGCGGCGGAGCCGCGCGCTGCCTTCGAATTCGGCCTTTTGATGCTCGTCACGCGGACCCATATGCGAAGAAGAAAGAGGACGCGGCTGCAAACTCTCAGTAGCCGAGCGAGTAGCCGTCCGTCTGCTGCCGCAGTATTCGTTTTTCCTCCTGATTCCAGTCGCACTCGTTCCGCGCCTTCCGGGACCGCTTCTCCTTCTGGTCGAAGGTCTCGTGCTTGCCGTCCTTGCGCTTCGGCGCCCGGCTCCCTTGCTGTATTGCGGGCTGCCTCGGCGCTTTGTCGGCCGGCGGCGCCTCTGCCTCCCGTCGCCGCGCGGCGTCCGCCGCAGCCGCGACGCGCGCGCGCTCGCGCGCCTGCGCCTCTTCGCGCTCTTTCGCGTCGGCTGCTTCTCGCTTTGCCGCTTCCGCCGTCTCGCGCCGCGCAGTCGACGCCTCGAGAGACTCACTCGGTGGTGGCGCTACGACAGCGCTGCGAGCGTTGGGCGCCTCGGGCGCGTCGCACAGCGGGATCTCGCCGAAGGAGCTGTCCGAGTCCGAGTCGTCTGCCATCTAGATTGTCTGCTCGTGTGCTGCTGGCCCAGGGATCGCGTGCGGCTTCCGGACGCGTGCTGTCAGGCCACTGCTTTAAGTCGTTCGTTTTGTGTGCTTTGCTGGACGACCGTGGCGAGGGCCGCTAAAAGCTATAGCCCGGTTTGTGGGGAAACCCGTCAAGACCCGTGTAAATTCAAACATTCGTTACGAATCCGGCGCCTCGGCGGCCTTCTTCTCCGCCGCGCCCCGCTCGGGGTTCTCGCGCGCCCACTTGGGCGAGACCGCGACGCCAACAAGTGAGAGCTTCGCCGCCAGCGCGAAGTCGTCCGGCGTCAATCCGCCCTGCGAGTGCGTGTAGAGCACGAGCTCCACGTCCCTATAATTCGTGAGGTGCAGGTCGGGGTGGTGCCGCGCCTCCTCGGCGACCGGCGCGACTGCGTTGACGAACGCGACCGCTTGCAAGAAGTTCTTCGCCGTGAACGTGCGCGTGAGGCGTTGAGGGTCCAGAGATATGGTCCAGAGGTCCGGCGGGAGCAACGCAAATGCCGCGCGCGCGCCCGCCGCGTCCAGCAGGGTGGACTGGCCTTGGTCATCGAGTCCGCAGCTGTGACAGACCTTCTGCTCCTTGGCTGGCGGCTCCGCCATGGTTCTAGGAGACAGCAGCGCTTGCAGTCGCACAAATTGGATCAGTAGTGCCGCGTATCGCAGCATTCACAGCCGCGAAAGAGAGTTAGCTATTTAAAGTAGCACAGATAAATTGAAAACCCGCACGAAAATCGATGCAAAACGGGTTTTTCAATTGCGGTGGCCGCAGCGCGTAGCAGTGGCGTGTCCGCGCTTAGACGAGCTCTTTGCACTCGTGTTTATCCCCACTGATCAGTAGTGGTGACAAAAAGTGCCGCGTTTCGCGTTGTGCACTCGTCCTGCCAAATCTGTGATCTGTGGTGGCAAATGAGCGCGTGCACTGAAGCGTGGGATTGCCACGCCTGCACCTATAGCAATCATGGGAGAGAGGCAACATTTTTACAGTGCGGCGCATGCGGCACAACGCGGGCGAGCGACGACGACGCTGCTAGTGCGCGACCCGCTGTCAGTGGGGTTGAGCAACAATCGACCGCGCGCGATGCGGCGTCGCCCGCCGCATCGTCGACCGCTGCTGCGCGACGACCACCGCCGGCGCGACCACCGCCCACGCTACGGCCACCGCCCGCGAAACGCCGCCGCGGCGCCCCAGCGAGCAAACAAAAGGCGAGCGTCTACCTCGTCCCGAGCGAGGCGGCCTTCGCGGCCATCAAAGAGCGCTTTCCGCGTGCGCGCAAGGCGCTGGCAGAATTGAAATGGGGCGGCCTACTCCACGCCACGATGCTTCGCTTCGATGACGCCGACGGCGCGCACCGCGACCTGGAACGCATCGCGGGCGCCGCGTGCGCCGCGGGCGTGCGGGCACTGAATGGGCGCGCGTTCCGGCTGCCGGCTGCGTGCTGGGACAGCCGCGGCGGCATCGCCGGCCTGCGACGCCTGGGCGACATGGCCGCTGCTCTGGAGGCGATGCTCGGCGTGCTGCGGGACGCGCTACCGACGATGCGCCGCGGCGACTGGCGCGTGCATCGTCTGCGCGACCTCCACGTAACCCTGCCCGGCTATGGCGACAAGAGTGCGCTCGTCGGCGCCGTGCAATCGTGGGACCTGGCGCACGTCGAGACGTCCGCGGCGAAGGACCTCCGTGTACTGCGGCGCTGGCCCCTCGTGGCCGCCGCGCCTGAGCCGGTGGCGCGGCCGTCGGCGGAGGAACTCCGCGCGGCGCGACTCGCGCGACTCGCGCCCCCCGCCTAGGTATGTGTGTAAGTGGTTGTTTGCCTATAGGCTGGCGGTGATTGGTGCGGGCGAGTTGTCTCCACGAGCCGGGTTTCTTTGCCAGGCATTGCCATTTTGTTTCCAGGCGATTCATCGAGGCAACAAGCTTCAGCGCAAACATTTTGCTTAGTCGAAATTATCATTCCTTGATCACGCTAACGCATCGCGAGGCGCTGGCTTTCGATCCAAGGTTCAGCACAACATTCGCTTGGCCAAGCCAGCTTGGGCTGTGATGCCGAGGGCACTTCTAGCCCTAGCTTTCGCCTGCCACGCGGGCGCGGCCGCCTGGACCGCCACAGATGCGACGATCCACGACGCCGTGCGACTCTGGCTCGACGACCGCGTCGCCGCCGAGGCGAAGTACGGCCACATCGCGACGTGGCAGACCCGCCGCGTGACGGACATGTCGTATTTGTTTTGCGGACGTGACGGGCAACGTAGATGCAACTCGGCCGCGAAATCCTTCAACGAGGACATTACCGCGTGGGATACCTCGGGCGTCACGACCACGCGCTCGATGTTCTTGGGCGCTTCGTCGTTCAACCAACCGATCGGTGGCTGGAGGAGACGGGGAAGAACATTCCGACGACGCCGCGCACGCTGCACCGCTCCAATTCTTCGTTTCGACGAGCGCCGGTCTCGCCCGTGGCGTCGCCGCGCGGCACCGGCCGCTTCCGCGTCCAAGCCGGCGCATACGACCAGATCTACGACACCGCGGGCGCGATGGGCGACGGCGAGGAGGTCGCGGACTCCGAGGACGAGGACGAGTTCGACGAGGTCGCGCGGCTTATAGAGGCCCTGTCCGGACTGGACGCGAGCGAGCGCGCTCAAAGAAAACACCGCGACGCGTGGCTCGCCAGCCCGTCCGGGAGCCGGAGCTTCACGGCCGACGACGACGCTCGGAGCTGGTCGGCCGCGGCCGCCGCGGCCTCATCAGCGCGCGAGGTCGAAACGGAAGCCCCCGTGCACTCGTCGCAGCTCTTTGCGCAGAACGCGATTCGACGGGCGCCCCTTGTCTCGGTGCCGACGCCGACCTCGCTGGAGCCGATGATAACGCGGACTACCTCCGACATGATCGGTGCCGCCCTGAAGAACGAACTGGCGTAGGCCACTGTAGATGCCTCCTCCCCCCGCGACTCCCGACCGAGGCCCGCGCTCTATATTATTAACCCCCCGTATAAGTCAGATGACCTGGCTCGGTCGACGACGCGCCCTCGCGCCGCCGGGTGGCGTGTGCTGGAGCCGGCAACGTCGCTCACCACCGCCTCTACTGAAGTGCGCGCCCCACGAAGGGCCTCTCCGAGAAGCCGCCGACCAGAACGGCTCAGAACAGGGGAGGTGTTTTAGGCGGGGGAATTTAGGCCTGCTCGGCGCCCGGCGCGACGGGAGGGGCGTCCTCGGCGGCAAACGTGTCGGCCAGCATGGCCTGGAGCCGTTGGCGCTCGGCGATCTTCTCCAGGACCGAGGGCGTCGTCGAGTGGAAGTCGTCGCCGTAGGCGTGCGTGATCTTGCCGAGCTCCACCAGACCGGACGTGGCCTTGGCCCCGATGGCCTCGACGTTGTCCAGGATGTTCTTCTGGGACCGGTCCGCCGTTTGCGCCGTCGGTAACGTTAAGTCTTCCTGCTGCTGGCGCGCGAAGACGTTGCTCGCTGCGTTCGCCGGCGACGACTTCCTGATCAAATCGGACCCTCGTAAGGCCACGACCGTCGGGTTGCCCTTGGACTTGGACCGCACGAGCCCTTTCAGGCCCTCGCCCGACCCGAGTCTCGAGTTGTCGATGAAGGTCGAGTTGATGCTATCAAGGTCGCTCCACATGGAGTTCATCATCTTCTCCAATGGCAGATCGCTATCGTCTTCTCCATAAGGGTCGTCCAGTTCCAAAGAAACGATGTGGATGACGCTAAAAAACGCAATGACAATGGCCGTCAAAACCAAATACCAAATGACGAAGAAGCCGTTGGACTTGTCCCACAGCAAGTTTACTTTTTCCTGGGTCCGGTTCAACTTGGTCACCATGTTGTACGCCATGAACTGGGGGAACAGAATAATACAGAAGGCGAAGCGCATGATCAGCGTGACCGTCTGGATGCCACTCGGGACGTGCGTCGTCTTGATCTTCATGGACGAATAAAAACACCCTAAGAGTGTACCTTGGCATTCTAACGCAGCTTGCTGCTCGAAGTTCCTCAGTAACCCGAGATCGGAGCAGTTCCGGATCGCGTGGGCCAGCCACGAGTGGCACAGTAAAATTCGCCGGTCCGACCGCGCTAAGAGTCGCGCGCGTTCCTGCCCCAATGCTCGTAACTCGTCCTTGTCCAGTTCCTGTAACAATTTCCGCACACTCTTCGAGGAGCGCAACCGCTTCTGGTCGGCGCTCTGCGCCGCCTCCTGCACCAAGATGTCGATCATCGTCGCCACGTGCAGTTTACAAACTAAACGAAGTTCGAGGAGAGCCATGGCCTGGTCCATCGAAGGAGCGTCCGAATTCGCCGTGATCATCGACGCCAAATTGCGCATCTTCGTCATGGCCGTGCCGATCAGACCTCTGGCTTCCCACCACCGGCCGAAGGACCACGACAACCGGAAAACGAGCAAAAAACTCAGCGCCGAGCCCATGATGGAAGTAGCAGTACCAATCGCCGGGATCTCGGGCCAGCCCGCGTCCACGATCTTCGACGCGGAAGACCCCGAGGGCCAGTGTCTTTTTTTAGCGTAGTACCACATCATCACCAAGCCGAAGCCAACGCCGAAGATCTCGTACCACAGGATGTTCATGAACCTGCGGGACAAGGCGTGACGAGCCGCCATCGCGGCGATCCGTCTCCGGGAGACGAGGGCGTGCGTGGTCTGGGTTTCGATTTTGAGTCCGTGCCGACCGCGTCCGAATGTTCGAAGAAGAAGACGCTGCCGGACGCACCAGTAGATGGCGTTCGCCGAGGCCGCCAGCTTGTGGCCGAAGAAGTTGATGTCCAGCTTGTTGGCCCGCCCCACCCAGCGCCAGGCCAAGATGCCCGGCCAGCCCAGCCAGGGCCGGCTCTCGACCTCCTCCTCGAGGCGCTGGGCCGTCTTCGTGATGTGCTTCGACAGGTTGGCGTGGACGGACATGGTCGTCCCGCGGCCGCGTGGGCGATCTGGGGGCTGCCTCTCGCAAGCTCGTTGCAAGGTGGCGAGTGCTAGAGGGAACGTCGCGTTCTTTGGCCTGGTTGCGGGCGGGTCGACGCGTCGGCGGCCGGCGCAGCACTGCCTGGGCGGCGCGGCCTCAGAAAATTCTGAAATGCATTAAAAACGGGTTTTGCCAACTGCGGATGCTTTGGGACATCACACTGCTGCTTGCTCCGCTCCTTTTCAGCAGGTTGCATCACGTAAACGCAGCATCGATGCGTATCAAAAATGAGGTCGAATAGCGCGGCATAGACATGCGAGTCCTGGGCCTCGCGCGGCTGCTAAGGGCCGTCTGCCGGCGCTGGTTGAGGGGCCTCGTGGTCATGGACGACGTGCAGTTGAGTCTCTTCACGGGCGAGCTGGAACTGGTGGACTGCGCCCTGGACGGCGCGCGGCTGACGAAGCTGTTGGGGAAGTTCGGGCTTCGGTGCCGCGTGACCAACGCCCGCGCGGCGCGCGTGGCCATTAGCCTCCCGATCACGTGGCGGCGCGGCGCGCGCATCCGCATTGTGGTGACGGGTCTCTCCGCCTGTCTAGAGGTCGACGCCGCGCCGCGGGACCCGGACCCGACGAAGCCGGCACGGGCGCTCTGGCGGCGCCTGGCGCTGCGCGTCGCCGAGGCCGTCGACCTGGACGTGAGGTGTGCGGCCGCGCGCTGCGTGCTCAAGGACGGCGCGGCGTGCGGCGCCGGCTTCGGGCGCGCCCGGATCGCCGCCTCGACGCCGGACGGCGAGACCTGGCGCAAGGTCGTGGACCTCACCGGCCTCTACGCGTACACCGAGGAGGACGCGGCCGACTGGGACGCCGGGGACGCCTACGCGCTGTCCGCGGCGCTGGTTGCGGACGCGGCGGCCGCTTTACTAGTGCCGGCGAACGTGGTCCTGGCGCCGGCGGCGCTGCGGGGCGTGGTCGCGCTGACGCGGCAGGCGACGGGCCTGCGCCTCGACGTGGATTGCGAAACGGCGCACGCCTGGCGCGCGAACGCGTCGGCCAAGCGCTTGTTCGCGGCCGCGGTCGCTGCGCCCCGTGAAGTCAAGCGCTCGCTCTCGGCGCAGTCTTTGGATTTCGTGGGCGACGCGGGCTCGGTCACTAGCGAGGACCTGCACGACGACGGCGCGGCGCGCCTCGTGGAGAGCGCGGCCTGCATATGCGTTAGCGGGTCCCTGCGGGGCGCGCTTAAACTGCAGGTGCGCGATAGGGCGGACCAGCTCCTGTGCGACGTCGCGGGCTTCCTCGAGTTACGCGCATCCTGCGAGCTCGACGAAAACGGCATCATCGACTACGAGGCCGGCGCGGCGCTAGACGACGTCTATGTCGGCGCCGCGGCGCCCGCGACGCCGGCGCAGAGGCGGTGGCGCCACCTCGTGCGCAAGCGGCGCGACCCGGCCGTAGACGAGGACCACGCTATCGGAGAAGCGTGGCTCGCGGCCTCAACGGGCGTGGTCAAGGTCGCGCTGAATAAGAGTCCGGAGGGCCTGGACTGCGCGTTTTATTGCAGGCACCTGGACCTCGTGCTGCACTACCCGCTGATCGGGCGCCTCAAGGGCGCGTTCGGGGGCGGCGCCGCGCGGCCCCTCACGACCGCGTTGCGGTGCGAGTTCGCCACGAGCGACTGCTGCGTGGAACTCCCCTACGACTGGGACGTGGATCGGGGCGGCGCGTTGTTGGGCTGGGCCCACGCCCAGGGCGCACTAGATACCGCGCGACCGGACCCGACGATCGACGGGAGCTTTGGCGATGCGTTCGCGGCCTTTTGCGCGGCCCGGTTGGACGAGCCCTACGACGATCCTGTGGCAGAGACGTTGCTTGGAGCGGACCTGAAGAGCCGCGGCTTCTACCTGAGCGAACGGCCGCCGCTGGACTACGACTTCCGTGTCGACCGGACCAAGTGCTCCGCGTTTTTGAATAAGTCGTCAACGTTAGCGCCGGTCGTGGCTACGTTAGAAGGGGCCTATTTGGCGCTGGGCGTCTCGCGGTTCGCCGAACCGGGCCGACGCATAGGTTTGAAGGCCGGCTGTGAGAGCGCGTGCCACATTGTTGTGGACGGACCTCGATTGGCGCGGGTGTTGCACGTCGTGGGCCAGTACCTAGGCGGGCCGCCCCCGTTGGATTGTGCCGGGTCTTTATTGCCTTCATCAAGCGATGAGGCACCGCGCACCAGTCAAGTGGACGTGGCCCTGGACGTGCCTCTATGCCGCG
>Ga0114994_10002115_pt1 | contig 14403 bp, 16 predicted proteins | sample ArcticOcean_MG_C_9_FD_87043 | JGI IMG/M metagenome (GOLD analysis project Ga0114994, IMG submission 87043) | Marine microbial communities from western Arctic Ocean - ArcticOcean_MG_CB2_152 | ecosystem: Environmental > Aquatic > Marine > Oceanic | place: Arctic Ocean: Canada Basin | collected... | reverse complement strand
GTGAGCTCTGAATACCCGCTGCGTGGTGAGGTGATCATCGCTGATGAGCCTTTTATTCGCGGGTTTCCAATCGTGAGTGGCCCGCCACCAGTGAAGTGTGGTTAGAGTTCAGAGCACTGTCTGCACTCGATATCGATGTGGGGGATTCTGTGTTCGTTGGTGAGGCAGAATTGACTGTTAGTAAGATTATTATCGCCGAGCCGGATCGACAACAGGCCGGTATGCTCGACAATGCAGGCCCGCGTCTTATGCTAAGCATGGATGACGTGGAACAGACCAATGTAGTGCAGGTTGGTAGTCGAGTTTCTTATCGTGCCTTATTTGCAGGCGAAGAATTAGAAACACTGGCTTCGTTTTCCGAATGGATCTCTGAGGAATACCCGGGTGAATATCGGATTCGAGATGTGCGCGATGAGAGCGAAGAAATTAGTGACGCGCTAAACAAGGCCGAGAGTTTTCTTCTGTTAGGCTCATTGTTTGCAGTGCTTCTTGCTGGCGTAGCAATAGCATTGACCGCCAAGCGCTACGCCGAGCGTCACTATGACTATGTGGCGATTCTGAAGACCTTTGGCTGTACCTCAAACGAAATCGGCGTAATCTATTTAGCCATACAATCTGTTCTAGTTTTTATTTCTATCATTGTCGGCTGCGTTCTCGGCTGGCTGGTACATCATGTGATTTTGCGTCTTCTGCAGGCAGTCATTACGGTAGATCTGCCAGCGGCCGGATTCGAACCCTTCGTTATTGGTTCGCTAACAGCTGTCATATGTTTGCTCTCATTCGCGTTGCCGCCTTTGCTAGCTCTGCGCGCGACGCCACCGCTGCGCGTATTGCGCAAAGATCTAGATCAGCAGAAATTTGGTGCCAACGTGCCTTATGTCTTCGGTATTGGCGGTACTATTTTTCTTGTGTATTGGTATAGCCAGTCTCTGGTGCTTACGACAGTATTAGTGACTGCGGTTGCAGGTATTGCGTTGTTCCTCTCGGCGGTATCATATCTATTGCTGCGCTCTAGTGGATCAGTTGGCATGAAGGCAGGCAGTGCCTGGAAGTTAGCTATGACAGCGGCGCGGCGACGACGCAAACAGAATGTACTGCAGGTGATGGTTTTTTCCGTGACAATCATGTCGCTGTTAATTCTAACCTTGCTGCGCACAGATTTGATCGATGACTGGCAGGGACAGCTTCCCGAGAATACTCCAAACCATTTCATGATGAACATAACCGAATCCCAGATTAATGGGATCGAGAGTTTCTTCGCTGAGAACGGCGTCGACAGCAATGCGTTTTATCCTCTAATCAGCGCTAGAGTTATTTCGGTAAATGGAGAAATACCTGAGCCCGAAGAAGAGCTCAATGCAGATGAGGAGCGCAGTAGCATTACCGAAGACGCTCAATCTGAGGACGAAGGCAGCCGCTACGATCAAGCGCGCAGTGAACTCGATGCAGCCGCGGGAAATAGCGAAGAGGCGGAAGAACAAGGCCAGGGGCAGGTTCAAGGCCGGCTAGGTCGCCGCCAAGTTACCTGGGCCGATGACTTGCCGCCTGACAATTTAATTACCGACGGAGCTTGGTGGTCAGAGGCTGTCGATGCTGGCTATGTGTCTATCGAAGATGAGTACGCCGGCTGGCTAGATATAGAAATCGGCGATCGAGTTGAGTTCGAAATCAATCAACAGACTGTCTTTGCAGAAGTGAGCAGTTTTCGCAGCGTGCGCTGGGACAATATGCAGCCGAACTTCTTTATCATATTTTCACCGGGTACGATCAATCATCTAGGTGCGACGTTCATATCGACGGCATTGATGGAGAGAGACCAAAAGATATTGCTCAATGACTTGGTTAGACTCTTTCCTACAATGGTTGTTATAGAGATCGATGCATTGATTGAGCAGATACAGAACATTATCGCTCAGGTGACTTCAGCTATCGAGTTGATCTCGGTGCTAGTGCTCGTGTGTGGCGCACTTGTGTTATTGGCCTGTGTTAACGCAACACTCGATGAGCGTTTTCATGAGAACGCGATACTGCGCACACTAGGTGCCGGGAAGAGGCTTATTCTTAGTAGTCTCTTGATAGAATTTGCGAGTATTGGTGCTTTAGCGGGAATCATCGCAACCATCGGCGCCGAGGGAAGTCTCTACTATCTCCAGGAGGAGGTGTTTGAGCAGGAATTCAATGTGCATTACTGGGTGTTGGTAGCTGGGCCGCTATTAGGCATGGTGCTGATCGCTGGTTTGGGCATGAACTCTACTCGCCAGGTCGTGAGTACCAGCCCTCTCAATGTGCTACGAAAGGTCGTATAGCGCTAGATTCTTGGCGTTGGAAGAATACTTGAGCACTGTCAGCGAAGCGTTATAATTGCAGGCAATGGATGATTCTTCGAGTTGAGCCCTAAAAGTGGTTATTCCTATGAATATTAGACGATTTTTTCTTTTCCAGCTGGCGGCAGGCCTTGTGCTTTCGCTGCCTTCGACCCCACTCACTGCACAATCTCTCGCGGGGGTGACTGCCGAAAAATGCGTTCTAGGCGATTGCACCGAGGGCAGAGGCAGGATGGAACTCACCACACAATGGGGTAAGGGTGAGTATTTCGGAAATTTCAAAGACGGCGAGTTTAACGGCAGGGGCCGTCTCGAGATACCTGTCTCCTTTATCGCCAAGTCCATCTATGAAGGCAATTTTGACATGGGCATCCGTTCCGGCCGCGGTACCCATTGGAACGGAAATGGGAAGTTGTATATGGGCCAGTGGCGAGACGACAAACGTAATGGCCAAGGTTCTTACTTCATCGGATTAGCGCGTTGGCAAGAGAACGAGCATAGTGAGTATTGGATGAAAGAGAATGTCGAAAACTATAGCGGTACATTCTTCGACGACTTCTATCACGGTGAGGGTACCTATCGCTGGCCGGGTGGACAGAAGTACGTTGGTCGGTTCTTTGCCAATGAAAAACATGGCCATGGAACCTATTACTACGTCACGGGTTCGCCGCGCCAGCAACTTTGGGAATACGGAAATTTCATTCGATAGTCTCCCTAACATTGCAGGCCTTCACATTTTAGTACTCGCCTTCGGGCCACAAACAACACTTGGACTTCACTATGGATCTTGAATCACTGCGCCGCGAGTATTTGCGTGGCGGCCTAAGTCGCGATGAGCTCGCCGCAGATCCGATTGATCAGTTTTCATTATGGATGCAGCAGGCTGTCGAGCTAGGGATTGGTGATCCTACTGCGATGACTATCGCTACTGTCTCGGCAATTGGTCAACCTAGCCAGCGCATCGTATTGCTCAAACACTTCGATGCTAGCGGCTTTGTTTTTTATACAAACTACGGTAGTCGAAAGGCAGATGAGCTAGATACAAACCCCAAGATAAGCCTGCATTTCCCTTGGCATTCTATAGATCGACAGGTAAAGGTCTGCGGTAAGGCGGTAAAAGTGAGTGCTGCAGAGTCACTCAAGTACTTTGCGAGCCGACCAAAAGAAAGTCAGATTGCGGCAATAGCCTCGCAGCAGAGTCGCGTCTTGACGTCGCGATCATTTCTCATGAATCAATTCGAGTCTGTGAAACAAAAGTTTAGTAACGGCGAGATTCCGCTTCCGGACTTCTGGGGAGGCTATCGAGTCGAGCCGAAGGAAATCGAATTCTGGCAGGGTGGAGCAAATCGCTTGCACGACCGCTTTCGCTACCTTCAATCGAGTGGTTCGAGTTGGTCCATCGATAGGCTCGCCCCCTAGCTCTCTTTCCACTTCCGAAGTTTCTTTGCCTCTAACTGCTTCTTCAGTCTCGCATACTGCGGGATGCCGTTCTTGTACTCGGGGTAGTCCTCGCCTTGAATTAGTGGCGAGAGATATTCGCGCGCGGCATCGGTGATATGAAAGCCGTCGCGACTGATATAGTTTCTGGGCATCTTCTTCTCGATGTTGGCAACATCAGACAGCTTTGCCTCACCTATGCGCCAGCTGTACTTCTTGCCCTTACCGCGAACGATCGCCGGCATTAGAGCGTTCTTGCCGGCCAATGCGAATTCAACGGCTGCTTCACCAACGGCATAAGCCTGTTCTACATCAGTTGCTGAGGCTATATGTCTTGCTGCGCGCTGCAGGTAATCGGCCACCGCCCAATGGTATTTATAGCCAAGTTCATCCTTAATCATCTTTGCGACGAAGGGTGCGACGCCGCCTAGTTGAACGTGCCCAAACGCGTCCTTGCCGCCAGCATCTGCTAGAAACGCCCCATCCTTGTTCTGTGCGCCTTCTGAAACTACGATGGCACAGTAGCCATATTTTCTGACGCAGGATTTTACTTTGCGGATAAATTTTTCCTTGTTGAACGCAATCTCTGGAAAAAGAATTATATGTGGCGCGTCGCCTGCCTGCTCTGTAGCCAAACCGGCAGCACCTGCGATCCAGCCTGCATGACGACCCATCACTTCCATGACAAAAATTTTAGTCGATGAATCACACATGGACGCAACATCCAGGCCCGCCTCGCGGATAGAAACGGCGACGTATTTCGCAACAGAACCGAATCCTGGGGAATTGTCTGTTATAGGCAAATCGTTATCGACTGTCTTCGGTACGCCGATGCAGGTAATTGGGTAGCCCTTCTCGAGGCTGAGCTGAGATATCTTGTTTGCAGTGTCCTGTGAATCACCGCCACCGTTGTAGAGGAAATAGCGAATATTGTGGGCGACGAACACCTCCATTAAGCGTTCGTATTCACGCTTGTTCTCAGCATAAGATTTCAGCTTGTAGCGACAAGAACCAAATGCACCGGCAGGGGTGGTGCGAAGTGCGGCAATCGCCTGCTTGGATTCTTTGCTGGTGTCGATGAGATCTTCTCTCAGGGCGCCGACGATGCCATTAAGTCCTGCATACACCTTTCCTATCTTGTCTTTATTTTTCCGCGCTGTTTCGATAACGCCACAGGCGCTAGCGTTGATAACGGAGGTGACCCCGCCCGATTGGGCGTAGAAAAGGTTAGCTTTGCTCATAGATTATGTTCGCTCGTTATATCTGTGGAGGCGCCAGTAGATGCCGGAGTACTAGGAAGAGGCAGTTTACAAGCTGTAAGATAGTACTTCAATTGCTTGCCAGCTCTCATAGATTGATGCAACATTCGTAGCTCGATTCGGAACAGGTGAAACTCGTGCGATTGATAATTGGAATGTCTGGAGCCAGCGGCGTTATCTATGGGATACGGCTGCTACAAGTTTTGCAGCAGGAGTCAGGCATAGAGACACATCTGGTCATGTCCGATTCTGCCAAGCTAAACATCGCAGTGGAAACCGAGTTCTCGTCCAAAGATGTGCAGGCGATGGCTGATCATGTGCATTCGAACAAAGATATAGGAGCCACTATCGCGAGCGGTTCATTTCGTTCAGAGGGAATGATCATTGCTCCTTGCTCTATCAAGACATTGTCAGCAGTCGCTAATTGTTACGCAGACTCCCTTATGGTGCGCGCCGCCGATGTGATGTTGAAAGAGCGAAGACGGCTGGTTTTAGTGCCTAGAGAAACACCTTTGCACACTGGGCACTGCGAACTACTCCTTCGTGCGAGCCGCAATGGCGCGATCATGGCGCCTCCAATGCCAGCACACTATATAAAACCACAGTCGGTTGATGACCTTGTGGATCATCATGTAGGTAGAGTGTTAGATCTTTTTGATATAGATCCTGGTCTAGTTAAGCGCTGGCAGGGCACACAAGGCTAAGAACTCAAGCCCTAGAACTTAAGAGAGCAAAAACAATGGCGAAAAATTTATTCGATTTAACTGGCAAGGTGGCCCTAATTACCGGCGGTAATGGCGGAATCGGCCTAGGTTTTGCTGAAGGTGTTGCGAAGCAGGGTGCAGATGTTTGTATCTGGGGAAGAAATGCCCAGAAAAATAGCGAAGTTCTGGCACTGCTCACTGAATTCGGAACGAAGGTTCATGCCGTGTGCTGTGATGTGGCGGTTGAGGCGTCAGTCGAGGAATCTTTTGCCGAGACTCTAGAGGTATTCGGACGAGTAGATGGCTGTTTTGCCAACGCAGGGGTCGCTAAATCGGGCCGTTTTGAAGAATTCTCTACAGAAGATTGGCGTCATGTTATGGATGTGAATCTAGACGGTTTGTTCTATACGCTGCGCTGTGCTGCCAAGCATATGAAACAGCGTGCCGAAGCCGGTGATCCTGGTGGTCGCCTCATTGCAACTTCATCTCTAGGCGCGTTAATGGGCATGGCGAGGGTGGAAGCCTATGGGGCAAGTAAGGGAGCCGTAATCTCAATGATGCAGGGATTGGCGGTCGAATATGCTCGGTGGGGAGTAACTGCCAACTCGGTACTGCCTGGTCACATAGAAACCGCGATGACCGAAGATAATTACGCCAATGAGAAATTTGCGAATGCAATATTGCCGCGAATTCCTGCACGTCGCTGGGGAGACAGGTCTGATTTCGAAGGCATAGCAGCCTATCTTATGAGCGATGCTAGCAGTTATCACACAGGGGATAGTTTGCTGATTGATGGTGGGTTTTTTCTCTATTAGGTCTTGTGACTAGGATGCGAGCAGTGGCTTAGTGAGAGCCTGTATCCCCCTGAATTAGCAATAAAAAACGATACTCCTCCTCGATTTGTGCTAAGGTGCCGCCACGTTTAGACAAGGCTACTCAGCGTTAACGCCTGTTTTAGTTAGATCTAGACGGTGCATCATACTTAGATAAGGTCACGTTACTGCGTTAAATCGCAGTCTGCAGACTTCTATTGAGCGAATCGAATTTCGATCCGGCTCGAATTAAAAGTCGCCACCTCAATTCTGGTTACTCGCAGTCAAGTTGTGAGTAACTACGAACTAGCTATCGAATGCACATCCGTGCAATAGAACTATTTTAAAAAAAGTTTAAAGTTCGGAAAATCATAACGAGAAATCATCGAGCTTCCTCCTGTGCACTGGAGTGGGCGATGTGTTTTCGTTTCGAACAAATACAATGCTTCGGCATACTTACTGACTAAGAGAATTTGAATGACATTTAACACACTCGGACTATCCGACACACTGCTGCAAGCAGTGAAAAAAACTGGCTACACATCGCCAACACCAATTCAAGAGCGCGCTATTCCAGAGATTCTAGCCGGCCGTGATGTAATGGCTGCGGCACAGACTGGCACGGGAAAGACTGCCGGATTCACATTGCCCTTGTTGCAACTGATAAGCGGACGTCCCAATCGAACTAGAAATAGCTTTCGTGCTCTGATACTAACTCCGACTCGAGAATTGGCGGCTCAAATTGAAGACAGCATCCAAACCTATGGCGCGCAAGAGAACCTTAGATATGGCGTGGTTTTTGGTGGGGTTAATATTAATCCGCAGAAGAAGACGCTAAATCGAGGGCTCGACATCCTAGTTGCTACACCTGGCAGATTGTTGGATCTGTATCAGCAGAAGTGTATCGATTTTCGAGATGTCGAAGTGTTGATTCTCGATGAGGCGGATCGAATGCTGGATATGGGTTTTATTCGCGATATTAAGAAAATCATGGCGCTGCTTCCCAAAAAACGGCAGAACCTGATGTTCTCTGCAACATTCTCCGATGACATCCGAGTCCTAGCGAAGACAATATGTAACAAGCCGGTAGAGATCGATGTCGCTCCGAGGAACTCTACAGTCGAAGCTATTTCGCAGAAAATGTATTACGTAGACAAAGCCAGCAAGCCTAGCTTGTTAATCGAAATGATGTTGGCGAGCAATGACCAGACATTGGTGTTTAGCCGTACGAAACACGGTGCAAACAACCTAGCGAAGAAACTAATCAAAGAAAACATAAAGGCCGCAGCCATCCACGGCAATAAGTCACAGGCGCAGCGAACAAAAGCTCTCCACGACTTCAAACAGGGCGGGGTGCAGGTCTTGGTTGCGACAGATATTGCCGCTCGCGGTATTGATATTGAGCAACTCGCGCGGGTCATAAACTTCGACCTCCCGCATGTACCTGAGGATTATGTACATCGCATCGGCCGAACTGGCAGGGCAGGAGCTACCGGATTAGCGATTTCTCTGGTTAGTGGTGAAGAGGGCAAGCAGCTACGTGACATAGAACGTTTAATAAAATTTGCAGTTCCTAGGGGAGATAGCGAAGAGTACGCATTTGCCTTGGCGAATCCAGCTCCCGCTAGCAAGAGTAGCGAGCCCAGCAGGCGGCCGGCTAACAATCAACGGCCTCGCCGCAGACAGGGCGCCGCGGATGGAAAGCCAAGCAACAAAGGCTCGGCTAACAATAAATGGAAGTCATCGCGATCCAAGGCAGCAGCTTAGCTGTGCTTGCTTTGTTGGTGGAGTATTCGCATTAGTGTTGCTCCATTAACAAAGCCGGTAAAATTCTGGGAAAATCTTGGTATATTTTGCGAGCTGTTTACAGATTGGGCTGCTACAGGCTTGACTGACAGGGCAGTCAATGACAGTGCTAGCTTTACTTACACAAGAATACCCCGATGTGAGGATGTCATGCTTACACAAGGTACGAGCTTCGTCAGGTACTCCAAATTACTCTGCTGGATCGTTGCATTGATCTGGTTTTCACTTTCCTTCTTGTCGTTTACCAGCGACAGTGAAAGTTCCACAATCAATGGTTTCTTATGGTTGGTGGGTGCAATAGCTTTTGCAGTTTCCGCCGGCTTTATTTCCAAGTCTTCGGATTTAGCTGAATCCGAAGACTTGGAAGAGTAAGATTTCTCTTTAGTTGTCACTGTAGCTATTCGTAGCGGCGAATAGCTACACTTTCTAGGTAGACGGCAATCCTTCAATTGCGCCTCGAATTACTTCCAATTTGCTAGTAATCTTCTCGTCCTGCTCGATTTCTACTGCAGCCAATAATCTATCGATGTTTTTCCCGATGTCATTAAAGCCAAGTACGCATTGCCGGCCGTCAATAAATGCCGCTGTTAAGCTGGCTATTTGTTCGATTTGAAGTTTCTCTGCCATCAATTCATCTGCTTTTATCCTCTCTCGCAGGCTATCGAATTGCTCAGCTGGATTCGGGTTTAGTTTCATCCAAGCGCGAGCGGCTCGCAGCGGCTGCACTACATTGGAGCTCCATCTTATCGAGAGCTCGATCGCATTTTGCAATAACTCCTGATCTACCTCTCCGTAGGCGCGGCCGTGCCAAAAACAGAAGAGAATCAAGTTCACGTCAAGCTGATAGGCATCTTGCAACTCGAGGCATGCTGCGGCTACACCCTCTTGGTCGTACAGTTGAAGGGAGAAATTCCAGAATTTTTGAGGCTCGTTTGGCATTATTGGGATCAGTGGTGGCTTAGTACTCCTATGCTACCGAAGTTTTGTGCTATAAACAGCACCTTGATAAAGAGCCCAGCCGCGCGAGAATCTCAATGCACGTACATATTTTAGGTATCTGCGGTACCTTCATGGGTAGCCTAGCCATAATTGCCAAACAGCTTGGATACCGCGTTAGCGGCAGCGATGCCAATGTCTATCCGCCAATGAGTACGCAATTGGAAGAGATGGGCATAGATTTGATGGAGGGGTTTCGGCCAGAACATCTTCACCCAGAGCCAGACCTGGTGATAATTGGCAATGCGCTTTCTCGTGGAAATCTAGCGGTCGAGCACGTTTTGAACGAGGGCCTGAACTACACCTCAGGCCCGCAGTGGCTGTCACAGTATGTGCTTCATGATAGGTGGGTGCTAGGAGTCGCGGGTACGCACGGCAAGACCAGCACTAGCGCCATGCTAACTTGGATACTCGAGAATGCGGGCATGAAGCCAGGTTATCTTATCGGTGGTGTAACCAACAATCTGCCGCGCTCAGCTGACATTGGTGAATCGGCGTTCTTTGTCGTAGAGGCCGATGAGTACGATAGTGCATTCTTCGACAAGCGGTCCAAGTTTGTTCACTACGCGCCCAGAACAACTATCCTAAATAATCTTGAATTCGATCACGCAGATATCTTCGACAACCTCGAGGCTATTCAGAGGCAGTTTCATCATCTGATTAGAACGGTTCCAGGTAATGGACTGCTTATCGTCCCCCACGGCGAAGCGGCAATCGAGAAGGTCTTGCGTATGGGCAATTGGACCTCGAAACAACGCTTTGGTATCGCTGTTCCGGAAGAGGTGTGCAAGAAATTGGCTGCCAATGGCGGCGTTTTCTGGAATGCCAAGCTCCTCAACGGGCAGGGCTCGGAATTCGAATTAACAAAATATGGTCAGGGTTCTACCGGAGAAGTAATTAGCCGCACGCGTGTGGAGTGGAATGTTACCGGTGTGCATAATGTGAAGAATGGCATGGCTGCCATCGCAGCGGCTCATCATGTAGGGATTGATGTAGCTACAGCGGTAGAAGGCTTGCAGACATACAAAGGTGTGAAGCGGCGAATGGAATTGCGGGGCGAAGTGGAGGGCGTAAAGGTCTATGACGACTTTGCTCATCATCCAACGGCGATTATGGCCACGTTGCAGGGCATCCACATGAAGCTGAAATCTGAGTCTGGTCAATCGCGTTTGATTGCGGTGATTGAGCCGCGTTCGAATACCATGGCCCTTGGTATTCATCAGCAGCCGCTAGTGGAAGCCTGTCAGAAAGCAGATATGGTTATCTGGCTGAAACCAGAGAAGTCGGGACTCGATTTTAATGCACTTGTCGCCGATAGTAAGGTGCCAGGGTATGCGTTTTCTACTACTGATGAGATCGTCTCATTCGTAGAGGAGAATTCTATTAAAGGTGACAATATCGTGGTGATGAGCAACGGCAGTTTCGATGGTATCCATGAGAAATTACTGCGCGTCTTAGACCACAGCCCTACCGGGGCCTCTGGTTTTTGAGTATTTCTATGAGTAATTCCCAAGAGATACCGCTTTTCCCACTAGAACTGGTTATGTTTCCTGGTGGCAGATTAGATATGCAAATATTCGAGCGGCGCTACATTGACCTGATTACGCAGTGCATGCGCACAGAGACGGGCTTCGGTATCTGCTTACTGAAGAAAGGGTTGGAAACTGCTCAAGTTGGAAGCCAGCAAACCATTCACGGTACGGGAACCTATGCAAATATCATTGATTGGAATCAACTGCCGAATGGACTGCTTGGAATAACCGTAGAAGGTAGTGCTAAATTCAATATCGAGGATTGCTGGCAGGCTCCCAGCGGTGTATTGACGGCCAATGTTACATTCTCTGAGAACGACAGCGTGGGTAAACAGACGATACCCATCGATGATGATTTCACTCCACTGACGCAACTGTTACAAAACCTGGAGAGTCACCCCCTAGTCGAGCAGAAAAACTTGATAATCGACTATGACAATCTCTGGGATCTTGGATGGCGCCTCGCGGAATTGATTCCTGTAGAGAATGCGAAGAGGCAAGATCTGCTGGAGATGGACGATCCGTGGGAACGAATAGAGAATATTGAGCAACTCGTATCTGAGCTCGCCGACGAGTCATAGCCGCGGGCTTTGAATCGAATTGGACTTTTAATTAACTCACTGTTGCCTCTCTAGAAAGGCGCTGACTATGCTGTCTAATCTTATTAATACCTCCGGTTGGACACACGAGCAATGGTTGGCCGCCTGCATTCTGGTGTTTGCTATCCTGTCCGTTGCCGTCGTTATGCATCGCTTATTGAAGCTGTTTCGAATGACTAAGAAAGCAAGTTACCAACCCAATCTGCGCCCACTCAGAAGACGGCGATTTAGCGCCAAACCAGAATCGGAAGATCAAGATGAATAAGTCCTCACTACTTGTTATTCGCCGCTTCGTAGTACTTCTTTTGTGCTCCAGCTTCGTCTCGCCTAGCTCCGCTATCATAATTCGTCACGATGTTGGGCCTGCACGCTATGAAGTGAGGGAGAGTAGTTACCCATCGGTATTTTTCTTGGAGCAGCAGGGGAATCGAAAAGTCTGCGCTGCCACAGTAATTCATCAGCAATGGGCGATAACCGCTGCACATTGTGTGGAGCAAACGCTGCTTGGCAATACACTGGCAAATGGCCGCGACTTCGCCGTGATCATAGCCGGTCAAGATCGGGAGATAGATGCTGTCATTATTCATCCTGATTTTGATTTAGAAGATGCTGCTGATGTAGATCTCGCGCTGCTGCGATTCAAGCAGACTTCGGCTACGCCACGGGTGATGCCATTGCATTTGCGGAAACCGGAAACTGACACGATCGTAACGTTACTCGGGTGGGGCTACTTCGGTTTAGGAACAACTGGCAGGCAATACAATGATGGCAATCTTCGTTTAGCTATGAATCGGGTCACAGATGTTGAGCGTCGCTTCAGGATACGATTCGATGATCCACGGGATTCTGCCAGCCAAGCTTTGCCTCTAGAGGGAATGCCTAGCTTAGGTGATAGCGGTGGCCCGGCGTTACTCGAAAACGAGAACGGCTTGTTTCTAGTAGGCATCACAGTTGGTGAGGTTGAGACGGATGACTTTTCGGAGGAAACTCAGGGAAAATACGGGGCTGTTGCAGTATACGAAAGCGTAGTCTCGCAGTTAGACTGGATCGAAGCTGTCATCGGTAGCTTGGCGCCATTCGATAGTTAGCTAGCCATTTTCGGTGCGAAGACCTTATCAAAAGAAAGCTAGAACCAATTAGCCACTAAAAGAAAGCTAATACCAATTAGCTATTAAAAACCGAGGCAATAGTGATCAAGAAAACTCTAATCTCCGTGGTTTTCCTTCTGCTGCTTGCGGGCGGCGGACTGTTCTTCTATCTCGATTCCATTGTGAAGAGTGGAATAGAAGTAGTTGGCTCAAACCTGCTGGGGACGGCGGTAACCGTGGACAGCGTTTCACTATCACCCCTAAGCGGGCAGGGTAGTATCTCTGGCTTGCGAGTTGAAAACCCCGAGGGCTTCGAATCGCAATATGCTTTTGAATTGGATTCAGTCTTGGTAAGCATTGATGTGAATTCAGTATTCACGGATGCTGCGGAGATCGAATCGATAGTCATCATGCAGCCTGTAATCACCTACGAGACTAAGATTGCCAGCGACAATATCCGCACTCTTCTTGATAACCTTGACTAAGGGGATGCGCCATCAAGCGATCCCGAAACGGAGGATGATTCAGCTCAGCAGATTATCATTCGGGAGTTTCGAATGGTGGGTTCGCAGCTGAACTTCGTATCCGCACTAGTAAGCGCACCGATAACGCTTGCCGACATCGAGATTCGAGATATTGGGGCCGAAGGCGGTTCGGCCAGTGCAGCGAATGCTGTTCGTGTTGTCTTGCAGGAGCTGGTGGCTTCTATCTTGAACTCCGACGATCTTCCCGGTCTCGATGGATTAAGAGAGTCTGTTGAGGGTCGAATACAGGATGGTGCGCAACGAGTCGAAGAGGCGGTTGAAGATTTGGGGGGCAGACTTCGTAATATCCTGAACTAGTCATTAAGCCAGTTACGGAGTCGAAGGGATGCTATTCGACGACCGTGGCTGCGCAGTTGTTTGCCCTTCCCGGCAATAGCCGGTCGGTTTTACCGCTAATTCTATAAGCTACCAGCCCTATCCATTCTTTGACTGCTCTTCTTAGCACCGATAGATTTGTACTGAAAGAGAAGTTCAAGCGCAGTAAGTTTCCGTTCTGCGAATAGTGATCGACAGGGTAAGGGTGCACTATCCACTGTTCCTGACAAAACACACCAATCGATCGCGGCATATGAAATGCCGATGTGACCAATAGCCAATTCTCGTCACTTTCCGGCGTGACTAGCGCTTTGCTGTGTCGCGCATTCTCGGACGTATTGCGTGACTCGCTTTCAAAGATAATAGCCCTTTGTGCTAGGCCCAACTGATCGAACAAGATTTGTGCCATCTCAGCCTCTTTGAACTCTTGTTCGGAGACCGCACCACTGCCACCGGTGAACACCAGCTGTGCATTGGGGTAGAGTCGGGCGAGATAGAGAAAATTTATGAGTCGGTCCGCGCTGCCGTTAACCTCTGGTTGCTGCCAGGTATTTGATAGTCGCGGCAAGATAGCGCCACCGAGAACGATTATGCCATCCACCTCACTTGGCAGTGCAGCATTCGTCGTGAAGCGATTTTCCAAGGGTGCGATAAGCCACTCCCCAACCGGAAAGAAGCCGATTAGCACGAGCAGAAGGGCACAACTAGCGAGTACGGATCTCGAGACTCTCTGCCATTTCAAGATAGCGGCGATCCAGGCGGACACCCCGAGAATGACGATTAGGCTGTCCGGCGAAATTAGCGCCCAAATAACCTTGGAGGCCAGAAAGAATACAGTGTCCATAGAGGCTCTAGTCAATCGCTCAAGAGTGTGTAGGCCTTGAATGCTAACTCAAAAAAGAGGGCAGCACATCGCTATTTTTAGGGCTTATGGCAGCGAATTTGCTACTATCCGCTAACTGAATTAAAACTAACTATTAGGAGTT
>Ga0114994_10002112_pt1 | contig 14405 bp, 12 predicted proteins | sample ArcticOcean_MG_C_9_FD_87043 | JGI IMG/M metagenome (GOLD analysis project Ga0114994, IMG submission 87043) | Marine microbial communities from western Arctic Ocean - ArcticOcean_MG_CB2_152 | ecosystem: Environmental > Aquatic > Marine > Oceanic | place: Arctic Ocean: Canada Basin | collected... | reverse complement strand
TGATGCGTAGCCAAAAACCCAAACATCGGTCTGGTTAGCCATTATTCTCGGGTCACTAAAGTGCCGCCGCTGACAACCGCCGCCATACCAACAAACTCAATAGGCCCTAAGACTTTATCAAAAATAAAAAATGACATGAGAGCTGTGGCTGGAGGTACCAAATAAAATAAGCTGGCTACTTTGGAGGCGGCGCCTTGGCGTATGAGCATTGAAAGCAAGGTTATGGCGCCAACGGACAAAACGATGACTAACCAGAGAATGGAAGAAATAAATTGTACCGTCCATTGAATTACCATCGTTTCGAAGAAGAATGCTAAGGGCAAAGCAATGATTAAAGAGGATGAAAATTGAATAACTGATCCACTGCGTAAATTCATATTACTACAGTATTTCTTTTGGTAGAGCATTCCAGTCGCTATCCCAAGTAAAGCGATTATGGATAGCCCCAATCCGATAAGGTTGCTTTGGGCCCCCGCCACTTTACTGGAGACAACTAATGCAACACCTATAAAGCCGATGAAAATTCCAACCCATTGGCGCTTGGTGACGGTTTCGCCAAGAACATGGCGAGCGAGTATGGCTGTTAGAATTGGTTGTGACCCTGTAACGAGAGCTGAAATTCCGACTGAAAATCCAACTTTCACTGATGAAAATACACCGCCAAGATAAACCCTGTTTACAAGAGTTCCTGCAATCACAATATGGATTGTTGCTTTAACACTCTTTGGCCACGGCGCTTTGGTGACAAGGCATATCAACGGCATGAGCCCAATGACCACAGTAAACCGTATACCTAAAAATGTGAAGGGTTCCGCATAAGGTATACCGTATTTAGCGCCAATAAAGCCTGTGCTCCAAAGAAATACAAAAGCCACGGGCATGGCCGCAATCCATATGTTTGTGGATGGATCTTGGCTATTGGTTTTGCCAGTTGAATGAGCCATGCTTTGATAAGACCTTGCGTGTGCTTTAAGCTACTGTCTTCAAGAGGACTATCAAAGCTTTTATATAGATACATTAAAGCCCTAAAAATTAGAAGTTTAAAAAATAAGAGTTGTAATTGGCCTAGAACCTGAAAAATTGAAGTACGAAAATGCATTTAAATAGAGTTTCAAGTTTTAGGCGATTGCGAGTTAGATTATAATATGCCGAAGATTAATAAGACTTATTGGCCCGTCTTACTAGGTGGCGTGAGCCTGACGATGACGGTAATTATTTATACAATTTATTGGTTTGTAGTCGCAACGACTTTAAAAAGTACGATTGAAAAATGGGTTTCCGTTAGATCCGCAGAAGGAATGTTTGCATCGTATCGGCAAATTGAAATAACTGGATTTCCATTAAGTTTTAGGGTCGTTCTGACCGATCCAAAAATAAAAGTTCCAAATTTAATGGCTGCTATTTACCAAGTTGGACGTGGCGAGAAATGGATGTGGAAGAGCGGGCGTGCGATTGCTGAAATAAGACCTTGGAATTTTAATAAAGTTAAAATAGATCTTAGTGGGTCTTATGCCTTATCTTATGAGGATGGGGGTGGCGCTTACCATTTTGTGGGTAAGGCGCAAAAAATATTTATAGCTGTGGAAGATTTTGCAGATGGGTGGCCGAAAGAGTTTCTACTAAATATTGCTGAACTAAGTATGATAGAAAATAAGTCAGAAGAAATTTTTTCTTTAAAATCAGGGGCGGTTATCAGTCATAGCTTGTTGCCGGACGGTAAACGTGACGCTACTGGGGCAAAAAGTGCGACCTATGTGTTGAAGGTTGAATTTCATGATGTTCATTTACCCAGGTTTCTAAGCCTTCCGCTAGGCCACGAGGTCCAGAATATCTCAACGGAGCTGAAAATAATTGGATTTAATGAACCTTCGGTCAAGATTAAGAATCTTGCAAAATGGCGCGATTCCGGTGGTAGCATTGAGGTAATTTTGTTTGAAGGAAGTTATGGTACGCTCAAGACCTACGCTACGGGAACTGTCGCGCTGGATGAAAGCTTACAGCCTTTAGCTGCAATATCAGCTAGGTTTCAAGGATTTTTTCCTGCTATAAATAAATTAGAAAAGGCGGGTTACATTCGATCAGGCAATGCGGCGATAGCCAAGCTTGTACTCGGGTTACTTTCTAAACGCACTAATAATGGGGTGCGTAGTATTAGTTTGCCACTCACTCTTCAAGGTGGTCGGTTATCGGCTGGGCCTGTGGAATTGATGGCTGTGCCAAAAATAGATTGGGGAAAAGACCTCCCGTGACTTTAACTCCCAAAAATTAATAGTAAAAATTAATCATACATCTTTTCTTGTTTTGCCTCGATCACGCCACGGCGCACATCCCGTGTTCGGGAAAATAGGTCGTGTAAGATGTCTCCCTCGCCCCAGCGGATGGCTCGTTGTAGTGCCGTAATGTCTTCGCTAAATCTTTGTAGCATTTCGAGGACCGCATCTTTATTATTCAAAAACACGTCTCGCCACATCGTTGGATCAGAGGCTGCGATTCGCGTAAAGTCTCTAAAGCCCCCGGCTGAAAATTTAATCACTTCATTCGTCAATGATTTTTCAAGGTCAGTTGCTGTGCCAACAATTGTGTAAGCGATTAAGTGGGGAAGATGTGACGTCATCGCCATTACCAAATCATGGTGTGTTGGTTCCATGATTTCAATGTTCGCCCCAAGGGCTTGCCAGAACTGAGAGACCTGCTCGATTGCAGTTTCATTAGTGTCGGGTGGAGGTGTAATGATACACCAACGATTTTCAAATAATTCTGCAAACCCGGCTTCTGGGCCTGAGTGCTCGGTACCCGCTACAGGGTGGGCCGGAACAAGATGAACACCTTTAGGTATATGGGGGGCTAGATCGCGGATAACTGCTTGTTTCACTGATCCTACATCACTCACAATAGCCCCTGGTTTTAGACTAGGTGCAATGGTCTCTATTATTGGCCTATAGGCACCAATGGGCGAGCAGATGATAACTAGGTCAGCCTCTTTGACAGCATCCACCTTGTCAAGCGTCACACTATCCGCAATACCTAACTCAATAGCTTTGTCCAAGCTTTCTTGGCTACGGGCGGTGACTGAAATGTGAGCAGTCAAGCCACCACGCTTCACAGCACGTGCAATTGAGGAGCCTATAAGGCCAATTCCTATTAATGCAATCCGTTCTAATAGGATCTTCGGTTTTTGTTGCGGCATTTTACGATCCTAAGAATTCGGCGAGAGTACTCACGACCATCTTCATTTCATCTTCAAGGCCAATTGAAATTCGTAAAGAATCCGGTAAGCCATAACCGCCCATATGTCGTACTATTATACCTTTAGATTTAAGAAATGTATTGGCTAAATCGGCAGTGACTTTAGTTTCTTTATCTTCGGGAAAACGAACAAGGACAAAATTGCAGACGCTATCAGGTACTTCCAAGCCAAGGGCCCGGATGCTGTCAGTTGTCCATTTGAGCCATTCTCTATTATGCTCTTTTGACATTTGTAGGAATTCGTCATCCTGGGTTGCGGCTATGCCCGCAACCATTGCCGTATACGAGACGTTAAAAGGACTCCGCATGCGATTCAGTATATCAATCACACTGTCCGGTCCATATCCCCAACCGAGCCGCAAACCGCCCATGCCATAGATCTTAGAAAAGGTCCTGAGCATCACAACGTTGTCATTTGCCATCACAAATTCTGACCCATCTGAGTAATCGCCGCGGTCAACAAATTCTGAATAGGCCGAATCCAATACAAGTAAAACTTCTCTTGGCAAGGAATCAATTAATCGCTGAACTTCTTGAATCGGAATGTATGTTCCTGTTGGATTATTCGGGTTGGCAATAAATATTATTCTCGTTTTTCCTGTGATATGTGCCACCAATTGATCAACATTAACGGTTATACCATTTTCTGGGGCACCAATAACAGTTGCTCTAACTGTTCGGCCATAAATTGGGTACATTGCAAAACCGTGTGCGGAATAGAGGATTTCATCGCCTGGGCCGGCATAAGACCGACACAGTAAGCTGATCAGTTCGTCTGATCCTGCGCTACAAATAATATTATCTTTGGATAATTGGTTTTTAGCGGCTAATATATCACGCAGATCATTACAGTCTCCGTCAGGGTAGCGATGGAAATTTCCCCCATGGGCATCTAGGGCCTCAAGTGTTTTTCGGCTTGGGCCAAAAGCACCTTCATTTGAGGCGAGTTTTATAATTCGATCATAACCCGTAATTTCCGATTCACCCCCAATATAGGGAGCTATATTATTTAAGCCGGCAAGTGGTTGGGGAGAATTCATTCTCAGTCTCTCTTTTAAATATCTTCTGAAGCCAACATATCCGCGCTACAGGGCACAGCGTAGCTACCGAGTATTGTAGCATGGTTTAAGTTTTCACTAATGCCATCTGTCAGGCGGTCTAATTTTGCATCGGTGGCTAAAACATATGAATCAATACATATTAGACATAACCATCTTTCAGGTGCTTGAGAATCGTGCCAGATGTTGACAACTGATCCGGTCATGCCACTTTTGATTAACCGAGCCTCAATTTGTGTGGTTGTAGTGGTTCTTGAAAGATCTAGGACAACATAGGTGCTGTCTAGACCCGATGGATCAGCATTGCTTTTAGTAATAACCAGACAGTCCAGCGGCTCACCTTTAGTGGCCGTCCTGTCACTCTTTTTAACTGCAAATGGCAGTTTCGCAATTATTCGAGCTGGTTTGGACGGGGTGCCATCTTTTTTGGTGTTTCCCTGAACAGCTAGGTGTCGCCACCAGGGATTATCTTCGTGGCGACTTGGTACAGGTAGTATGCCGACTGAACATTCATCTTCAAGGATGGCTTCTATGACCCTATGTTTTGAGGAATGGCTAGTCATAGGTGTGTGAACGCCAAAATGTCCGCGCGTAGATGCTATATATCCCCAACCGTCCATCTCGCCGTCTTCAGGACTATAAACAGCTAGCGAAAAGGTGCCCTGCGCTTGTAAGGAAGCACTAAATATTTCTCGCCAAACTTGGACTATTCCTGTTTTTGGAAAATGTCCCTTATGACGTTCAATTAGGGCGCGCAAAATTTGGGCTTCGCGACCGGGCTTCAACTTGATGTCGCCGTCCGGCTTAACCTTTTTAACTTCGAGCGATATTTCAGCCCGCTGGGTTAATAAATGTTGAATTTCAACGTCGATTGTGTCGATGCTGTTTCGTAAGGATTTTAATTGATCATTTGGCATTTTGGTTTGTGGTCCCAGTTCATCCCCATTATTCTATATTTTACACTTTAAGGAAGATAGTGATAGTCTGCTGAGACTTTAAAATCAAAGATAAAGATGGATATAATGGCACTTGGTTACTTGCATGGGCTAGTTGTGGGTCATCTTTAGCTATTTTTGCGATATTTAGATAAAATAGCTAAGTTTAGAATTGAAAACTTGACCGAAATTTCGCGATTTAACGGAAATTTGCTAAAATTATGATTTTTCAAAGAGATGATAAGACTTCTGAGCCCTTTAATAGTGTCAAGGCCGGTAAGTATCTAACTCTTGGCGTTGATGTGCCTCTGGTTCTAGATTGTGGGATCCCGTTAGATAATTTTACGGTAGCTTACGAATCTTACGGTACTCTTAACGCTAATAAAACTAATGTGATTTTAGTATGTCATGCACTCAGTCTCGATCAGTTCGTTTCTGGGGTTAATCCTATTTCAGGTAAGAACGGCTGGTGGGACTTAGTTGTTGGACCAGGCAAACTTATCGATACAGAAAATTTTTTTGTTATATGCCCCAATATTTTGGGTGGCTGTATGGGGACAACCGGGCCAAAGGAAATTAATCCCGAGACTGGTGAGCGTTGGGGACTTCAATTTCCCGGTGTGACTATATCTGATATGGTTCGAGCACAAGCCTTATTACTAGATGAACTCGGTATAGATAAAGTGTTCTGCGCTATTGGAGGTTCAATGGGCGGCATGCAAGTACTAGAATGGGCAGCTGCCTTTCCTGAACGGGTTTTTGCAGCCGTACCTATTGCAACAGCATCGCATCATTCAGCCCAAAACATTGCTTTCCATGAGGTCGGCCGTCAAGCAATTATGGCAGACCAAGACTGGCGTGGTGGTGACTATTTAAATCAGGGTTGTTATCCGCAGCGTGGCCTGGCGATAGCACGGATGATTGCGCATATTACCTATTTATCGGAGCCAGCTCTGCAAAATAAATTTGGCAGGCGCTTGCAAGACCGGGACGAAATCACCTTTGGTTTCGATGCTGATTTTCAGGTTGAAAGTTATTTGCGTCATCAAGGTAGTACGTTTGTCGATCGGTTTGATGCAAACTCTTATTTATATATCACGCGGGCGATGGATTATTTTGATCTCGCTGAGCATCATGGGAATGGCATCTTGGCAGAGGCATTCAGAGAGGCGGAGACTCGGTTTTGTGTTATCTCCTTTACCAGCGACTGGCTTTATCAAACAGCGGAGAGCCGTGCGATTGTTAAGGCGCTGAATGCGGTTGCGGCCAATGTTAGCTTTGCGGAAATAGAATCGGATAAAGGCCACGATGCATTCTTGCTGGAAGAGCCGGAGTTTTGGAAAGTACTATCGGGTTTTCTAGAAGGGGCTGCTGATAAATACGGGTTGATCAGCAAGTGATACGTAAAGTACAAACGTACCCTATTCGCATTGATTTTCAACTTATTGCCCAAATGGTTGAACCTGGGAGCCGCGTACTTGACGTTGGTTGCGGTGATGGGGCGCTATTGGATTACCTCGACCAAGAGAAACAAGTCGATGGTCGTGGTATTGAACTGAGTTCAGAAGGCGTGAACGCCTGTGTCTCAGCCGGCCTTTCGGTGATACAAGGCGATGCTGATCAAGACCTTAATGACTATCCTGACCAGGCCTTTGACTATGTTGTGCTTGGCCAGACCTTACAGGCGACGCGGGAGCCTCATAACGTCCTCAAAAACCTTGTTCGTATTGGTAAACATGCCATCGTCTCATTCCCAAACTTTGGTTATTGGCAAGTACGAATGGATCTGGTGTTCAGCGGTCGGATGCCGCAAACAAAATCGCTGTCACATAATTGGTACGACACGCCTAATATTCATTTCTGTACTATCAAGGATTTTATTACTCTTTGCGGCACGTTAGGTATTGAGATTGAAAGTGGTGTTGCGCTGAACCACCTAGGCCGTACGCGAGCAATTGGTGGTACAGGAATGCGCTTTGCTAACCTTCGTGGTGAGCAAGCAGTCTTTTTACTTAAAATGCGTTAGCCAGAGAAATTTATTAGTTTTGAAGTGTTTTTTAACTGCCGGGATGCGGTTTCTTTAGATGTGGTGTTGCAGCAAAGGTTTCTTGCGTAGCTTTTTTTGATATAACCTTTGTCACCGAAATACTGAAGGTGTCTCGAAATTGTTGAGTTAAATTAGGCCGGCTTTATTTTATACCACGAAACTCCAACCAGCTTAATTTATTCTTTTCCTAATAATTTATTCCACTTCTCGAAAGGCACGAAATCCTATAAAGTAGCTGAAAACCCTTGTGTCATTGCGTGCTCTGGAAGATGACCTGGAAACTTGTGGCAAATAATACCAAGCTCCACCTTTAACGACTTTGCTTAAACATTTGTCAGTTATTAACGGTAATCCATCTATTGGAAGTGTGTTATGGTTTTTGGTCCAACAATCCGTCACATGTTCCAAAACATTGCCATGTACATCAAATAGACCCCATGGGTTTGGCTTAAATTGGCCAACAGGTGCTGATTTAAGTCCACTCCATTCTGTGCCACATCCACGGCAATTGGCAGCTCCTTGGAGCATATGGTCTCCCCAGGTGAACTCGGTCTTTGTTCCAGCCCTAGCGGCATATTCCCATTCTGCTTCTGAAGGAAGACGATATTTATGACCAGTTTTATGTGTTAACCAATCCATATATTCACTGATGTCAGCTTGGGTAACATTTATGACCGGGCGTTTACCGCGGCCCCAACCCCGGTCGAAAGGTTTTTTTTCGCAACCACCCGCTGTGTGACAGGCATCCCATTCGTCAAAGGTTATTTCATAGCGGCTAACGCCGAGGGGATTTTCTATAGTTATTAGTGTAATCGGTAATTCACGTCTTTTACCTTTGGAGGACCCCATCATAAATGAGCCAGCCGGTATAATTGTCATTTCTGGACAAATTGGGCAGTCCCGAAATATGTTGCCTGGTACTCGAGTTTTAGGTTTTGTAGCTTCTGCCGCGGCCCCGTGGGTCCAGATTGTTACGCTAAAAAATATTAATGCGGTTTTGAGGAATAGTTTCATGATGGCCATCTTTTTTCTGCTCACCTCTGCTTAGAAGACACAATACCATCATCGTTAACGAATAAGGTCCCTTTCCAAAAAAATTCTGGACATGTTTTAATACGGTCTAGTCAACTATCCAAGTTGGCCCACTGCGCAGCAAGTCATCTATGTTGGGATTTGGGTGAGCTTCTTTTTCGGCTTCAACCTGAGCATGAACAGCATCCTCGTAGGTCTCTGAAGAGATGCAATACAGCACGCCGATAGCGACGGGGAACGACGGTGCTTCCATTTGAGCTAGAAGCGTTGCAAGGATCTTATTTGTCTCGTCATGCACCAATACGTCTTCCTCGGTAATGCCATTTTCACCAATGGTAATTACTTCCAACTCAATATGGCCAGCTTTTAACCTGAGACCCTTATTTTTATCTGAGCCAAAGATAAGGGGTTTGCCGTGTTCAACTGCTATCTGGCGATCCGCAGCAACATTCTTGGCCGTAAACTGATCAAACACACCGTCATTATAGACGATGCAATTTTGGAAAACCTCAACAAATGATGCACCTTTGTGCGCATGAGCACGCTTAAAAACTTCGGGAAGGTGCTTTGGTTGGGCGTCAATGCCACGGGCAACAAATCTTGCCCCACAGCCAAGCGCATAAAGCGCAGCGGACAGCGGGCTATCAACAGATCCCATAGGTGTCGATGGTGACCGTGTCCCAACTTTAGAGGTTGGGGAGTATTGCCCTTTTGTTAGGCCGTAGATCTCATTGTTGAACAATATATACTGCAAATTTACATTACGTCGAAGCACATGCATTAAGTGGTTGCCGCCAATTGAGAGCGAGTCGCCATCGCCAGAGATTACCCATATATCAAGATCTGGATTGGCTAACTTAGTTCCTGTTGCTACTGAGGCAGCGCGGCCATGGATTGTGTGGAAGCCATAGGTTGCCATGTAATAAGGAAAACGAGCAGCGCAGCCAATACCAGATATAAATACTGTTTTCTCAGGCTGCGATTGTATATCCGCTAAAGTTTTCTGCATTGCGCGAACAATCGAATAGTCGCCGCAACCAGGACACCAGCGTACCTCTTGGTCCGAGGCATAATCTTTGATAGTTAGTTTTTCGGGAGGTGTGGCTACATTCATAGTGTTAGTTCTCCAAGCTCGCGCGGATGGTCTCTTCAATCTCAGAGACTTTAAACGGTTGACCCGATGTTTTGTTGAGCCCTTGGGCGTCGACTAAATATTTGCTACGAAGGACAGTTATTAATTGGCCGGTATTCATTTCCGCAACGATCACTTTTTTAAATTTTTGAAGGAGGTCCCCTAAATTATTAGGCATTGGCCAGATGTGACGGATGTGGATGTGGGATACTTTATAGCCATCACTTTGGACCTTTTTAACGGCTTGCGTAATCGGACCAAAGGTTGAACCCCACCCGACGACGACAATATCGCCGCTACCGTCACCACGTGTAATTTCTTGATCTGGGATATCATTAGCAATGCCGTCGATCTTATTCTTTCGAACATTAGTCATTTTTTGGTGGTTCGCTGCATCGTATGAGATATTGCCAGTTGTGTAGGATTTTTCGATGCCACCAATGCGGTGTTCGAGGTTAGGCGTTCCAGGAACTGGCCAATTGCGCGCTAGAGTTTCGGGGTCCCTTTTAGATGGGCTGAAATCTTCAGTATTAGTTAGAAATTTAGCTGGAAATTCGGGTATTGCGCTAACGTCAGGAATCTTCCACGGTTCTGATGCATTTGCTAGATAGCCATCAGTTAACAACATAACAGGCGTCATGTATTTTGTTGCCAGGCGAACGGCCTCAATTGCGACGTCAAAGTTGTCAGATGGCGTGCTTGCAGCGATAACAACCAATGGGCTATCAGCATTGCGGCCGAAGACGGCTTGGTGCAAGTCTGATTGTTCCGTTTTGGTTGGCAGACCGGTTGAAGGACCAGCTCGTTGTACATTAACAACAACCAAAGGAAGTTCGACCGCTATGCCGAGACCTATAGCTTCTGCTTTAAGAGCAATACCTGGTCCTGAGCTTGCCGTTACCCCTAGAGTGCCTGCATAAGATGCACCAAGGGCAGCACAAACGGCCGCAATTTCGTCTTCTGCTTGGAAGGTCACAATATCAAATTGTTTAAGTTTTGAAAGATTGTGTAGAATAGCCGAAGCAGGTGTGATTGGATATCCGGCGAAGGTCATACGGAGGTGAGCTTTTTGCGCTCCTGCGACCAAGCCATATGTTATGGCTTCGATACCAGTTATCGTGCGATAGAGGCCTGGTGCAATTGCTGCTGGTGCAACTGAATAGGAAGAAGTCTCACCAGACGCTTCAATTGTTTCGCCAAACGCGTGACCAGCATTTACTGCCGCTATATTTGAATTTGCGATCTCCGGTCTTTTACCAAACTTTGCGTTGAGCCAGTTTTTTGTTGGCGCCCGGTCACGATCATAAAGCCAATAAACCAATCCAAGCGCGTACATATTTTTGCAGCGCACGGCTTCTTTTTGTGAAAGCCCATAATCTTTAACAGCTTCTAGTGTATTCCTTGTTATGTCGGCAGCTATAAGTCGGAAACCTTCAACGGTGTTGTCATCAAGCGGGTTTTTGTCATAACCGGCTTTTTTAAGATTTCTATCTGTGAACGCACCGGTATCAACAATAACTAACCCGCCTTTGTTAAGATCAGAAAGATTAACCTTTAGAGCAGCGGGGTTAAGCGCGACCAATACATCTGGTGCATCACCTGCGGTTCTGATCTCGCGGGACCCAAAGTGAATTTGGAAAGCCGACACACCAAAGGTTGTGCCTTGCGGCGCTCGGATTTCAGCTGGAAAATCTGGGAACGTAGATAAGTCGTTACCGGCTAATGCCGTAGTAAGGGTAAATTGACCACCAGTGATTTGAACACCATCACCAGAATCACCAGCAAAACGGACAACTACGTCGGCTACTTCCTCGCGAATGCTCCCTTCCAATGCGGCAGCGACTGATCCTTCCATACTAATCGAACTCCTAAATTTCTTATTCCCCACGGAATTTAAGGCAAAACACTTTAGGTATCACTTAACTGCCGTTAAATTCTCTATATCTTGTCGTAATATTTATTTTTTTAAGCTCAAAGATATAGAAATCCTAAAGATTATAAAACAAATTTTTAATACCATAGGAAGTTAAACTCAGCAAATCGTTAATCTAGGTAAAAACTAATAAAACTATTTACAAATTTCCAGTTTAGATTTTTTTCTGATATTGATATAGGTTTAAATCATTGTGGGGTGAGAGAATGCCGGAAATAGAAGCTTCCTAATCGCTGGTTTTGGCAAATCGAGAAAATTCATTGACTAAGGTTTGATATATAAATTGTTTGAACGGGACGACTATATTTGGCAACTCTTTGATGTTAACCCATTTCCAAGCGTCAAACTCGGGATGTTCTACCGCGCTCGGGTTTATTTCCGAATCATTACCTAAAAAACGTAGGGCGAACCATTTTTGTGTTTGTCCTCGGTATTGCCCTTTCCATATTTTACCCAAAAGATCAGGTGGTAGATCATAGTTTAACCAGTCATCTATTTCGCCAATTATTTTTGCATTACCAGTGCCGGTTTCTTCTTCGAGTTCTCTGAGTGCTGCAGCTCTTGGTTCTTCACCTTCGTTGATACCACCTTGGGGAAGCTGCCAGGCATCTTGATAATTGTCGATCCGCTGTCCAACAAAGACTTGCCCTTTACGGTTAAAAAGCATGATCCCTGCGCAAGGGCGATAAGGGCGATCTTGATCAGTGTAATCTTTTTTGGCCATTATTTTTGCACGGCCGGCTTCACTGTTTTTAGTCTGGCTTTGGCGGGAGCTTTCCCAGGGCCACTAATTTTTACGATGGCGGATATTGGTGCTAAAATGAATTTCTTATTAGGCAAGGTTTTAGTCCACACCATAATGCTTGAAATTGAATTGGGGAGAGCTCGTATTATGCCAATAGCACTTTTGTTCTTTTGTGCAGCAGCTTCCAATTTAGATAAACCTAGCAAAATGCCACGGCGTGACGGTTCTTGATCTATAAACACATCGCTGCGAGCGCGTGGCAGGGAAATAGTAGAGGCAATTTTGATGATTTGGCTATTGCGCACTAATCCGTCATCAATCATCAACAAGCCGCGGGTGCGAATTTCTTTTAGTACCGGTGTTAACGCCTGCGGTGAGATCGCAAAGCGAGTGCCCATCATCTGTAGCAATCCAACATTGCCGGCTGATACCGATAGTATATAACGAAGGCGGTCGATATTTTCCGATTGTTTTAAATCTGTTCTCAAGGCAAAGGGGCCTGGGTCAGACGTTGGAAAATCAATCGGCTCCATCGGCAGGGTGATCAGAGTTTCGTGGCCGGCGCCGCGGGCAAGTCTGACCCATTCGCCAACATCTTTGGCATAGGGATCAAACGCTAAGGTAACTTCAGCGGGGGTATGATTGATGGCCGCAGTCGTCGCTACTCGGCTCAAGCCAAGGCTTTTAATAATAATACCAATCCGCGCGAAAGTCGACTTATCTTTAAATGGTTTAGCGTAAACTTGCCAAGGCTGGCGCCCATTAGATGCAATTTTTGGAATGATTCCGCCTCCCATGGACTCGCCAAGTTGTTTATCGGGGCCCGGTAGGGGCTTCGGGTTTTGCATCATCGGAATGCCTTTGAAGGCAGTTTCTGTAACAGACGGTACAACAAGCCCAGGACCAGCTTTTATGCGTGATCCCGAAGCCACTGCAGGGTCCGCTTGTGGACGTATTGTTGCTGAGCGCGTGGGAGACTTTTTTATTATGTTAGTATGTTTTTGTGGTGGGGCACGTTGGGCGGCTACTTGGGCACTTTTCTTGTTTGCTGAGCCCATTTTCATACGTCGCCGCTTCATTTTGGATTTGCTTGGAATTTTTAGACTTAGGACCGCTTCAGTGGGATCATTTTTTCTAATTTCATCAGGTGCACCACTTAAAAAGAGTATAGCGCCACCACTAAGCGTTGCGACGACGCCAAAAATGGCGGAGCCAATAATAATCCATTTCTTTTTATCTCCACCCCGGGCATCATCCTCGTTATCGTCTTCATCAAAACCATCGTCGGGGAGTTTTAAGTTTTCTAGATCGAGGTCGTCATAGTCAGGATCGTTGGCATCGACCTCAGCAGGATCGTTGGCATCGACCTCAGCAGGATCGTTGGCATCGACCTCAGCAGGATCGTTGGCATCGACCTCAGAATCTAAGTCAGCTTGTAATTTCTCATCCGACATTCTGGACTTTTAAAACTCTTAATTAGATTGTTTTAACAGGAGACAGCCTATTCTTTTATGCGTTGAGAAAAAAGAGAAACGCCGCGCAGAAGATCTAGGGCACGTTGTAATTGGTAATCTTGCGATTTAGAACTTTCAGCTTTAGATTCAGAATTATTTACTGATTTTGGGTTCTTTTTGGAGATTGCATCTAACTTATCGCCAGCTTTTTCTTTAGCGTCTCCTATACGATTTTTATTATTATCATTCCTCAAGGCGCCGCGCAAATCGCCTTCCCGGGTTCTTTTACCGGGTTCGACTGTCTCGATTCGGGCTGGCTTCACCTCGATATCAGGTGTAACACCAATTTCTTGAATGCTTCGGCCGGACGGAGTGTAATAACGCGCAGTCGTCAAGCGCATAGCACCATGTTGCTGCAACGGAATAATTGTTTGCACCGAGCCTTTACCAAAAGACTTGGTGCCGAGGATGATGGCGCGTTTATGGTCTTGCAAGGCACCCGCCACAATTTCAGATGCGCTAGCTGAACCGCCATTGATCAGCACTACTATTGGTTTTCCCTCCGTTAGGTCGCCGGGCCGGGCATTAAATCTTTGGTGATCTTCTTTGTTGCGAGAGCGGGTAGAGACAATCTCTCCCTTTTCTAAGAACGCATCCGAGACCGCGATGGCTTGGTCTAACAGACCGCCAGGATTATTTCGAAGGTCTAGTATAAGGCCAGTAAATTTTTTACCTATTTTATTTTTTATCTTAGCTATTTCTTTTTTGAGGCCTTTATCCGTTGTTTGGCTAAAAGAAGAGATGCGAATGTATCCGATATCAG
>Ga0114994_10002109_pt1 | contig 14417 bp, 14 predicted proteins | sample ArcticOcean_MG_C_9_FD_87043 | JGI IMG/M metagenome (GOLD analysis project Ga0114994, IMG submission 87043) | Marine microbial communities from western Arctic Ocean - ArcticOcean_MG_CB2_152 | ecosystem: Environmental > Aquatic > Marine > Oceanic | place: Arctic Ocean: Canada Basin | collected... | reverse complement strand
ATGAGATTCTTTGTTTCAGAAATAGTAAGAGAGAAAATCCTTACTCACTTTAAACAGGAGATTCCATATAGCTGTGAAGTGGTCGTTGAAGAATTCGTAGAACTACCTCACATCACTAGAATTCGTGCTGAGATTAGAGTCGCGAGAGAATCTCAGAAACATATAGTGGTGGGAGCTGGAGGTCGCATGATAAAAAGAGTCGGCACTGACTCTCGTAAAGAATTAGAGTCGTTTTTAGATAAGAAAGTCTTTCTAGATTTATACGTCAGAGTCGACAAGGACTGGAGAAACGACGAGTCTAAACTGAAACGTTTCGGATACTTCGACAACTAAGCAAGTGATTTACTTCCCAAACGCTAAAATTAATTTGGGCCTGAGGGTGTTGGGTAAACGCGCTGATGGTTTTCACGAGATAAGTAGCCTTTTCATCCCCACAAATTGGTGCGATGTTCTAGAGGTAAACGTCATCGAAAACGGTGAAAGGGGGGAATTAAACTTCAAATGTGAAGGACTTGAAATAGAGTGTGCTTCTAATGATAATTTAGTCACAAAAGCACATGCCCTGTTGAGCGAGGATTATGATTTACCTGAAGTTAAAGCTCATCTTCTAAAGGTGATACCTTCTGGGGCTGGACTGGGAGGAGGTAGTGCAGACGGAGCTTTTATGATTAAGGCGATTAATGAAGTTTGTCAACTAGGACTCACAACAGATCAGTTAAAATCGTACGCTGCTTCCCTAGGAAGCGACTGCCCTTTCTTCATAGAAAACTGTGCAAGTAAAGTTGGAGGAAGAGGTGAAGTGATAACTAATATTGATAGTCATTTAGATTTAAGTGGTGTACATATCTTAATCATACACCCTGCAATTCACGTAAATACCGCAGAAGCATTTTCAGACCTTAAACAGCTTTCTGAAGACGGAGAAATCACATTGGAGCAGATAAAAAAGCTTAACGATATCACGCTAGAGAAATATGATACACTACTAAAAAACGATTTCGAAACTTCTGTCCTAAGAAAAGAAAAGGATGTGGCTCAAGCACTTAATCTTATAAAACAATCCGGAGCTAGTTACACTCAGATGACTGGAACTGGATCAGCAGTATTCGGATTATTTAGAGCAATAAATGATAGCTATATTAATAGTGCTATCTCTGAAGCAAAAGAGTTAGGATGGGCTACTTACTTCGGTGCTTTAGCATAGATCCAAAAACCGAGAGCCCCAAACAACAAGTTCGGTAACCACGAAGCGATAAACTGAATTTCATACACTCCTAGGGGTAGTGACGGGTGTATAGAAGCTGTACCAGCATAAACAGTGATTAATCTTGACGTGAACACGAAGGTGAAGCCGACAATCACGGCTGCAAATAAATGTACTCCTATACCTCCCCTTTGTTTTCTTGAGGCAATCCCCACTCCAATAAAAGTCAAAACAAAAATCGCAAAAGGAGTAGATGTTCTAGCATATCTCTCTAAAATAATTGCAGAAGCATCAGCACCTGAAGCGTGTACTTTGTCAATATGAGTAGATAGCTCCGATGTCGTCATGGTGTTTACAATGGCAGCTCTTTGAGCGAAATCGTCCAGCCTCATTGGAAGCAATGTGTCAATACGATTTACATACTTAAAGCTCTCACTTCCGTCCTTGGAGAACTCTCTAACACTAACATTTATAAGTCTCCATAAGCTATCTTCAGGAACCCACGTGCCTTTCGCAGCTACTATTCTTTGTATAAGTCTATCTCCATCCCATTGCTCCATTTGGAAGCGATAACCTGTTTTCCTGCTATGTGTAATGCTTCGGAAATAAGCTACTGTTCCAGGAGCCACTTCTCGGTAAAGGTTTTGGTCTTTAACATGGAAATTAACATGTATCCACTGAACCTCGAAGTCTAGTTTATCTTTATTCGCATTAGGAACAACCACATGAGAGAGTAAAAGGGAAAGCGCTACCAGAATTGAGGCGGCAATAAAGTAAGGGCGAAGCAATCTATTGAACGACATCCCTCCACTAAGCATAGCTATGATTTCAGTCTGTTGAGCTAGGCGACTGGTGAACCAAACTATCGTTAGGAACACTATAAATCCACTCAGAAGATTTGCGAAATAAAAACAGAAAGCGAAATAGTACATAACGGTTCCCCATAGTGGAGCATCGTTATCTATGAGCCTTCCTATATTCTCCACCAAATCAAAAACAACAGCCACAACACAAAAAGCCCCTAGCATGAAAAAAAATGTCGCTAGAAATTTCTTAATGATATAGATGTCGATCTTCGTCATGAGGGGATTATAGCTTTTGGCTCAATTGTATCACCATTTTATCCTTCCAAGCAGCGAACTCTCCTGAAATAATTTGCTTTCTAGCTTCCCTCATGAGATCGAGATAGAAGGCGAGATTATGTACACTTAAAATGTACATAGACAGAAGTTCGTTAGCTCTCATAAGATGCCTAACGTAAGATTTGCTGTACATCTTATCCACTTCAGCAGAACCTGACGGGTCGAGGGAAGAGAAATCATTCTCCCACTTTTTATTTTTAATATTCATCACGCCGTTCCAAGTAAACACCTGACCAGTTCTAGCGTTACGTGTAGGCATCACACAATCGAACATATCTACTCCCAGCGCGATATTCTCTAATAAATTGACCGGAGTTCCGACACCCATTAAATATCTAGGTTTATCCTCTGGTAGAATCCCACACACTAATTCCGCTGTCTCGTACATCTCCTCAGCAGGCTCTCCTACACTCAGACCTCCGATTGCATAACCAGCTGCCTCCACCCCACTGATATATTTAGCTGACTCACTTCTCAAATCATGATACGCACCACCTTGAAGGATAGGAAAAAGCTCTTGGTTATGGCCGTACTTAGGTTCTGTTTCTGATAATCTAGAGACACATCTATCTAACCAACGGTGTGTTCTCTCCATTGAGTTTTTTGCATACTGCTTAGTACATGGATATGGTGGACATTCATCGAATGCCATGATAATATCTGCACCTATAGTCCTCTGAACATCCATGACATTCTCAGGGGTAAACATTACTAAATCTCCATTAATATGGTTCCTAAAAGCAGCTCCTTCCTCTGTGAGTTTTCTTTTATGAGAAAGACTGTAAACTTGATAACCCCCACTATCAGTTAAAATAGGTCTATCCCAATTCATAAACTTATGCAAGCCCCCTGCTAACTCCATAGTCTCCATTCCAGGCCTCAAAAACAAATGATATGTGTTACCTAAAATTATATCCGCATTAATTACTGTCTTCAACTCAACTTGAGGGACAGCCTTTACAGTGCCTAATGTTCCCACAGGCATAAATATCGGAGTTTCAATAACACCGTGATCTGTTACGAACGTGCCAGCTCTAGCACTGGACCGAGTATCTTTTGCTTCTAAAGTAAATTTCACTTTTAATATCTAAAAACGATTATGCAAATGTAACTTGTGTCCATGGTATTAACGGGCACTTTATTCAATACAATCGCTGTAGCAACGGGTGCTTCAATTGGACTGTTATCTCGAAAGGTACTTCCAGCTTCCGCACAGAAAAATATTTTAGTTGTTTTCGGACTGTTTACTTTGGCTTTAAGTTTTCAGATGATAACCGAAGCTAAACCTTCTATAGACATTTTCTTAGCGATCGTACTAGGTTCTCTCTTAGGAACACTCCTTAAACTAGACCATCATTTCTCAAAACTTAAGTTAGGATCAGGTTTTATGAAAGCTACACTTCTGTTTTGTGTAGGGGGTATGACCCTTGTAGGTTGTATGAATGAGGGAATTAAAGACGACACTAATCTACTTATGATTAAAGGGGTAATGGATTTGATAAGTTCGTTTTTTCTTGCTGCTGCTCTAGGTAGAGGCGTCTTGTTTTCCGCCATAGGAGTACTCGTAATTCAAGGCTCAATGACCATTGGGTTTTTCTATATTGGAGAACAAATCAGCCCTGAACTAGTCGATAAATTAACTGTAACAGGCGGCATTATTCTGCTAGCTTTGGGATTAGACTTGATGAATGTTAAGGAATTTAAAATATTAAACCTTATGCCTGCATTTATTATTCTTCCTGTCATTCACTACATACATTCAATGATCTGAATTTGTGAAATTGAAGGCAAGAACATATAGATTTATTCACTTAATCAGTGCTCTTGCAATTATTAGCGGACTATATCTAGGATACACTATATATTGTTCAAACTATATCGGAGTGTACAATGGTCTTAGAGATAGAGTCGGATATAATGCAGTCGTAGATAATTACGAAGAGGCAGTAGAAATTGCCGCTGATGAATTTGATCTTCCCTATGGATACCTAATGGCTTTAATTCAATTAGAATGTGGTGGGAATATCCCAGCTGGCTCCAGGTTTGAACGACATGTATTCAGGCGGCTTAAAAACGTAAGAGATGGCAAAAGAAATAGATATGAAAACGTCACTGCAAAACATCTTAGTGGCGCATCAGATGAGGCTCTCAGAAATCTAGCCACATCTTGGGGACCATTCCAGTTAATGGGATACAAGTGTATTTTATTAGATGTTAAGGTTAAAGACATCCGAGGGGAAAATGGTATACATTACGGAGCCGAATGGATTAATAGGACATATGGGAATCGCCTCCGCAAAGAAGAGTACAAAGACTGTTTCCACATTCACAACACAGGAAAGCCATATCCTAAAGTAGGCTCACCCACTACACATGACCCTAAATATGTCCAAAGAGGTTTAGCGGCAATTAAAAAACACGAAGATGCCCGTCAATAAATACGCTTTACTACGATACAGAATCATAGACAGATGTATCAAAAATAACGGAAGGCCATTTCCATCCAAAGAAGATTTAAGGTCAGCTTGTGAAGAAGCCCTTTATGGAAGTGACGGTGAGAATATAAGTCCGTCAACCATTGAAAAAGACATATGGGCAATGAGAAATGAGAGCGAATTAGGCTACTATGCACCTATCGCATACCATAGAGACGAGCGAGGATATTACTACGAGGAAGAGAACTATAGCATCAATGAGTTGCAACTTAACGAGGATGATATCGTCGCAATACGATTTGCTGCAAACACATTAATACAATTTAGAGACCTCCCCATCTTCAAACAATTCGATCAAGCTATAGGGAAAATCGCAGATAGACTTAGCGTTGCTCCTAACCTTGACACAACAGGGGTGGATAAATTCATGCAATTTGAATCCACACCATCTGCTGGCGGCTCACAACATCTAGCACCTCTTCTGGCAGCTTCAAGAGGTAAACACCCTGTAACACTCACTTACAAGAAATTCTCTTCCGAAGAAGAAACCGAGTACGAAATACATCCTTATCTATTAAAAGAGTACAGAAACCGATGGTACTTACTGGCTTGGGACACAAGTACTGACATGATAAAGACCTTCGGGTGTGATAGGATTCAAAAAATTTCAACGGATTTGAATAAATCTTTCTCTACAGTCAACTTTGACTCTGAAAACTATTTCAAACACGCAATAGGAATAACAGTAATCGATGACTCACCGCCTGTAGAAGTTGTGCTGAAGTGCGAACCTTTACTTGCATTGTATTTGAGCTCACAACCCTTGCATACATCTCAATCTATAGTAAAGCATAGCGACCATAGTGTTGTTACTCTTAACGTTCTAATCACATATGAACTTGTCCACTGGCTCATAGGGGTGTCAGCTGAATTAGAAGTATTAGACCCGGCATCATTGAAGATCAGACTCAAAGAAAAGCTATCTAAAGCTAGTATTTACTGAAATAAATCCGCAACGTAAATAGGTTGAGTAGTGAATGAAGTGATTTGTAGTGTATTAAATATTACACTATGTCTATTCCATTAAACACCATTTCTACTAGCCATCTCTCAATCTCTAATCTTGCAATAGCTAGAAAATGGGTTGACTCTTTCCCAAGACCCCAAGGATTCAACCCTTACGCGTGGCATTCGACAAAAAGAATAGCTATGGAAGTGTGGAGGTGTGCTCTTAGCGATCGCCGATTCGACAGAACCTTAAACTTCATGCACCCCGCATTCTATTCTATGATAAGAACACCTGAGGGTTTCCCATTGTTAAAAGAGAATGCAATTAGGGGGATTTCGTGAAACCGAGTAGGAATTAAACTTTATTAGTCGTACGTTTATCCCAACTTATCGATTATTATGTCATGTTTGTCGATTTCAAGCCTGCTATGATTAAAACTCCATCCGACGCCCAAATGTCTCTAATGAAGGAAATGCAAGAATTATTGCATGGAAATTCTGTAGCCGGTTTTGGATCAGGTGGCGAAATATTTACATACTCCGGGCCCTTAGACACTTCGTCAATAGAAGCTATTCTTTCTCTAACAGAGAAGGCAATATCACAATGTAGATCACCTAGAGAAGAATTGAAAAGTGCTATCTCAGTTGTACATGAATGTCTTAAGAACGTGATCGTCCACGGATGGATTGATAGCAAGGGAGAAACACTAGTTTACTTAACGTTAGAGTACACAACTAATGGATTGAGAATACAAATGGGAAACTTTGTTGACGAATTAATGTCAGCTAGACTTCAAAGTAAATTAGAAGAAATAAACACTTTAGACAGGAGTGATTTAAGAAAAAAGAGTGTTGAGCTACTGTGCGTAAGGGAAAACAACACACCATCATTATCTGACTCACCAGGCCTAGGTTTAATCAATATGGCCGCGTCGTGTGAGCTTCCCTTAAAATATGATTTCAAGCAAGTAGATCATAATTTAAAACTCTTCACTTTAACAACAATCGTAAATAATTAATTACGTTTTCCTCTCCTGTTTTTTAGCAGCTGGGAAAAGAATATTATTGAGAATTAATCTATAGCCAGGTGAATTAGGGTGTAGATTTAAATCTGTTGCGGGGTCATTCACCATGTGTCTATAATCCTCTGGGTCATGTCCGCCATAAAAAGTCCATTGACCCTGACCTAGCTCTCCATGAATATATTTAGCTGTGGGAATATTTCTATTATCACCCATAATGGTGACATCTGACCTTATGAATTCTCTTCTAAACGAAGTGGTTTGGCCCATAAATCCAGCAATAACTCGCTCATGACTTTGAGTTAACATAGTGGGAACGATATCCCATTTTGCTGAAAAATCGAATAAGGTAAAGAAATCATTTATGGGTTTAATCTTAGCGTGATCTTTAGTTCCATCAATATCAGAAAATTCATAAACTTGAGGATTCATTTCTAGATTATAATTTTGAAACGCTAAACTTTCATTGAAATTTAATTTAGAATTAGCGGAGGCTTCTGCTGGATCGCCGTCGAACATTGATTCGCATATATCAACTCCTTGAGCGGCTAATGCGATATCATATGAATCAGTACCACTGCACATTGTAAATAAAAAGCCCCCACCCAGAACGAAGCTTTTGATATCAATTGCAACTTGACTTTTCATCTCGCTTACTTTTTGGAATCCCATAAACTTAGCGGAAGTATTTTGAGATGCAACTTCATCTTGATACCAAGACGCAGATCTGTAAGCTCTATAAAATTTACCGAATTGCCCCGTAAAATCTTCATGATGTAAATGCAGCCAATCATACATAGGTAGTTTGCCTGTAAGGATCTCTTCATCATACACAACATCATACGGAATCTCAGCATATGTTAACACCAGAGTTACTGCATCGTCCCATGGCAGTTTACCGGAGGGACTATAAACAGCCACCCGGGGTGCTACTTCAAGTTTTACGGACTCCATATTAACCTCGGGGTTAGCTATCTCATTAAGGATGGCACTTGCTTGTACATCAGCAATAATTTGATGTGAAACTCCTCGAATGATGCACTCATTTTCTATCTCAGGGATGTTAGGGAACATAAAACTCCCTCCACGATAATTCAGTAGCCACTCAGTTTCTATTCCGTTCTCTAAAACCCAAAAAGTGATACCGTAGGCTTTTAGATGATTTGCCTGAGTATCATCCATTGGGATGAGTATACGCGACGCAAACATTGATCCAGCAAAAAACCACATAATGGAAAGAAAGCAAAGCCCCCTAATTGAATTATTCATGCCTTTATTAAAATGGAGGTTTACCGTTCTCTTTTTCAAGATCTTCATTCATCTTAGAGCCACGAATCATATTGCCGTCTTCAGAGAATGATGTGTTAGGGGATATAGAATCAGAACCAAAACCTGTTTCAGCAAAAGTGTTGTAATTGGCAAACTTCGCAAGCCTAGGAATAAACTTAAGTTTAACTGTTCCTAAAGCTCCATGTCTGTGTTTAGATATAATAAACTCAGCTAAGCCCTTTGTGTCTTCACCTTCGTCTGTTACAGTAAACTTATAATATTCAGGCCGATAGATGAACGAAACCATATCCGCATCTTGCTCAATCGCTCCAGACTCTCTCAAGTCTGATAGCATAGGTCGCTTATCTCCACCTCTAGTTTCGACCATACGACTTAATTGAGAAATTGCTATGACTGGGATATCTAATTCTTTTGCTATCGATTTGATAGATCTAGAGATAGATGAAATCTCTTGCTCTCTATTACCTCCGCCAGAGCCTCCAGAGTTAGCAGACATTAATTGTAGATAGTCAATAACTACAATTTGAATACCATGCTGTTGCTTTAGCCTCCTACATTTAGCTCTTAGCTCAAACACATTCAAACCCGGTGTGTCATCAATAAATAGAGGGGCGTCAGATAGTTTTCCTATTCTATCGTGCAATTGTAGATACTCATAATCTTCAAGGCTTCCCTTTCTAAACTTATCTGAATCAATCTCAGTTTCTGCAGAAATCAGACGCTGAACAAGCTGCACAGAAGACATCTCAAGACTGAAAACTGCACACCCTATATCCTCCTGAACAGCAATATTCCTAGCCATCGTGAGAACGAAAGCCGTCTTACCCATACCAGGTCTAGCCGCTAAAACGATCATATCTGACCTTTGCCATCCGCCAGTGACTTTATCCAAGTCGGGGAACCCTGATGGAATCCCACTAACACCGGATTCATTTGCTTGTGCCTTATCGATATAGTCGAGGGCCCTACGCATTACAGTCTGCATCGACTCGAAACTCTTTCTGATATTTCCTTCAGCAACTTCAAATAAACTAGTCTCGGCCTCGTCTAGCAGATCGAATACATCAGTTTTCTCATCAAATGCCTTCTCAATTATGGTGCTAGAGACTCGTATCAATTCCCTTTGAATATATTTCTGAGAAATTATCCGAGCGTGAAACTCCACATTCGCTGTACTTGCAATTCTAGTTGTAAGATTTGCAACTGCATAAGCACCTCCCACTAATTCTAAATCCCCAGTTTTTCTTAAAGCCTCTGTTACAGTTAATAGATCAATGGGCTCAGAGTCATTAAAGAGAAATGTAATCGCTTCGAAAATCCTTTTATGGGATTGTTTGTAAAAGCTGTCAGGAGATAATACATCAATTACCGCATTGACTGCTGTCTGCTCTAACATCATAGCTCCTAGTACAGCTTCTTCAAGATCTACAGCTTGTGGTGTTACTTTTCCATGAGTAACGGCTGAACCCAAAGATGAAGAACTTGTCTGGGATGGATAGTTAGTTTTTACAGATAAGCGATCAGTTGTCTTTGACATTATTCTAGGTTTTTAGCTTTTCAATGGGGAAGCAAGTTACGATTCTAAGGCTTATGGACGAGAGTTGCTTTTTGCACATTTTGTCTTCACTCTTTTCAACAAGTCAAATCTAGTCCTTAACTTGTAATATGAGTAAGATGTTACTTTTCCCTCAGTCAGAAACTGAATTCAATGTCGCCCTATCACTGAGCCTCGTTTTATTCGGGTTTGATGGGAAGAATATAAATGTCCTCATTGCAAAAAGCAACAATCCCGACTTTAAGGGGCAGCTCTTTCTGCCGAGTAGAAATTTAAACGCTCAAGAAGATTTCAAAACTGTCTCGTTCGAAATGTTTGAAATCCTTTTCGGATATACTCCAGCATTAATTGAGCAATTAAGAGCTTTCGACAATGTTTGCCGCTCAGCTAGAGGGCGTGTCGTTAATGTTCCACACTTCATCCTCGTGAAGACATCCGATTTTTTAGCCGAAGAATGGGAGCAACACGGTATGCATTGGTGCCCGATTAACAAGGTGCCACAACTCGCATTTGACCACAATGAAATGATAGAATTTGCAAGACATAGGCTAGATAGACGTGTGAAAAGACGACCCGTGGGATTTAAAATGCTCCCACCAGAGTTTACAATTGGCCAATTGATTAGACTATACGAAATAGCAATAAGAAAGAAAATTGACAAACGGAACTTTCGTAAAAAACTATTCAAAACAGATCTTCTTAAAGATCTAGACAAAAAGGCAGATGGTAAGAGTTATGGCCAACAGAAGGGTAGCCAACTTTTTAGTTTCAATATTCTCGAATATCGAGAAATGAAAAAGGGTGGATACCCATTCCAGTTCTAAAGTCCGAATACCTGCTTTAACTCATCAACTTTATCGAGCTTTTCCCAAGGAAATAACTCAACAGTAAGTTCTATGGTCTCACCACCTCCGAATGCTTGGAAGGTTTTAGTGACAGTCTCCGTTTTACGACCCATGTGTCCGTAAGCTGATGTTTCGGAGTAAATGGGAGTTCTTAAATTAAATCTTTGTTCTATAGCATAAGGTCTCATAGAGAATATAGGTCCAAGCCTTTTAGCTAACTCTCCATCATTCATGTCCACTTTAGAAGTACCGTAAGTATCGACATACAACCCCATTGGATCAGCAAGACCGATAGCATATGCGACCTGCACTAATACTTCATCACACACTCCAGAGGCTACTAGATTCTTTGCAATATGCCTCGTAGCATAAGCGGCAGACCTATCAACCTTAGAAGGGTCTTTACCACTAAAAGCTCCACCTCCGTGAGCTCCTTTACCTCCATATGTATCCACAATAATCTTACGCCCTGTTAAACCAGAATCGCCATGCGGACCTCCTATCACGAATTTACCCGTAGGGTTAACGTGAAGTTTATGGTCGCCTTTAAATAAGGCTTGTACTCTTGAACTCATTTGGTCCACAACCCTAGGAATTAAAATATCTGCAACATCCTGCTTAATCTTCGCAAGAATAAGCTCATCTGTGGCCTCAAACCCATCATCGTGCTGGGTAGAAACAACTATGGCTTCTATCCTCTCAGGAACACCATCATCCGAATACTGGATAGTTACTTGACTTTTTGCATCTGGTCTGAGGTACGTCATCTCAACTCCGGCTTTTCTAATGACAGCAAGTTCTGATAATAGTCTATGAGACAGGTCTAAAGGAAGCGGCATGTAATTATCCGTTTCCCTACATGCGTATCCGAACATCATTCCTTGATCACCGGCACCTTGATCCTCTGGATTTTCTCTATCCACCCCTTGATTGATGTCTGCCGACTGCTCATGAATGGCACTCAAAACGCCACAAGATTCAGCGTCGAACTTATATTCACTCTTAGTGTAGCCTATTTTACGAATAGTATCACGAGTGATTTTTTGGACATCGAGATACGCGTTAGATTTCACTTCACCTGCAAGAATAACTTGCCCCGAAGTAACCATCGTTTCGCACGCGACCTTACTATTAGGATCGAAGGCCAAAAAATGATCTATCAAAGCATCTGATATCGCATCAGCTACTTTATCTGGATGACCCTCAGAAACTGACTCCGATGTAAAGAAATGACTCATAATTCACAATTAATTAGATTGTAAAAATAACACAGTCACAATTAAAAATAGTGAAAAAAAAATATCTAAATCTTTATAATTATATTTATTATCAGAAACAAACTTTTTATCATGAGAACTATATTATTGTTTATGTTTAGTGTGTGTGTTTTCAACACGCAAACTATTGCTCAGACTAATTTCTACGAAGACCCATCGTTCGAAACTATTGCATTAACGCATGACATCATTGCTATTCTTCCTTTCGATGCGACAGTTACTCTTCGCCCAAGAGATATGAGAGACATGTCAACGGAACAACTTGAAAGAATGGAAACGGCCGAAGGGGAAGGAATTCAGACGGCGATGTACTCTTGGTTTTTAAAGAGGAAAAGGCTCTAATAAACCTGACTATTTACGAAGGTGAAAACGGAGTTATGATGTGTAATTATCAAAAAAACATAGTGGGTGGTGTCGGATCCACAACAGAAAATCTGATAAACACCTTAATGCGTAAAGCGTCAAGACGAATTGCGTATACAAGATAGAATCACATTAAAAAACCATCCTCTGTATGATAGGATAAATGCTCGTTGATTAAATTTGGACCTCAATGTCTATTCTAAGTAAATATCTTGACGCTAACAGTAAAATGTCAGCAGACCTACAGTCTCAAATAAACCCTTCTGACTCGGTAGAGTTACTTAAGGCTGGCTATGAACGTTACATTTCTAACGAAGCTCTTGAGGAGGCTCCTTTTGATGATAAATCTTCAGAGTCAACATTACACCAATATCCATACGCGGCTATTTTAAGTTGTATCGACGCTAGATTATCAATCACAGATATTTTTGACGACAATCATGGTGGGTTGATTGTTTCTAGAATAGCAGGTAACATTGCTACCACAGAGATTACCGGTAGTTTATAGTATGCGATAAAGGTCGCTGGAGCAAAGCATATCCTAGTTTTAGGTCACACAAGATGTGGAGCTATTGCAAGTCCTAAATCATCTAACGATTTAGGACCAAACCTTAAATCCCTCCTATCTCACATTCATGCTGGTGATTCAGATGACCTAGATACCTGCACAGTAAACAACGTGAGGAATACCTGCGAAGTACTCAGAAGTAGTGAGATACTTGCTACTGCGATTAAAAATAATGAAGTCGAAATAAGCGGTGCCGTATACGACGTAGGTACTCGATCAGTAACCTTCCTTTAATAGTTAAAATTACTTATTCCTGAAGAACAGTCTGACAGCCACGCCAGATAAATCGAACTCGTCCCTGATCTTATTCTCAATGAATCTTTTATAGGGATCTTTCACGTACTGGGGTAGGTTACAGTAAAAAGCGAAAGTCGGAGTTTGTGAAGGTAATTGAGTTACATATTTAATCCTCACGTATTTCCCTTTGTATGTTGGAGGAGGCTGGTTTTCCATAATCGGTAAAAGAAAATCATTCAATTTACTGGTAGTAATTTTACGCCCTCTATTCTGATTAACTTCTAGTGCAAGCTCAAGAGCTTTGAAAATTCGTTGACGCTTTAAATTTGAAGTGAACACGATAGGAACGTCAGTAAAAGGTGCTATGCGTTCTCTAACTTTCTCTTCGAATTCAGCCATAGTGTTGTGATCCTTGGAAATCTTATCCCATTTATTCACTACGATTACTACTCCTCTGTAGCTTTCAACTATCTGCCAAAATATATGAAGATCCTGCCTTTCCATTCCGTCCTCCGCATCCAAAAGCAGCAAGCAAACATCACTCTTATCTATAGCTTTAACAGTACGCACAGTTGAATAAAACTCTAGGTTATCCTCAATCTGCTTTCGCTTTCTAAGGCCCGCAGTATCGATGATTTCGAAATCAAACCCAAACATATTATACTTCGTATGAACACTATCCCTAGTAGTACCTGCAATATCAGTTACTATATTTCTATCCTTACCAAGTATGGTGTTAATCAAAGTGGATTTACCCACATTTGGTCTTCCAACAACAGCAATTTTAGGAACCTTATCCTCAGACTCGTCTGGCTCTGCTGGTAGTAATCTCACTAACTCATCTAACAACTCTCCTGTACCAAACCCATTATTAGCAGAGATGGAAAATATCTCCTCCGCTAAACCCATTGCATAAAAGTCAGAACTACCTACATCGTGATTAGAGGTGTCGACCTTATTACAGGCTACCATAATCTTCTTTCCAGATCTACGTAGAAGGTTTGCGATATCTAAGTCCAAATCCGTAACTCCTACCCCCACATCAACCATAAACAGAATTAAGTCTGCCTCGTCAATCGAAATCTCGACTTGAGCACGAATAGCTGCTTCAAATGTATCATCTGACTTAGTAATCCACCCTCCAGTATCAATCACGGTGAACTTACGGTCAGTCCAGTAAGACTTACCATATTTTCTATCCCTAGTGGTTCCACTCGTGGGGTCAGTAATAGCCTCCCTAGATTGAGTTAACCGGTTAAATAGGGTAGACTTACCGACGTTAGGTCGGCCAACAATAGCTACTAAATAATCCATGTTACAAATTTATAGACAAAAAAAGGGGCCCCCGAAGGGGCCCCAAGGTTGGCGTCGACATACTCTCCCGCCGTAGCAGTACCATCTGCGCTGGTGAGCTTAACTTCTCTGTTCGGAATGGGAAGAGGTGGACCTCACCGCAATAGACACCTATCGT
>Ga0114994_10002108_pt1 | contig 14418 bp, 15 predicted proteins | sample ArcticOcean_MG_C_9_FD_87043 | JGI IMG/M metagenome (GOLD analysis project Ga0114994, IMG submission 87043) | Marine microbial communities from western Arctic Ocean - ArcticOcean_MG_CB2_152 | ecosystem: Environmental > Aquatic > Marine > Oceanic | place: Arctic Ocean: Canada Basin | collected... | reverse complement strand
TTTCAAACATTTTTTTGCGAGTTCCCAGTTGCGATTATAACTCTGCCACCCAGGTTTGCACGTATCATTATCGTCTAAACACACATACATAAAGTCATATTCCTTCTTGATACTTTTATCAGGGACGTATTCGTCGGTGTCTTTCATATCCGCTTCGGTTAGCTGTAAAAGGGGAATATTCGCGGTTTTCATATTTGTTGATGGTTCTCTGGTACAGTATACCCAGGAAGACACCATTTTCAAATAATCGTGATTCTGTTTTTCGTGAAAACGGTCTTCGTATGGATTGAATATTTTTTCGGGGAAATTTAAGTAACTCGAAATTCCAACAAACCCCAATCCATCTGATTTATACTTCTGATATAATTCTTCGTGGGATTCATCTCTAAATGGCGCGGAAATCGCAATAATATTCATTTTCTCTCCTTTCTGGTCTTTAATATTCTTAAACGGGAAATCTACACTCGGAACTTTCGAAAACCCCTCGACACATCTCTTGACGATATAATCATACAAATAAAATCCTAAAACTACAATCAAAAGTATTATAAGGGTGAATCGAAGCCTCTTCCAAATATTCAGTTTCATTTATAATATTTGCTGAAAAAAAATCATACATAATATATGCGTGTATGATTTTTTCTTTTTTTTTCTTGTTTTTCGTTTTTGATTTTTTGGTTCTGGTTGTAATAGAATCAGGGCGCAAATGACTCTGACCCCTTACATTGAGGTCGATGCTGTTTGTAATTATCGCGTTGACACTCTGTACTACAATAGTATGCGCACAAACACCGAGCACATGTGTAGAGTCTAATAAAGTCGGATTTCTCAACATTGCAATTTTCACATTGCTCGATTGGCTTTTTAAGCGTTGTTAGTCTTGTCGTTTCCATTGTTGTTGTCGGTTTTATATCATACCCACAATTCTACTTTTTATAATCAATTTTTTAATATACGAATATTTCATACAATATGCCATCGTGTGGATGGGGAGTGGAAGGGATGGTATATCTAGCGTGTGTGTGTGGGTGTGTGTGTTATCGTTTATAAACGGACTTCCTAATTTTACTGGACTTTCGATACTTTTTATTTCTTTTCTTGTAAGTGCGTCGTTTCTTGTTTTTTCGACCTCCGGAAATAGAACAAATATCCGAAGAACAATTATCCGAAGAACAATCAGTATCCCGAGATGGTGTTTTTGAGGTTATTTTTGGGATTTTTCTTGTTTGTTGTTGTTGTTGTTGTTGTCTGTTTAGGTGAGCGAATGTTTTTGTATTGGGACTTTGTCGAGTTTGTTGTTGTTGTTGTTGTCGTCGTTGTAATTTTTCTAAGGAATCAAACATATTTTATATTTCTATTTTCGAGTATATAAATATAAATAGATTTATACAAGTCCATTAATATAATTTATCAATGATTCCGGTTCATCCTTTTGTTCAAAATCGGCTGAATTCTTTTTACACTTCTCGAAAAGTGCCGAATCTGATTTTTCACGGTCCTTCTGGAACAGGGAAACAGACCATCGTCCACAATTTTCTGAAACAGCTGTATGATGATGACAAAACCAAAATGAAATCAAACATAATGATTGTTAATTGTGCACACGGTAAAGGAATAAAATTCATTCGTGACGAATTGAAACAATTTGCTAAATCCAACGTTCAGTTCAACAAAGGTGTATTGTTTAAGACCATCGTGTTATTGAATGCGGATTATTTAACGAATGACGCACAATCAGCGTTGAGACGGTGTATTGAATTGTTCACATCCAACACTCGATTTTTCATAGTTCTCCAAAACAAAAACAAACTATTGAAACCGATATTATCCCGATTTTGCGAAATCTACATCCCAGAGTATGTAAACGATGAAGGGTCCGTAACAAATCTACATAAAGTTAATTTATCTTCGAAGTTCCCTGACACAAATTTTCAAGATAAATTCGCGAAAATTATGGAAGCCGAAGTTCTACATTTAGACAAAGAGAGACACACTCTCTCATTATTCATCGACATTTCTACTAAATTATATGGATTAGGATATTCTGTGTTGGATCTCATACATTTTATCGAGGACAAAAACATATTTGACAAACACAAAACCATCAACACCATTATCCATTTTCATAAAATAAAATCGGAATATCGATGTGAAAAACTCCTCTTAATAACGATATTTGACTTTGCGTTTTTACAATAGTATTAAGCGATGCGTTGTAATTGGAGACAAATAATCTAAGGAAAATGTAATATTAAATGGACGATTTTGTTATCGCTAACTTACACGAGGCCAAAAATGAATGGTGTAGTCGTTTGGTATCTACTTTCACACCTTTGGTTACAGAAGGAATCCGTTCGATGTTTAATGAAGCGTGGAAGATATGTATCGGTACCGATGAAATAGGAAAATACTTGATGACCTTTCAAAACTTATTGTCACGAGTGCCAAAATGGAATGCCATTATTATCGAAGAAGAACGCAAGCGTATTATAGAAAGAAGCGGATGTAATTATTTAGAAGACTTGATTACTTGTGTCCATATTATTCAATTAAAAGTTCTTACGTGTATACGAGTGGGCAACAAACAAAAACAAATCGACATCTCCATACCTAAATTGGACAACTTCATTCATAAGGTTTATATTCACGTTGCGCGAAAGGTTTATATGAATGTTTATTTGTTTGAGAAGAATATCACGCCACTACAAACGCAAAAACACAACCGTGAATTGGAAATCATCGTACAAGAATGTATTTTAACGGCTATCCGCGAGTCGATTCCAACAGAAGAAATCATCCGGGCTTATATGGATGAATCTGTTGAGCACGAAGAAGAGGTTGTAATCGAGAACATCGAAGAACCTGTGGTTGTTTCTCAGGAAGAGAATAAAGAAGACGGCACTAATACCACCGAAAATACCGATAAAGAAGAAACATCAGAAGTAGAGAAGTTCCCCGAGGCGAAAACCGAAGAAATACCCGATGTAGTCCCCACAATAAAGAATATCGACGAAGAACCGGTGATCACTCGATTAGAGTTCAATGATTATGATAGTGTGTTAGAAAATGACGACCGTATTGAGACGGTTTCAGCGCCCAAGACGGTTGAACGTCTTGAAACAATTAGTGTTGAACGCAACTTACAGAGGAAATTGGAGGAGGAACAGGAAGACGATGATGAAAAACTGAAAATAGGAACAGATGTAGCCCTTGACAATTTGGATTTTATGGATATAAGCAAGGCAGATGATTTTGTTTCTTTAGATGATATTGTAGAATTGAAGTAATCGATTCGTAAAATTTTTCCATTTTTATTATGACGATTTATTATTAAAAATGGAGAACCTTTTTTTATTTGCCTTCTTGACTACGATTCTGTTTTGTTTAGTGAAAATTGTAGAGATGAAATACATCGAAAAAGAGCTGAAACCGTTGAAGTTTATTGTGCGGGACGCAGTTGCCGTATTCGTGTGTTCTTTGATTGCGTCATATTCGTATTTTTATATGAACGATTCGTTCACGGACTTTATGAATGTTGTTACAGAAAATAAGTCGCTGAATTTAGATTCAACGCAAATTTTCACAGACATCCCTAATTTCTAAAGAGATAAAGGAAGAAAGTTATCATATTGATATTTACATCTATATGATATTATGTGGCTCAAACATATGATGGAATTTCATCGATGTCTATGATGGTTGTGTCGATTTCCATATCCAGTATATCTTCGTCGGAACTCAAAACAAAATTCCGGAACATTGGTCGGGACAATTGATTTTTAGGAGTGTGTTTGTGAACATTCCGTGCGATCATCTTGTATAATTTGAAATCCGGATATCGTTCATCACCATTGGCTTTGTATAAAATATTTTTATTATTATCGTCAGATACCCATTCTAAAACAAGCTTTTGGATTTCACTTTGTTCTTTCACCGGAATCACCGGCACCGTATCAAACACGAAATCAAATATGGAGCACCCCAAGCGACATATATCGAAAGACATGTTTGGTTCTAATCGAGGTTTCGATGAATTAAAATAGGGTTCGCAATTATATTGAGAAGATGCGTCGCCAGTTTTATCGAAGCTATCACTACACAATATTTGCCCTTGAAATTTATAAATCGACCTACCAAAATCAATGATTTTATAGATGCGACCATACGTTGGAACACGGTAAACAACACCTTCGAATTTGTAATATAAGTATTTTTGCTCGGTAACCATATACATTATGTTATTTGTATGAAGGTCATTATGTGTAAACTGGAAAGCTTTCTGATAAGTTAATAGAGACATTATTACTTGAAATAATGCTGAAATAATTTCGTCTTCAGTAATTATTTTGTTTGAAAATAAATCATCTATTGTCCCTTGACAAGATTCCAAGAATATCATTTGTGTCGGAAATTCTTTGATGTATGCATACATCTCATTGTCTTCTTCATCGCTATCTTCTTCGTCGCTACCACATTCATCACTACCATCTTCTTCGCTACCACCTTCATCACTACCATCTTCTTCGCTATCATCTTCGTTATCTGTGTCAGAATGTTCGCTGTCTGATTCTGTGCTATTTGATGACGTTTCGGTGCGAGTAGAATTGTTCGAGTTTTCGTAACAAAGTTCACTGGGGGCATCTTGCATGGCGCCGTCCACTGGCAATTCATCGGTTTCGATGGTTTCTATTTCATCTATACTTAAACATTCGCCGATTTCTAATTTTTGTTTATTGCTTCGTGAACCGGTGTTAACATACGGAGTATCCGTTTCGTCAAAAACATATTTAATATTGTTTGTCTCATTAAAATGGTCTGATTGTAATAGATAGTCTAAATCATCGCCGATGTTGAATTTAAAATGTTTTTGAATTCCCAGAAAACTACCATAGTAATCCAGAGAATTGGTGAAGTTGTGTGTATGAAGTAGTTGGGAGTTTAGATAATAGAAAAAGTTATCTACATATGAAGCATTATTAGAGTTATTTATTTTATTTTCGCAGACATTAGTGTCTTTCTGTGCGTCGTTCTTGTATAATGGAAGCTGATATGGCATATTATCATATTTTCCAATCAAATACTTTATCGGGTCCAACAAAGGAGAGAATTTGATGAATACCGGCGCTTTTGTATTTTCATTAGATTCTTGGTCGACGACAACACCTAAATCTTTTATTTGATATTTTTGGTTTAAGGTTATGGAATTGAAATTATTTTGGGTCATTTCGAAGAAGAGAGAATAAGTGGGATTGTAACTTTGTAATTGCGTGATTTCGAATGTCTGAAACTCTGTTGGTCCATTTTGTTCTTCATGTATGGTTTTCCAATTTTCCAAGTTTATGGGCTGAATCTGGGTATAGTTCAATTTAAATTTAGGAGTTCTCATATATTTCATAAAAACATATTATAATGTAGGTTTTAACGGAGTAGGTTTATATTGACTAAATAATTTGTCTATGAGATATATAAAAAATAGGAAATGACACTTGAATTAAAGAAATTCGATATGAAATCTATTACATTCAATCCAAATGAGTCTAAAGCTCCGGTAATCATTCTGATTGGTAGAAGAGATACTGGAAAATCCTTTTTAGTTCGAGACCTTTTATATTTTCATCAATCGGTGCCTATTGGAACAGTGATTTCGGGAACAGAGGCCGGTAATGGATTTTACGCTGCTCACGTTCCGAAATTATTCATACACGAAGAATACAACACTGTATTGATCGAGAATGTTTTGAGGAGACAAAAGATGGTCCTGAAACAAATAAAGAAGGAAAAGGAATTATATAACAAGTCGTCAATAGACCCTCGTACATTTTGTATATTGGATGATTGTTTGTATGATAATTCTTGGGCTAAAGATAAGTTAATGCGACTGTTGTTTATGAATGGACGTCACTGGAAGGTTATGTTAATCATTACGATGCAGTATCCTTTAGGTATACCTCCAAATTTAAGAACCAATATAGATTATGTATTCATTCTGAGAGAACCTTATATGACAAATAGAAAACGTATTTGGGAGAATTATGCCTCGATGTTTCCTACACTTGAGTCGTTTTGTTCTGTAATGGACCAAACTACAGAAAATTATGAATGTTTAGTCATAAATAATAACACTAAATCTAATAAACTCAATGACCAAATCTTTTGGTACAAGGCTGAGAACAGACCTGCTTTCAAATTGGGAGCGAAAGAATTTTGGGAGATTTCCAAGAGTATGGACTCTGACGATGAAGAACAGTACGACCCTTCTAAAGCTAAGAAGAGGTCATCCGGACAACAAATCACAGTGAAGAAAAATAAGTGGTAACATTCTCGACCAACCTTAATGTGTGAATATTCATATATGATTATATGTGAATATTTATGTTAGATATGTTAGATATGTTAGATGTATGTGTATTTATTTTTGATTTTTCTATATTCCATATTTTGGGTCTATTTACATAGGACCGGCCATACGAAGACCACCGGCAACACCAGTACCGATAGCGAATGAAGCACCTTGTCTGGCACCGGCACCCATGGATGGAATGAACACGTCCAACACACTAAATGTGGCGGCGGCCATAAGGGCAATAACAATGATCTCTTCGACGTTGAGAGACTTCTTAGGAATCACGTAGGCAGCGATGGCAACGATGATACCTTCAACAAGATACTTGATGATTCTTTTTGCGAGTTCGGTTAAATCGAAAGATCCGGACATTTACAATATATATTATATGAAAACAAAAAAAAATAGCAATTTGTGTTTGAGATATATATATCGACAAAATCAACTTAAATAACTTTCATAATTATTCAATATAGTTAAACATGTCTGGATTCGAGCGTAAAGTATTGGAAAACGGTCAAATTAACCCCAATTATATTGATTTGTGTGACGAGGATACCCCTATTGCTGGTCAAAAATTCGCGTGCTTGTCATTCATTTCTCCGGAAAAGGTTCTAAAACAAAGAGAATTGTTTCTGTTTGAAGAATTCCTAAAGCAATGGGATTTCAAAAAATCTATGGATAAGTTTTTTGATTTCATTCACTTTATTTCATACAAATATGGATTAGATGTGGAATCCTTGATTGCCGATTATACAGAGTTTATCAAAGATGAAGGCGCTAAACTTAAAGAGCAAGGCGTCGAAGACGATTACAAGAATTTCTTGGATAAAAATGAGGATTCGTTGAACGCTAAATTTCAGAAAGAGAACAACTTCCAAACCTCTGTTCGCGGATTGAAAATCCGTGGTGTATTTCCCACCCAAGAAGAGGCCGAATTGAGGTGTAAGAAAATCCGCGAGTCTGACCCGAATCACGACATCTTGGTTGGACCCGTTGGTCTATGGTTGCCTTGGGACCCTGACGCATACAAGACCCAACGTGTGGAGTTTATGGAAGATGAACTAAACCAACTACACAGCGAGAAAACGAAGAATGAATCTAAAGCCAAGGAAGAGTTCGAGAATCGTGTGAAGGAGAGTAAGCGAAAGGCGATTGAAGACAATATCAAGAAGGCCGAGAAGAGTGGTAATGTTCTTACACAAACAATCGACGATCAGGGTAATCTTGTAGGTGTCACCGATACCGTTGATTTCGATCAACGCGACTCGACCACTGAAGAGGAAACAAAAAAATATAATGAAGAATTGGCACAAAAGACACAAACACAACCTTAACTACTTAATAACAAACGATATCCATATTTTTATATTTTCCCCACGACTTAAACTCTTCCATCGTAAACATCTCTGGCCACAATGGCATGGTCGCTTTTTCTGAGAAAGTCGCCAATATAAATCGAAACACAACTATAAGTCACGGCGATTTCTTTGAACGCGGTGTCTGCATACTCATAAAGAGTGTCTATTTCTTTGAGTATATTGATTATTTCTTGCGGGTCATCGGCGCGATTGTTTATCGCATCTATGAGCCTATATATGATATTTGTGAACGATGTCACCACGAGTTGGAAGACATTCGCCACTTCTCTATATTTTTGGTGCTTTTTGTCAGACCGCTGGATTTTCATCTTGTATTCTTTTTCTGAGATTTTGTTCTGCATAAACTCTATGCGCATGTCTTGGTGTTTGATATCATTGCCGACATCATACCGTGGGATTTCCACTTGACGAATGTGTATAGTTAATCGTATGTTTCTCTCAAGCATAGCCTCGACATTTTGTAAATACGAAACATCTCCTGTGCGAATTTTCAGCCGGATATGATTGATCATATAATGGTTCAGTTCTTCGGCGCAATTGTTTGGCGGATGCTGCACATTCTGCGGATTCGCGTCGCCATTTTGACGCATATATTCATAATAATGTGGATTATGAATATTATGTTCTATACGACCGGTTCTGAAACTGAACCCGACGTGACACTGAGTGCACCACATTTGGTCGCATCCATCTATCTTGTATATTCCAAACCCACAGCTTGGACAAGCTTTAGTGTCTCTTGCGAGCAGTTTTGCCGTTGCCACATTGTTTGGGTCACACGTGTGTTCACAATCTTTATTTAATCCCTTGATTTCGTGGCATTCTGGGCAAGACCATTTGTCACACACCCCACACTTCCACTGACTACTCAGGAACCCTCGACAGACTTCATCGGGACAAGCTCTAACAAAGTCGGCTCGTTGCTTTGACGCCCCTTTACCTATGTCGGTTCGTAGCACGCGTTGTCTCTCGGAAATGGTTATTTGTTTTAGACGAAGCCGTCTTATAGCTCGTTCTAATTCCCATTTATCTTTTTCTATTGTATCAATTTCTTTGTATTTACCGATAAGAACTTGTGTCGCTGGAAACAACGCACGCTCTTTATCAAACAAAATGTTTTCTCTGTGAGTTTTCAAAGTGTTTGCTATGAAGGATTTCGTCATTTGGTCGGTTAGATACTTACGCGTCCACTCTTTGCCACAATTGGGCGACATACATTTACTAATGCTTTCCGACAGGAACCATCGTTGCCAACAACTCCTACACGCATCGAAATCGCAAAAGCAACACTCGATTTTTGATCGAGTGAATTTGGTGAATTCTTCTCCGCAAATAGAACAGTCTGACATTTGTATAATATGTATTATTGTGCTAATCTATTCATACATAAAAATATAATCAATTTTTTGTATTACCCATTTTGCGGAGATCTTTCGATTTTTCTAAATAGTCCTCGCGAAGGGTATTACACCCACCACAATGGTCTTCGTTCGTCAAATCCACTTTCTTCAGACATTTATCATCCGTTGTCAACGCCCATCTCCCCAACATTAGTCGCTTTATTGGTTTGAAATCAAAATTGGAGGGAACATTGACACCCATCTTTTGAAAATACTGCAACAACTTCATTTGTTAGTATTCCGGTTAAATATTTATATCTTTTCATAAATATTTATTACTCAGTCATCCGTTATTACTCTAAACGGTTGGAAAAAATTCCCAGTCGAGGTCGTGACAAACCTTCTTCCATATCATATCTTGATCCAGTTGTTTCTCCCTATCTTTCATCATTGGTATATACGGCAAATACTGTAATTGGTCTAACAACGTACACAATTGATATAATGTGTATGTGTAATTAAAAAAATTCGTGCGACTTGCCGGACAATGAACCGCCCACGGCTTTTGTATTTCGATAAACAATACACACAACGTTTCATGCAACTCTTCATTCATAATCGGCGGTTTGATCCCTAATGTGGAATTTATATATTGGATGTGCTCGAAATATTTATTCAATCCCAGTTTACGCAATATTTCGCGCATTTTATCATAATTGATTTCCTTGTAATCCTTTATACGTTCCTTCTTTATACGGTCTTTTATCGATTGTATGACATCATCCGGTATTTGCGTCGTTTCTTTCGCTTGGAACTGCGACAAAATCTCTTTGAAATGGTTCAAACGGATATAAGCTGTATAAGATACCTCGCTAGGTGGTTCCTTATTAGCGGGTTTACTCGAATCCACTATATAAGACACATAGTTGCCACACTTGTCATTATTACATATCAATATACCTTCTTCGTCTTGTGGAATAAGCTCACCCTCGTGACACACCGCACACACATCAGCAGCAACTACGAAATCGTGGATATTTAATACACTGTTGTTCACATTTTTCCAATAATTTTGGTAAAATGCTTTTGATTGGTTATACTGGGTTGATTGTGTGTCAGATGCCTCTGGCGCTGTGCTTTTCACCTTGAAAAATGAGTTTAATGCGTTGGTGTTCTGACTCCCAAGTCCATTTGAAATGTTTTTCTTCTGTTCAAAATATTTAAATACATATTTAGAGTTTTCCAACAAGTATGTTTTTTTCTCTATTTTCAAGCGTTTTATTCTAAGTTTACAATCCTTTATTTCATCCTTCAGTTCCATTATCTTGTCGATTTCGTTTTTCTTTAGCTTGGATAGTTGTTGTTTGAGATCTGTTATATATAAAGTCAAAGATGGAATTTCCTCGTTTTCAATTTCATCAAAATGGTTCAACATCTCGCTGTGCTTTTCATCAATATTATTGTTTGTATATACCGATTTTTGATTTTTCATATCGTTTTATTTTATGTATTTTTATATTTATTATATTTTTTGGATAATTAATATAACACTCGAATTTGATATCTAACAATATATTGTATTATATTCAAATACCAGCATAATATGACTCATCCTTCGTGGTGTGGTTGTTTTTTTAAAATATTATCTTTCTACTAATATATACAACACACACACGATGCCATATCAATTCCAATTCTCATACCAAGACACACCACAATTTCAGTGCTCTCTCAAGAATGGAAGATGTTCATACATCTTGTCCTCGACGGGCGAACAGTGTAAGCGGAAGCAATATATAGGTTTCGACGTCTGCTTCCAACACCTGGCAAAGGCATACAAGGTACGAATTGCCCGTACAACCCTACCTAACACACAAGGTAAAGGACTCTTCGCATACAATGACCCCTCTCCTAATCATGATATCGTGTTCAAACCTAACGACAATATCATTACATACATGGGAGAAACAGTTAGTGCCGATGACTTGGAGCAGAGATATGGAGATAATACTGCTCCCTACGCTCTTCAACGTTCCAAAACCTCCTTTGTTGACGCAGGATGTGAACGAGGAGCAGCTTCTTTTGCAAATCACAAGAGTCGTTCAACTGCCAACGCAAAGTTATCGTATTATAGAGGAAATGTAAAAATAAAAGCAACCAAAAACATTCGAAATGGAGATGAAATATTTGTTACGTATGGTGATATTTACCGTTTGAGAGAAGAAGGTGTGTCCCATCAAACCAAATATGTTCGTCGTGTCTAGAGACACTTGTATGTGAATTTAGGGGAATATCGTTTTCTTTTTGTGTTTTTATATTTTTTATATTTTTTGGATAATTAATATAACCTCGAAATTTTCTTAGAGGCCACATAGTATATATGTGTTGTATAATATATATAATATAATATATAACATAATGCCATCTACAAACCCGAAGAAAGCCAGTAAACCCGTCGCAAAGAACAGGTGGATGAGTAAGATTTTTAAACCCATAGTAACCCCAAAACAACTGTGGGAATATCGTGGTATGTTACAAAAGTTTGACAGTACTTCCCACGAACCAGGCAAGTACTCTACTTTTCAATTGTTTCAAGTTCATAATAAAGTGAAAACTTCATTAGATACCGAAATTGACCCAAAAAAGAAAGTACGGATACGCGCAGAAAAAGATGAATTTGAAAACCTCCAGTGGAAAAATGGTGATTATGGCAACCCAAAAAGAATTCTTGAAACACTAGTTACCCCGGACCCGGACGGACGAAAATGGGTTTATTTGTACAATGTTGATAATGGGCAATCGTTAGGACCTCCCGAGTCGATACTGTGCCAAGCAGTTGATGATGATAAAATCTGGCAGATGGCCTATGCAGAAAATATCGACGGTCTTGAGTTTTCAAACACTGATGGTGAAAAGGATGAGGGAGATAGTGATTTTGATAGTGATCATGAACAAGATGGTGATGATGAACTAGGTGGTGGAAAAAAGAGACGCATACAGAGAACACCAACAAACAAACGAAATACAAAAAAGAGAAGATGTAAAAAATCGTCAAAAACAAAAAAAAGAAATATGAAAAGATATCATAATGCAAACACCAAGACAAATCGAAAAAAAAGAGTACCATAAAATGTATTTTATAACGAACGCCATTGAAAATGGATGGAGTGTCAAAAAACGGAACGATTCTTATATTTTCACAAAAAAGAATGAAAATAAAAAAGAAGTTCTCAAACAAGAATATTTAGAAACTTTTGTCAATTCCAATTTACACCCATTTCCGTAATTCTTTTGGTTTAATGGAGTGTATTGTGTGTGAGTAATCGAGCATTTTCCGCTGTATACATAGAGACAAATACTCCGCGTCATTTAGCAATAAACCAGAATTAAAATTTTTTTGAAATTTAATTTTAATTTAGCGATTTCCCCGAAATTATTTTCTTTTTGTAGTATATATTCATTTTAATATGGGTGGAGCTTTGATGCAACTAGTCGCCTACGGCGCACAAGACGTTTTTCTTACCGGTACTCCTGAGATCACCTTCTGGAAGGTGTCTTACAGAAGACACACCAACTTCGCCATGGAGTCTATCGAGCAAACTTTCTCCGGACAAGCCGACTTCGGTAGACGTGTTACATGCACTATCTCCAGAAATGGTGATCTTGCCTACAGAACCTACCTTCAGGTGACTCTCCCAGAGATCAACCAATCCATGAAGGGATCTTCTGGTGATGTTTACGCCAGATGGTTGGACTATGTTGGTGAGCAACTTATTGCCCAAGTTGAGGTTGAGATTGGTGGTCAGAGAATCGACCGTCAATATGGTGACTGGATGCACATCTGGAACCAGATGACCATGACTTCTGAGCAACAGAGAGGATACTTCAAGATGATTGGTAACACCACTCAACTTACCTACATCACCGACCCTACTTTCGCCTCCGTAGCTGGTCCTTGTGCCGCCAACGGTGCCCCTACCCAAGTGTGTGCCCCAAGAGATGCTCTTCCTGAGACCACTCTTTATGTTCCTCTCCTTTTCTGGTTCTGCAGAAACCCAGGACTTGCCCTTCCACTTATTGCCCTTCAATACCACGAGGTCAAGATCAACCTTGACTTGAGACCTCTTGGTGAGTGCTTGTGGGCCGTCGGTTCCCTTGCTGCCAGCCAAGGAACCCAATCGGTCACCACCGCCTACCAACAATCTCTTGTTGCCGCCTCTCTTTACGTTGATTATATCTTCCTTGATACCGATGAGCGTAGAAAGATGGCCCAGAACCCTCACGAGTATTTGATCGAGCAAGTTCAATTCACTGGTGATGAGTCTGTTGGTTCTTCTTCCAACAAGATCAAGCTTAACTTCAACCACCCTGTGAAGGAGCTTATCTGGGTTGTCCAACCTGACAGCAATGTTGACTACTGTGCTTCCCTTGATGCCCAATCTGTGCTCTTCAAGACTCTTGGTGCCCAGCCATTCAACTACACCGACTCCCTTGATGCCCTCCCTAACGCCATCCACGCCTTTGCTGGACCTTCCGAGATCAGCGGTTCTACCGAATTCGTTACCTCCCAAGGTCTCTTCCAAATGCCTGGTGCTATCGATGTGTCTGGAGTTGCCGGTGTTCTTCAAGACCCATTCGATGCCCAATCCGGTTCCGTCGGTGCTTCCGGTGTCTCTGATGCCGGTTCATTCGTCCTTGCCGAGACCGCTCTTGACCTCCACTGTTGGGGTGAGAACCCTGTCGTCACCGCTAAGCTTCAACTTAACGGCCAAGACAGATTCTCTGAGCGTGAGGGATCATACTTCGATGTTGTCCAACCTTTCCAACACCACACCCGTGCCCCAGATACCGGTATCAATGTTTACTCATTCGCCCTTAGACCTGAGGAGCACCAACCATCCGGAAGTTGCAACTTCTCCAGAATCGACAACGCTGTCCTTCAGTTGGTTCTTTCTTCTCCTACCGTGTCTGGTGTTGCCACCGCCAAGGTCAGAGTGTACGCTGTTAACTACAACGTGCTAAGAGTTATGTCAGGAATGGCGGGCGTAGCATACTCAAATTGATCGGTATGGCCGGTATTTGTGACCTACATATTAGAAAAAATTACAAAAATCATAAAAATTATTAAAAAAATAAAAATAATACTATAAAAACTTTAAAATTATTATTAACATACGAGTAAATAATAATTTCAGAAGATATTTTCTGCGTGACCTACATATATAATCGTTTGTGTGACCTACATTTATTTATCCAAAACCGAAAGAATATAAAAACTAAAATTTTATATTTTCATAATATGTCTTCATCTAAACCTCATGTTGCTACCACACAGAATCAATTATTGTTAGAT
>Ga0114994_10002105_pt1 | contig 14428 bp, 13 predicted proteins | sample ArcticOcean_MG_C_9_FD_87043 | JGI IMG/M metagenome (GOLD analysis project Ga0114994, IMG submission 87043) | Marine microbial communities from western Arctic Ocean - ArcticOcean_MG_CB2_152 | ecosystem: Environmental > Aquatic > Marine > Oceanic | place: Arctic Ocean: Canada Basin | collected... | reverse complement strand
ATATTCGAGATAACTACCAATACTTCACTGAGGCTGACTTAACGAAACTTCGTAAATCTGGTTACACTGAGAAATTCACTTCTCTCGAAGATGGGATTGATGATTACGTGAAAAATCATCTTCGCTCGACGTAATGCTCCTAGAGCTCCGCTGACGTAATGCTCCTAGAGCTCCGCTCTATAGGTTAAAAGCTCAGCCCTGATTTGAGTTAATCTCTCGAAAGTTTCTTTGCGAGACTTTTCGCTCAAACGTTTTTCAGCGACCGCAGTCTCGGCAACTTGTATTTCGTGAGCAGCTTTTCTAGCAGCTTTGCCGGCTTCTGCGACATCTCCTTTACGAGATGATAATGCTTTTTTAGCACCCTCAAGGGTAAATCCTTGCTCTTTAACTAAAACGTAAACACTACGAATCACCTCGATATCCTTTGACTTGTATGCCCTTTTACCCCTGGCGTTAGTCTTTGGTTGTATCTGTTTGAATTCTTTCTCCCAAAATCTTAGTAGGGATGCATTCACTCCTAACATAGATGCAACTTCAGAGATGCTAAAGTATTGCTTTTGGATGGGAGTATTTAAAGGCATGAGGGGTAGCAAGATAGCACGTAAAACTGCTTACTTGCAACACAAGCGTTAATTACCTAAAATTAATCGAAGGATTGATGTGCTGCGTCGGAGTTTCTCAAGAGAGTTTCATACTCCTCTGGAGTGAGGTCATTAAAATAATAATGAGCAGGATTAACCTTTTCCCCATCTTTACTCACTTCGTAGTGTACGTGTGGAGCAACTGAAGTTCCAGTACTACCTACAAGTCCTATGACTTCACCTCTTTTTACGGTTTGGCCTTTAGAAACAATAGCCTTACTCATATGTGCGTATAAAGTTTGATACCCGAATCCATGCTTGATCACTACGTGGCGACCATAACCAGTATAAGAATGTGTGACTTTTAATACTACACCATCGCCAGTGGCGAAAATCTCCGTGCCTGTAACAGCTGAAAAATCCATTCCATAGTGAAATTTCCTGACCTTATAGATAGGGTGAAAGCGATAACCCCAACCACTAGCCATTCGCTTTAAATCATCATTCCTAATAGGTTGAATAGCTGGGATTGATTGAAGATGAGATTCGTGAGAAGTTGCTAAATCCATCACTTCATCGAACGAGCGACTCTGGGCAACGAGTCTTCTTCGAACCTCTGCAATCTTTAGTTGTAAATCCGCAACTAGACCTGTGTGATCGTATCCGCGAAGATTTTCTGTCCTATCAACTCCACCTATACCTGGATTACGTCTGTACTCTGGATATGGAGCTGAACCGAAAACAGTTCTGTATATTGCATCGTCACGCGCTTCTATGTTTTCAAGCACATCCACCATATCGAGTACGTCGCTATTAAGTCTAGCGACTTCAGTTTCTAGAAAATCGATTTCACGTGCTTGAGCTCTGTCTTTAGGTGAGTCAAAAGCGTAGTCAAACAAGAAAATCGACGCCGTTCCAATGACAGAAACAACACCTAGGTTTCTAAAAGACCACCAAACATAATCCCAACCATTATATGGTAACACTTCATTCTGAAGGGTTTGAGGGTTAAATTTATACTTTTGGAAGCGATTCATTAACTGCAAATTTCGTACATTTTTGACGGATGAGTATTTATTAATTTCACAGTCTCAATTAATACCCATGGAATCCCGTCAAATTAGACAGACCTTTTTAGAATTTTTCGCCTCGAATGGCCATAAAATAGTCCCCTCAGCACCTATGGTATTGAAGGATGACCCTACATTAATGTTCACGAACGCGGGCATGAATCCATTCAAGGATCTATTCCTAGGAAATTCTCCGGTCGTACATAAACGCATTGCAGACACCCAAAAGTGCCTTCGTGTAAGTGGAAAGCATAACGACCTTGAAGAAGTTGGAGTAGATACATACCACCATACAATGTTCGAGATGCTAGGGAACTGGTCTTTCGGTGATTATTTTAAGGAGGAGGCTATAGATATGGCTTGGGAATTACTCACCCAGAAGTACAGTCTTAAAGTAGAAAACCTATACGTAACAGTTTTCGAAGGAGATAAGGGCGATAATTTACCTGTAGATTCTGATGCTTTGGGTTTTTGGAAGAAGCATATTTCAGAAGACCATATTATTCTAGCGAGTAAAAAAGACAACTTTTGGGAGATGGGAGAAACAGGCCCCTGCGGTCCATGTTCAGAAATTCATATAGACTTAAGATCAGATGAGGAAAAATCAAAAACTCCTGGAAAAGAACTAGTCAATGAAGACCATCCACAAGTGGTTGAGATTTGGAATCTGGTTTTTATGGAGTTCAATAGAATGTCTAGTGGTGATCTGGTACCACTACCCCAGAAGCACGTAGATACAGGCATGGGTTTCGAGAGGTTAGTCATGGCTATACAGGGAAAGAAAAGCAATTACGATACCGATGTGTTCTCTCCATTGCTCGATAAACTCTCGTCGTTAAGTGGTAAGAAATACACAGCTGGCGACGATCCAGAGTCCGTAGCATTTAGAGTTATAGTGGATCACGTTAGAGCTGTAGCTTTCAGTATTTGCGATGGCCAACTACCTTCTAATACAGGAGCCGGATACGTTATTCGCAGAATTCTAAGACGTGCTATCAGATACGGATATTCATTCTTAGGGTTCAATACACCATTTATTTACGAATTAGTGGAGGCAATGCACTCTTCACTTGGAGATGCCTTTCCTGAACTTGGAAAGCAGAAGAGCCTTATAGTTAAGGTAATTCAGCAGGAAGAAGAAAGCTTCTTAAAAACTCTCGAGAAGGGGATTAACCTTCTCGACGGCCATCTAAACAAGATTGAAGAGAATGGAACTCTTTCTGGTGAAATAGCTTTCGAGATGTACGACACTTTCGGATTCCCTTATGACTTAACCTCCCTGATGGCTTCAGAGAGAGGTGTAAATATTGATGAAGATGGTTTTAACAATGAACTCGAAGCCCAAAAATCTCGTTCTCGTGATGCAGGCAAAATTTCGACAGACGACTGGGTGGATATTCACACCATTAATGCACCCACTGAATTCATTGGTTACGACAATACTACTTGCAGTTCTAAAATAATAAAATACAGAAAAGTAGGTGCTAAGGGGAAAAGCTTTTACCAAGTAGTTCTGGACAGGACTGTATTCTACCCAGAAGGGGGAGGTCAAGTTGGGGATACCGGTGTGTTGAAATCAAATACAGAAGAGGTTGTTGTATTCGACACGAAGAAGGAGAACAACCTTATAGTTCATTCTATTTCAGACTTACCTACTGATACATCTGTTGAATTCGAAGCAGTGGTTAATGAGGGTCTTCAAAAGGAATCATCAAGAAATCATTCCGCTACACATTTACTTCATGAGTCTTTAAGAACTATCCTGGGTTCTCATGTAGAACAAAAAGGCTCACTCGTACGACCTGATAATTTAAGATTCGATTTCTCTCACTTTGAAAGGATAACACCTGAGGTACTAGCCTCTATAGAAAATAGTGTGAATGAGAAGATATTGTCTAACATCTCACTAGACGAAAGACGCAGCATCTCTATATCTGAAGCTAAGGACGCTGGTGCATTGATGTTATTCGGCGAAAAGTATGGTGACTCTGTTAGAATGATAGGCTTCGGTTCTTCGAAAGAATTATGTGGCGGAATACACGTACAGGCTACCGGCGAGGTAGGACCGTTCCGTATTACAACTGAAACCTCTGTAGCATCTGGAATTAGACGTATAGAAGCTGTCACAGGAACCGCTGCCATGGAGTCGTCGAATAGTGATAGGGATGCTTTAGAACAAATCAGGTTAAGCTTTAAAGGATCTAAGGATGTCGTGAAATCAGTTGCTGATCTTCAGGGCAATGTTGCTACCTTAACAAAGGAGATAGAATCTCTGAGGCGTAAAGAGGCTGGAAACATCAAAGGAGAACTAGTTAAATCCTTGATAAAAATTAATGGGGTTAATTTCATCGCTACAGAACTCAGCTTGGATGCTAAATCCATTAAGGATTTGGCTTTTCAATTAAAATCAGAGCACGCACCATTCGTAGGGGTATTTGCTACGAGATCCAACGAAAAAGCGAGTATATCTGTTGCAATTAGCGACGATGTAATTCGTGACAAAGGTTTAAAAGCTGGTGATTTAATAAAAGCACTGGCAACTTGCATCCGCGGGGGCGGAGGTGGCCAACCAATGTACGCTTCGGCCGGAGGTACTTATCCAGACGGCATAAAAGAAGCCCTCAGCAAAGCTGAAGGCTTGATTTAAAAAGAAAGATGTCTGCGAGGCTAATGTGATACTTAGGCCATATTCAAATTATTACCCTGGACTTTTTTTTCGTGTTTTTGGTAGGCGGGACCTTGATAGACTTCATCGTATGCGAGTCCAAGGTTAAGTATGTAAAAGACGTTGAAAAGCAGAACTAATACGTAATCGCTAGTTTTATTCTTACCGAAACTTTGAGCTACTTCAATTAACGTCTTTGGTAAAAGATAAACAACGGCTGGCGTGAGAAATAGCCAGGCATGCCATGTCGGGCGACCTACTAGCTTCATTGCCGTCATGATATTTAAGAAGGGTACGAATACAGTCCAGTAGGGTAAGTTGGCTTTTGCAAAGAGCTTACAATTACCCGCAAACACGACTAAACAGATAAAAATAGAGGCAAGTTGAACTTGCTCAGTTATCATAAATCCAAAAATTTCAAAGTCTTCCATAAGGCTGCGATTAGAGTGCGTACCACAAGTTAGACGAACACTTTTAAGAGCGGTTGCCTCTTTAGTTGTTGGTTTTTAACACTTTACATAAAAGTTTTTAACCGCGGCTAAAATCACACTATGAAAGATGTGCGTATTGACGTACAATTTTCTCTGAAATATTCAGTCCTGAGGGAGTTAATATGATAAGCCTTTCTATCACATTCCTTAACTCTCGAACGTTACCAGTCCAATTCGCATCGATAAGTAATTTCATGGCTTTACTGTCAACTTCTGGCACCGCCACCCTGTGATCATCCGCTAATAATTTTAAAAAATGATCAACGAGTAAAGGAATATCATCTCTCCTATCATTCAATGAAGGAACGTGTAAAGGAATAACCGCTAGCCGGTGATACAAATCCTCTCTAAACTTCCCAGCTTCTATTTCCTTCCTAAGATCCTTATTAGTGGCTGCCACAATCCTGACATTGACTTTTATGTCCTTATCTCCCCCTACCCTCGTTATCTTATTTTCTTGCAAAGCTCTTAAAACCTTTGCCTGAGCATCAGGACTCATATCCCCCACTTCGTCTAAAAACAGAGTACCTCCGTTAGCTAGTTCGAACTTTCCCTTGCGTTGTTTTACAGCACCAGTAAAAGCACCCTTCTCATGACCGAATAATTCACTTTCTATAAGCTCAGAAGGAATAGCAGCACAATTAACTTCTATGAAAGATGCGGACTTTCGAGGACTGCCATCATGTAGCTGCCTTGCTATGAGTTCTTTCCCTGCTCCATTCTCACCAGTTATCAGAACTCTCGCGTCTGTAGCAGCTACTGTGGTAACCATTTCTAGTATTTCAACTATAGCTTTCGACTCACCTATTATAGGATGTGATTTAGAATTGTGAACCTTCCTCCGTAAGCGTTTAGTCTCTGCGACTAGTTCGACTTTTTCCGTTGCATGCTTTAGTGAAAGTAATATTCTATTTAGATCTAGAGGTTTCTGAATGAAATCAAATGCGCCTTTCTTCAAAGCACTAACAGCAGTTTCAACAGTACCATGACCAGTCATCATAATCACAGGGGTGGATATATCCTTTGATTGAAACATATCCAACACATCTATGCCATCCATCTTTGGCATCTTAATATCGCAGAAAACCGCATCGTAATCTCTCTTTGAAGCAGCCATAACACCCTCCATCCCATCACTTGCTTCATCCACAACATGCCCTTCGTACTCAAGAATTTCTCTTAAACTAGCTCGAATAGGTTTCTCGTCGTCAATAATTAGAATATGTGCCATCTACTGATATAATTGAAGTGAGAAGATACTCGCTCATCGTCTTCAGTGCAAATTAACACCTGGAACAGGGCTTTTAGATTTAGCCAATCTATTCAAAACACCTTCTCTTAAAGCGTATTTAGATCTGTAGAATTTCTCGAACTTACTCGCGCACATCACCCAACGCACTAATGCGGAAGCGTATGGCATGAAAGCAGCCCTGTCTGGTGGCATACCGTTCATTGAAAGCCTATTTTTAAGAGTGTTGTGCATGAATTCCGCACTCAACTTTTCGAATGCATCAATGTCGATTTCTATAGCCCTTGGGTGTTCACCATTAGAACTTACCTTTTGTATGTCAGGATTCAAGACGGAATAGAAGGTGTCGAATGAACCGCTGGAACCGACAAGGATTGTAGGCTGTAAATTCTCTAGAGCTGTTTTTAAAGGCGCAAGCACATCATTTAAATATGGCAACATTTTATTATAGGCTTCGTCTTTATCAGCCCCGAATCTATCCGACATCTTAAACAACTCCCCTAGCCTAGCGACACCTACATCGAAGGACCTGCTCCAGAGTATTTTATCTTTATTCCATAATATACACTCCGTACTGCCACCTCCGATATCCATTGTCAATACACACTCTCCACTAAGCGGGGTGAAGGTTAGGGCTAATCCTGTTTGGATTAGCTCTGCTTCAGCGGCACCACTAATAATTATCACATTATATCCATAAAGAGCAAGGGTTCTATCAACAAAAACAGAACTGTTAGAAGCATCCCTAAGGGCACTTGTAGCAATCACATACACCTCTGTTGCGTCATAGTTGTGAATAGCTTCTTTCATAACGCCTAAAGCGTCTAATCCACGAGCTATCCTGTCTGGGCGAATTACGTTCTTACCTATCCCTCCTTTACCAAGTTTAACGGGGATTCTAAGGCTGAATACGTTTTTCCACGGACGTTTCGTATGGTTGTCTGATGAGCTACTAGAATCTACAACATCTACTATTCGAAGGTTGAAAGTGTTCGTACCGCAATCGATAACGGCTACCCTTCTAAGATTTACGTTACCTCCCATACTCTACTTGTTTCTAAATGTAATCCATTTAGCTATTTCTCTAAATGTAGGTTTCTTTCCGTACATAAAAATACCTGTTCTGTAGATGCGGCCAGCGAGCTTCAGCATGAAGTACACTGTTATTAAAAGTATAATCGCACTTATTACGACATGCCACCACGGAACGCCCATACTCAACCGTACCATTATGGTTATAGGAGATGTAAAAGGGACGAAAGAACAAACCGTTGCTAACGTACTCTCTGGTGATTCAAGAATTTTAATATTCAACATATAGCTGAATAACAGAGGCATCATAACGGGTAGAAGTAAGTACTGAGCGTCTGACTCCTGTTCCACTGAAGCTCCTACTGCAGCGAACAAGGATCCATATAAGACGAACCCTCCGATATAGAAGAACACTCCCCATCCGATCATTGCAACCCAATTAATTTGGAGTAGCACATCTAAATCTTCATGAGAACTCATAAAGGTTTTTAAATCCGTAGCGCCTACCTCCACTCCTTGGTTAGCCATTATATCTGCTAACATTCCTGAGGACTCAGCGTATGCTCCGAATATAAAAAACAATATCCAAGAGAGTATGGACCAAACAAGTATCTGAGTTAACCCCACTAATCCAATCCCAGCAATCTTTGCTGTCATTAGCGTTTCTGGCTTTACAATACTCACGATAACTTCTACAATCCTATTGCTTTTCTCTTCTATGACTCCTCTCATTACGTGCATGCCGTAAATCATGATAAACATGAACATAAACATGGAGAAAACCCACCCCACTAAACTTCTGTTTTCAGCGTTTTTATCTTGGGTGATAATGTCTTGAGTGACGAGGCCGATTTGGACTTTAAGCCTTTTATAAGTGTCGTAATCAAGAGAAGACTCCTTCTTAACTCTCAACCTTTCAATAGCTTCCGTTAAATCCCTTATTATTGCGGCTTTCACACGCATCGGTGCGGCAGTCTCATACTGCAACAAGGCCTTCGCACTCTGCAAAATACCATCGTCAAACTCCACCATCAAGGTGTAGTCACTAGCAAGAAACTCCTCTGTGCTTAGTGCTTCACTAGCAAATCTATACTCTAAGAAATTTCGCTCGGGAAAACAATCCGGGCAACTAGGAACCATCTTATTAGAATCGAATTCAACGCTGATTAGCTCGTGATGATCGACTACTAAGACCTTAGCATCTGTTTCGGTTGACTGAGTGAAGAACACCATCAGTGCGATAAACCCGACCATTAAAACGGGACCTAACAGAGTAGAGATAATGAAAGCTCTACGCCTTACTCTCGTTCTATACTCCCTTCCTATTATGATGAATAAGTTTCTCACGGCTTAACTTATGGAAGGGTTTAATGAAGTGGTCCTTACTGCTTTTAAGAATACTTCATCCATAGAAATAACTTTAGGTGAACACGAAAGCACATCCACTTCACTGGATGACCATTTGATGAATTTTTCTATGGGGATGTCTGAAGGTATACCCAGTACTAGATCATGTGCACCATTACCGTCACTCTTAGCAGAATGAAGAATGGCACTAGCTCCTAAAGATGCAGTGAAAGCAATGAGATTACCTCTGAAACGGAAATCAACTTTCCCCGCTCTAGCTCTTTCTCTAAGAAAACTCACCTCCCCATCGAGTATCTTCTCTCCGTGGTTAATAAGAGCCACGTGATCACATAACTCATCAACACTAGACATATCATGGGTAGATAGAAGAACCGTAGTTCCACATTCGTCTCTAAGCCTATTGATTTCTCTTCGTATTATCTCAGCATTTATGGGGTCGAAACCACTCAATGGCTCATCGAGAATTAGAAGTTTAGGCTCGTGAAGTACAGATACTATGAATTGTATTTTCTGTGCCATACCCTTACTTAAATCAGCAACTTCTCTGTCCCACCACCCATCGACCTCCAATCTCTCAAACCAGCCCTTCAAAGCTTTGCTTGCTTCGGATTTAGACATACCTCTAAGCTGAGCGAAATACATCGCCTGCTCACCCACTCTCATGTTTTTATACAAACCGCGCTCTTCTGGAAGATATCCTATCTCTTTGATATCTTCTTCCTTAAAGGCAGCTCCGAAAAAAGAAACTAAACCAGAATCAGGTGCAGTAATACCAGACACCATCCTTATGAGGGTTGTTTTACCGGCACCATTGGGTCCTAATAATCCAAAAATACTTCCAACAGGCACCTCAAGGCTCACTCCACCTAAAGCCGTATGATCTCCGTATTGCTTGCGAACATCTACTAAACTTAGTGCACTTGGAGTGTTTATGGTCATGAGAATAAATCGCGGACTTTATCAAAAAAGCCTCTTTCGTCGTGGTTTTGATCTGGCTTAAAGTTACTCGACTCCTTCAATGCTTCCAAGGCTGTCCGCTCTTCTTTTGTCAACGATTGTGGAGTCCAAACATTAATATTAACTAAAAGATCTCCATTGCCATACGAATCCATTGACGGTAACCCCTTGCCTCTGAGCCTCACAAGCTTTCCGCTATGAGTCCCAGCTGCAATTTTAATCTTTGCCTTTCCGTCTAGTATTGGAACTTCAACTGAAGCACCCAAAGCAGCATCGGTGAATTTCACGAATAAATCATGGTGAATATTTTTACCGTTACGCTGAAATTTTTCGTGAGGAATCTCTTCTACTACGATCAATAAATCGCCGGCCACGCCATTAATAGGCGCACCATTTCCCTGTCCCCGCATTATTAACTGCGCTCCGTCTTCTACTCCAGCAGGAATCTCAATAGTGACTACCTCATCCTCGCGTTTCATACCGTATGCATCAGTTCCAGACGGACGGTTAGTTATTGAGAACCCCGTACCGTGACACACGTCACAGGTGGCTGAGGTTTGCATTTGGCCTAGGATGGTATGCTGAATCTTTCTTATCTGACCGGAACCTCCACATCGAGAACAGTCTGAATGGTCAACACCATCAGCCAGCACTTGTTTAGAAATTCGTATTTGCTTCTTAACTCCAGTAGCTATTTCCTCTAATGTAAGCTTTGCCTTAGTTCTTAAATCTGAACCCTTCATTCTTCTTCGACCACCGCCTCTACCACGACCACCACCACCGCCGCCGAAAGTACCGCCGAAAATGTCGCCAAACTGACTGAATATATCATCCATATTCATATGTTGCCCGCCGCCACCACCGCCAGAAGCGCCTTGCATTCCAGCGTGACCGAACCTATTATAACGCTCTCTTTTATTGTCGTCACTCAGAACCTCATATGCTTCTGCAGCTTCTTTAAATTTATCTTCTGCTGAGCTATCATCTGGATTCTTATCTGGATGATGTTTGAGTGCCAGTTTCCTGTAGGCTTTCTTAATCTCAGATGCAGAAGCACCTTTAGACAATCCTAAAACTTCGTAGTAATCTCTTTTTGACATGCTTACTTACCTATTACAACTTTAGCATAACGAAGCACCTTATCACCAAGCATGTATCCCTTTTCTACAACATCAACTATTTTACCCTTTAAAGCGGGTTTTGGAGCTGGAACGCTAGTGATAGCTTCGTGGTAATCAGTATTGAAGTCATCTCCTGATTTAATATCCATAGGCTTTAACCCATTAGACGTTAATGAAGTAATCATCTTAGATTGTATGAGAGTCATACCCTCTCTCATGACCTCCACGTCTTCACTAGGATTAGCTTCTGCTCTTTCGAAATCATCAATTAATGGTATCATGAGAGTCATAACATCACGAGATGCAGAACTGATTAACTCAACTCTTTCTCTCATTGTACGCTTCCGAAAATTATCAAACTCTGCAAACAATCTCAGGTATTGATCCTTGTAGTCTACTGACTCGACAGTTGTTTCTTCTGCACACTGACACGAACCCTGTTCATCACAACAAGTGGCAGTTTCTACAACCTCCTCCAATTCGACTTTTTTGTTCTTTTTACTCATGCTGAAATTATATTCTCAAATAGCATGACAAAGGGAGTGCCAATGTGATGAATTGCAAGAAATAAGACAGCCTGTCATGTAGTACTGTCAGACTTTCTGCTACACTAGATTTATTTCAGACTTTTTACGTGTTTATCAATGTTTATATGTAGCTGTATCCCTCTGAGATCTTTAGCTACAATTATTCCATTTTCATCAAGAAGAAAACTCATAGGAATAGTATTAACACCATACATAGCAACGGCTTCGCTTTGCCATTTTTTTAAATCACAAACATGGTTATCCCAATTGAGTCCACCCCTAGCAATTGCAGCTATCCAAGATGTCTTCTTACTATCCAAAGAGATAGAGAAAATTTCAAATCCAGTAGCTTTTTTGAATTTTGCTTTAGAGTACTTCTCATAGGCCTTTACCAAATTAACATTCTCCCTTATGCATGGTCCGCACCATGAAGCCCAAAAATCTACAAGAACGATCTTCCCCCTCAAATCACTCAACTTAATCTCGACTCCATCGGTGTTTTTCATAACAATGTTAGGCGCCTCATCCCCTATGTTAGTTCCAATTCTAACTTTCGCGCTTAATGAAGATGAATTCTCTGAGATGGATGCGCCTACAATTCCCGTCAATGTAATTAGCGCTACTGCTACAACAGCTATTTTTGATTTGATAGTCATTCTACTCTTGTGATTTTTGCTCCTAATTTCCTTAGTCTAGTGTCGATATTCTGACATCCTCTATCAATCTGGCCGATGTTGTGAATGGTGGACGTACCCTCAGCTGAAAGTGCTGCTATTAATAGCGACACACCCGCGCGAATGTCGGGAGAAGTCATAGTTACAGCTCGCAATGGTGACTCGTGATTAAGTCCATTAACTGTAGCTCGGTGAGGGTCGCATAGGATTATTTGGGCACCCATATCTATGAGCTTATCCACGAAAAAGAGGCGGCTTTCAAACATTTTTTGGTGTATCAGAACAGACCCCTTAGCCTGAGTAGCCATGACGAGAACTATACTCAGTAGGTCAGGCGTGAAACCTGGCCACGGCGCATCGGACACCGTTAGAATCGACCCGTCTATGAATTTTTCAATCTCGTAGCTTTCCTGAGCTGGAACGAAAATATCATCACCACGGCGCTCTATCTTCACTCCCATGCGCTTAAAGATTCTTGGAATTACACCCAGTTCGTCATAGCACACATCTTTGATCGTGATTTCGCTCTTCGTCATTGCAGCCATCCCTATAAAACTCCCCACCTCTATCATGTCCGGCAAACATCTATGCTCGGCACCACCTAATTCGTTCACTCCTTCAATAGTCAGCAAGTTAGAACCCACTCCGGTAATCTTCCCACCCATCTTATTAATGATCTTACACAACTGCTGTAGGTAAGGCTCACAAGCTGCGTTGTAAATCGTCGTCGTACCCTCTGCCATAACAGCAGCCATAACCACATTGGCAGTTCCAGTAACTGAGGCTTCATCCAGTAGCATACTCGTTCCCTTCAATTTCCCTCCAGGCACATGAGCAGTAAAAAATCCAGTTGAAGCATCGTAAGAAAACTCCGCTCCTAGGGCTTTGAATCCGAGGAAATGCGTGTCCATCCTACGTCTTCCTATCTTATCTCCACCCGGCCTAGGCAATGCCCCTACCCCAAAGCGAGTTAAAAGCGGTCCCAGTATCATCACTGAACCCCTTAAGGAACTTCCTTTGAGTGAAAATTCACTCGATTGCAAGAAGTCCAAATCCACTTCGTCGGCCTTAAACCACCATTTACCCTCCCCTAGTTGCTTCGTTTTAACACCCATAGACCCTAAAAGATCAATGAGTTTGTTTACATCGACGATGTCTGGGAGGTTAGAAATCTCCATCTCTCCCGGTGTGAGTAGAACAGAACTTAAAATCTGTAGCGCCTCGTTTTTGGCCCCTTGGGGGATCACTTCGCCACTTAGTTTATGGCCTCCTTCGATAATAAAACTACTCATTCCTCAAATTTGCAACAGGATAACGCACTTCTCGAAGAAGAAATTGGAACTTGTTCAATAAAAATTGTGAACGGCTACAAACCTGCAACCAGGACTTATTTGCGTCGGTAATTCTTATTACCCCCTCGATTACCGCCTTTATGAGCACCCTTCTTCACTGGACGCTTACGCTCTAAGGCGTCGCTAGTCTTACGGATACTACGTAATATCTCAGCTGTACTCTCTAGCTCCACATCTTCAGGGAGCAATAGTCCGCCCTCAGAAATTTCCTTCAACTGCTCGGCAATAAAACCTCTTTCCACAGTTTTTCTGTTCCATGTAAGGAAGTGCATCTTCATAGTATTCGCAAGCTTCACTATTAAAATAGACTTTTCCTCTCCATCCTCAACCTTCTTAGCCATCTCCACCATACCTAGAATCGTACGCCCGAAATGCCCAGCCCTAGAAGTTTCCTTCGGGTAATCAATTCTATCGGGAGCAGTCTGCCTATCATCTACCTCGGGTTTCTCGAAAGGGCTATCCACATCCATCTGAAATTCAGCTAGTTGATGAAGTTGATTCCAAAGCTTATGCCTCCCCTCTTCCTCCGTTCCATCTGGCGGAACTACACTCCCCATAACGCTCACAATAGCCTCAGCACACTTCGTGCGCTCCGCTTTATCCGCAAGAGACATCATATGTTGCACCATGGTATGAATCCCGCGTCCATATTCTGGAATCACAAGATCCTCACGATTACTGTTGTAAGTGAGGGTATCCCTCATATCCGCCTCTTTAATATTCATTTTATTCATCGCTGCAAAGATACGTCTATTCTTCTAGCCCAAAATATTTCTCTCCACCCTTTGTACAAGGCATTGCTTGATGTCTTTTTGTCCCCCGTTTCGAACGCGATACGGTTATAAGCGAAAATAGCTCAGTTGGTAGAGCACAACCTTGCCAAGGTTGGGGTCGCGAGGCCTGAATTATCAATAAACACTCACCTTATTTATAGACAGATTTCATTGTTCGGCAGTAAGTCCGTCATTTGAATGAATTATTCTGTTCCAAGAGTTGTAAAAGATCGTAAGGATCGTTACTACGTTGTGTATTATGTACACGGCAAAAGACATCGAGTGTCAAACGGTAATCAACTAGGGTTAAATCTCTACCCAAACCGTGCTACAGGAGATAACAGAAAAGTCTTAGCTAATAAGCTACTTATAGAAATACAGACCAAACTAGAGACTGGTGAGATTCAGTCTACAGAATTAACTACAACTGTATTATCAGCTATTTGCAAAATAGATTATCGAAAGAATCACAAAGCCACATATATACAGAGTATTGAGGCTACAATATCTAGATTTATAAAGCACCTCAGAGATAATGGTTTATGCGATATGTCAATTAGTAGAATCT